>ERZ825896.3908-NODE-3908-length-12017-cov-3.256646_pt1 | contig 12017 bp, 3 predicted proteins | sample MGYA00519858_ERZ825896 | MGnify/ENA primary metagenome ERZ825896 (study PRJEB31778, sample SAMEA3449214) | human gut metagenome | biome: human gut; feature: human-associated habitat; material: faeces | place: United Kingdom | collected 2010/2012 ... | reverse complement strand
CGTTCCGTTTGCCACGCACCGGCCCCATTCACTTGCTTCTCGTAGAGGCTGTCAGTACACAGTGCCTCACAACTATGAATAGTATAGTGGGGTTGAAACACGAGAGTGCCCGCCCTTTCTTTCAAGCAGGCCACTTTTTCCGGAACGCAGTCCGGGATAACCGTGACCGTGTATATATATATATATAAATATATCTTCGATGCTGTCATTTCGAAATGTCCGCTTCAACCGCTGTTTCACCTCCCAAAAAGCAAAGTTGGCTTGACGAGCGCAGATGTGAGGAAGCGGGAGCAATAAAACCAAAAATCTCTTTCTTGTCCTTCTACTTAAGGGGCAAAGAGAAGCGCTTTTGCTACTGAGAAAGCGAACGGTCAGCGCGAAGGTTCAAGACTTAGCCGAGCGTTAGCGAAGCTAGATTCTCATAGCGAGGCGCTTCGAGTTAGCGAAGCGCTGTAGTAGCGCCGAAGCCCTATGTGCTATAATGCTGAGCCAAGGACGCTCCGCCCTATCTATAGAAGCAGTCAACTGAGTTCTGAACGAATTAGCTCCTTGGTAATGGCTCAATCTATAGATAGAAAGCCCTATGATGGGAAACTACCACGTTAGGTTTGGAGAGAGATGGGACCGGTTATATAATAGGGGGAGCAGATGCAAGCTTTTTCTTTCAATAGCCGGCCAAATGACTACAGAATCATCGGTCTACTCTACCTCAATTCACCATTTCGAACCTTATACAGAAGGTTTTTCCGTACCAGCTCCTTCTACCTATACCGCAGTTGAAGCACCTAAAGGAGAATTTGGTGTCTTTCTGGTCAGTAATGGAAGCAATCGTCCCTACCGTCGTAAAATAAGAGCACCTGGCTCTGCCCATTCACAAGGACTCGATTCTATGTCCAAACATCACATGCCAGCAGATGTAGTCACCATCATAGGTACTCAAGATATTGTGTCTGGAGAGGTGGATAGATAGGACTACTAGTTGCTCGATCAGGACCCTAGCTTTATTGCGAGCCAAAAACCTTGATGGATTCCCCTTCCTCTTCTATCCTCAGTACTAGAGATGAACGAATTCCATACGCCCGAAATTGAGATCGAAGAATTTTCTTTCTTGTTGGAATTTCATGAACGCGGAGCCAAAACGAGAACGAGTTCAGTCGAACAGCGTATATAGTAAATAGAAGTGGAAGAGCGTTTCGTTTAGAGTCGTTTAAAACGAAACGCTCTTCCACAGCTGAAAAACAACAGGGCAGCAATCAAACTACTGCATCCGTTTGATTGCTTGTTTGTGATTGCCTTTACTAAGTACACTAGATTCATTCCTTTTGCTCTCTATCTCCTAATGCCAACTGCAATCTAACATCTGCAGCGTCAATGCATAGTCAAATAGGTGGCAGCTGCTCTCTATGTACTTGTAGTTGAGTAAGGACTGTAAGCTTCAAGTCCCTTCTTATCTTCTTTTAGTTTCAACAGGAGGATTATGTAAGGGGAATATAGTTATATCTTCTCATCTTAGTGCTTCTCTTTCCCCTATCTATAGGACTCTCCTCTTTTGTCTATTATCATAAGGTCTGTCTCTTTCCCTCGTCCTGTAGTTTCTCTTTTGAAGGTTATACCGGACTCTTCTCTGACATAACTATAGTAGTAGTTGTATCGTCCTCTTGTATTATATGAATTAAGAAGATCCCTTGAATACTAGTTCTTCTCTTTCCCCTAGTTAGCGGACTATAAGTAGTCTCAATTGATCGACCGCTTACATCGTCCGCATCTGCTAGTCTTTCTTCCTTACGTTATCTCTTCTATTAGGAGGTGAGTGCTTCTTAGTTGGAGAGCGTGAACTTCTCTCTTTCCCTGCTATTGCCCTAAGTGAAGGACCATATTACCTCAATAAGACTTCCTGCCTTCCCAAGCAATTCTAACTCTAGGCTCTCCTCTAGTTCTCTTAATAGTTATATCGTTCTATCTTCCTCCAGTAAGCTTACAAAGTCAGAATTCTAAGTTCTATCTTGACTATGCTAACTCCTTCCTTCCCTCTCTATGGGTATAGAGTGAAAGGCCTGCCTCTCTTAAGCATTTTCCTTCCTCACTTTAGGTTTTTCTTCCTTCTCGGGTTTAGCTGCTCTTTGAATGAAGAATCCCATCAATAAGTACAGATTAGAACCCGGACTCTTCTTCTAATCTTATAGTTCTCTTTATCTCTTCCCTTTTTCCTATATCAAGATTAGCTATTCCTTTCCTACTTTGTCTTCTCTTCTTGTCTCTAGGTTTATACCACTTTTGAATGCCTTAACACTCAACTCCTTCTATCTAGCCTTCTCAAATATGAGCTAACGAGAACAAGGAAACTCTGATAGACCTTAAGAAGGAATAGAGGAAGGCCTTCCAAGGCCTTTCTAACTATTTATCCTCAAAATGCATCTGTTTTCCCGCTGCAACTCTGATCGGTAAAGCGGTTGTAAGATGTACTTTAAGAGAGATTGGATTGCCTGAGACGTCTTACTTTTAGATCTATCTTTCCTTTATGTAGTAAGGACTGGAATAAGGAACAACATAAGTCTGAGTCTCTGTCTCACAAGTGTTAGTTCACATCGGGAGAGATAACATCTTAAGTGCATGGTTGAGGGACTAATCTATTGAAATAGCCGGATCCTACGCCAGATTAAGAGAGAGCTTACCCTTATCTGGAACAACCCTGAATAACCCATTAGCCGTCTATACGCCATCTTAGCCCTCTCGTTGACCTCCTGATTCTACCAATCCACCCTCTCTCCCGGATCTTTTAATCAGCCATATCTGTCTCACTACGGAAGATGATTGAACTTCTTTGCTCGACCAGCGGGATAGGAAGGGAAGAGATTGCTTGCTTGCGACAAGTAAGTTAAAACTGAATTTGCTCTACCACCTGGAGAGGAATATTAATAAGAAAGCTCTACCACCGTACGAGGATGTTAAAACAGAACAAGCTCTCCCACATGGGATAGTAAGATCAAACTTTGCTAGCCCTCTTTCAGATAGCACACCCGGATGCCTAACATCTTCCTTCTAGTTGACAACCCTGATGCTACACATGTGTCATATATACGCGTGTAACATGTTCATATGTTCATTCACATGTTCACATCAGTGGTAGCTTGAACAAACCACAAATTATCCCTTCTCTAATAGCACGTCTCATTCATGTTCAAAGCAGACTGTCTTCATGCTCAATCAGTAGCAAGTTGACTTCATCCCCGGGGACCGGTCCAGTAGAGGATACTTACCCACCATCTTATATTCATATTCTTCGGCTCTAGCTTCAGGGTATGCTTCAACAGATGAATCCGCGAACTCGGATGCTTTATCCAATCCAGTTCTTCCTGATGAGTCTCATTCTGTCTATGCCCTTTCTTCTGACTTAGAAATGGAATGAGCTGGTTCACTCCGGAACCCCTTTCTCTTACGGAAAAACAAGAGTTGGAACCTGAGAGAACTCAGTACGGAGAATGTCAGTTCGGTGGTTATGTATGGGATGCCCGGGCATTGATTGAGAAGGACGCTGCTTTCTGAGGCGCAGCAGTTCTATTAGCCACTGCTCTCATTACTGACACAGACTCGGCGGCGGAATCCCTTTCGCGAAAGAGTTCGGTTACCTGCGCTTCCCTTATATCTCCGATCTAGCAGCAGATCAATCTTTCGTTCCTTCCCTCTTGTGTGTGAGCTTGACCGGTGCTCTTCACCATGTGTCTTGAAGTCAGGGTTACCTGCTTCTGTGGTTTCACCCTTTTGGGTGTAATAGCTTCAAAGTTAGATAGTTTACGAAGTCCCCTCATCAGACAGGCCCGCTTCCTAAGCCTTTTGTAGCGCGTGTCCCAAGGTACGCTCGGTTCCGGTAGAGCCTGGAGCGACCTGAAGATACGGGTCACCTTTCCCAAGGAAGGCACTGTGGAAAAATTATGAGCTCATTTGGTTTGGTCGCCCTAAGCCGAAGCTTCTTTTTTTCTTGATCTTGCCCAGCGTTAGGGAGGCTCCTCATCAAAAACGACTTCTAGATAGGCCCTACCTTTCGTGCAACTTGAAAGAAATGTCGTCGTCAATTTAATAAGGTAAGGAGACCTTCGCTAAGCATGTCAACGTCCGTACGGGAGCGGATTGCGGATGGAGGCGGCTGCATCTCAGAATTTAGTTCCTGGAGACTGAACAACATGGCCTGAAGCAGGAGATAGACTCATTGAGGGAGTGAGCTCCCGTGCTCCTCTTTTGGGATACGCCATTCGGCTCACTCTCATGGATAGACCTTCGGTCAACTACATGACGAAGTCAACTCACTTTGCTTAACACAGGGAAGCAGAGCAGGACTTCCTAGCAAGCCTTCCCTTTGGGAACCCCGCAAGCAACCTCCTTCCCCACCTCCTGAGAGCTGCCTAATAGCTATGGCTTGGGCTACTATTGAATCACTCTTAACTAATTGTAAAAAACAATAAGTGGCTATCCCCTTGTCCGTGGAAGACACAAAGCATTGCAAGCAGAACACAACGGGAGGGAGTGATCCACAAGAGGAGCTCTTCCTTCTACTTGATGAAAGACTCAGACTGCCGAGGAGAAGGGAAAGTGATGCTACTACCGATGGCAGGGAATGAGACTACTACTAGCGAGCCAAAGCTAAAAAATAGAATACGCGAACCACCGTTGTTCATCAACTGGAGGAGTAGTTGCCGAGTTGACAGGGGAGTCAATAATAGAATCTCTTTCTATAAAGAAGTTCCGCGCATTGTAGGATAAGGGTCTCGTTCAATAGACAGATCGCCTCGAAGCTGACTGAGGCAATGACCAGAGAGAGTAGATCTGGCTTCCGGCTATGAGGATGGCGAAACCCATTATCATCCTTACATAACATACTATATAATTGAAAAATGTGTTTGAGATCAATATGAGAATGAAAGCCTGTCAGCGGTTAAGTCAGCGAGACCAGTCACATAAGCCCCTTTAGAGATAGGGGCGGTCAGAGGCACTGTCAACCTTAACCGGCACACGCACCTGCATAATCAACTGATCCCGAAACTTCCCTCAGGTTAAACAACCGAATCTCCTAGCTCCACAAATGGGTAGTATGAACAAGAACCAAAGTCGGGAAATCCATAAACGAGTCTATTGGCTGTTGTAGTAACTGGTTGGTGTAGGAGCATACGCATAATAAAAAAGCCAATTCTTCCTTATTTTCAGGTAAAAGACCAAGCCAATCGAATCAAATAAGTCAATAACTCACTCAATAAGAGGATCTTCTTAAAGAGGTAGAGTAACGGGAACTGACCAATGACGAGAGCTTAACGAAGGACTCATTTCCATAGCGGGAGCGTACGCGAGGAGCTAATCACGAGGGTGGTATCGATATCATCATTTTCGTATAGATATGGTTCATTTGGCAAAGTCACTAAATCTTCAATTACATACACAGAACAAAAAAAGTCTGGGTTTCATTTGGTATATCCTTGTCCCGCCCCTTTGCAACCCATGATAACTATCACGAAATATTCCAAGGCTCTGCAAAGAGGTTCCACTCCACGGAAGCCCTTCCTTATGTCGGTTAAACCAACAGATTAGCAGACTAAGCGAGCGATCGCCCATGAGGCAATGAAATTGTTTGATTCTCATAGGCTCTTAAAAGCCCTATTATGCCTTCTTTGAAACTTGCTTAGCTTGACTGGTGGTATTTTGGAGAGGGTTTCGAGATCCGGTGGCGGAGGTGAGTGTTGTCCTCTAAGCTAACTCCCTGATTCCTTCTGTTGTGCCTGCCGATTCGATTACTCCTGAAAAAGTGGCATCGGCTTCTGACTTTGAAAATTGGAAGCGGACAAGTGAGTAGTTGAATATCAGACAGGTGGCTAGCCGACATGCCCAAAAGGACTCAGCTTAAAGAGGACCATAGGCCGCAGAAAAGAACTTTACGCCAGCTCGAGTGCAAGCTAAAGTTCCAGTTGTTCCGACTATCGGCTACCTCTCTGACTACCGGAAGTAGAAGGGCATACTCTAATCCAGTGATCAAAGCGGACGAGATTAGTTGAATGACTAGCTGACTTGACATGGCGAGTGCTTATTCAAAAAGCGATTCATCACTGAAGAAAAGGATCTGAAAGAGATTGTTTCATCCCAACTTACTATCAATTATGGGCTTTCTAAGAGGCTCTGAAAGAGGTGCACGCATTTGCCACTCGTATTGGAAAGCAACCAGATCTCCTATGGAAATAAAGTCAGCGGGTGGAGCAATCCGAGCAAGCAAAGACTATAAAGTCGTATGCTGGCAAACGAATTGGTAGTGGTTTCAAAGTGAAAGGAAGGTCATGCAATTGCAGTCCTCACGTTCGGGAATAGTTTAAGGCTTCAGTATTGAGTTAGTTGAACATTGTTCCACCGGACCAACCAGCCCCGGCTCTATGGGTATCCCCTCGATGTATGAAGGAAAGAAAGCACTCGCAGGCAAGTACAGGACGGACCAAGCGCACATACAAATTGACATGACCCTGCCCTGAGTTGTCATCAGTAGACGCAGGAGTCGCAAGCAGCACCATGCTCATTGCCTCGCTCTACACGATTAGAGAAGGTTGTCTTTATTGACCAGGCGCACACGAAAGAATTGGTGGGCCTGTCCGCCACCATGAAAGCACGCTTCATAAGAAAAGGGAAAGCCCTCAGTAGTAGGCCGCCACCGCCCTCCCTCTGTCCGTCTTCTCCGTGTCATATGAGAAAGAAAAGAATGATCATATTGGCCAACATTGGAATCTGGGGACAAAGCACAAAGGGAATGAGCAACCCCGTAATCAGAAAGAATCCACACGAGGCTGTTCCGTGGGGAGTGCGAAACGGCGGCGTTGGGAAGTTTTCCTTAGCTTTCCTGGGTTCCTGGCCCCTACGGGATTACCGGCCCTTTTTGTTTAGCGCCCCTAGACTTTGATTTTTTGAGAGAAAGCGATGGTATATATAACTAAACAGAAATGCCAAGTACATCAATGGTAGTTAATAAGAAAGGCGGATCTTCCAACCCAGTCATAAAGAGCATGTTTTGCCAGCGTGTGTGCTGCATTCTTACCACCTCTTCGCACAAAAGATAGCACAGAAAATAGCAACCTCCATCAAAGAGCGAGATTGAGAGATGACAAGCAACATCGTGTATTTAAATAAGGAATTCGAGTAGGTTAGATCATAAGGAGAAGAACTCATAAGAGAGAAGAAAGAGATAGAGCAAGGGCGAGAATCGCAGGTCAGGTCTTGGCTCAGCAGACTCAACAGATCATAGCTCGGAAACAAGACTGGGAAAAGGCACTGAGCAAACACCGTGCCTTAGATGGCTTTGATTAATTTCCACCCTGGAATTTGATATTAAATGACTTTCCCCCCTTGATAGAGTTCTTCCGACTTCCAAGTAGAACTTGAAGACTGCTCAACTCCTAGCTTAACCCAGAACAAGACTATATAAGACAAGCATCAACCCCCGGCCCAGCAAAACACCCTGCCTTTGGCTCAGGACGGGTCCTGATTTAAAGTATGTTGCTGGTTCTAAATCAAAAAAGATTGATGAAAGCATTGATACTGGCTTAAAGTCCTAAACAAGGCTAGGCACGAAGACGAACATCAGTACCTAGGTCAGGCTCATCTTGTTGAGTCAGGAGATCCTGGTGATTCGGAAAGAGAAAAAGAAGGCTCGAAAGCAGGATCGAGTGGAGAAAATAGGTGAGGATAGCATCGAACTCTTTTGGGAGATGAATCGTTAGTATTCCCAAACGTTTTGATGAGACACCTTGCGGTACGATCCTATTAACTCCTAAATGGCTCCTTAATTCCTCACCTCAAGCATCCCGTAGGCGACAAAGAAAAGAAAGTTATGTAATTCAAGACTTAGGGGTTGGCTTGGATATATTTGCTCATTGGACAGCTTGAAAAGACAGCCGTCTAAAGTGGCAGATCTTATACAACACAATTTGATGGTTAGTACGAGGGTTACTGGGAGTTAGTTAAAGGATTACTGGAGGTTCGTTAAGGGATTTCATCTTTTTTTTTCCTTCAAAATCTTTTAAGTGATTTAGTGTATGACTTTATTTTCCCATCTCTTTTTCTATGTGTTCCTTCCTTTTGAAAGTCCTAATAAGGTAGGGGAGGTTCGGGAGGGTCCTCCCTCCTGAAACCAAGCCAGTGTAGCTAAGTCGCTTTCTTTCTCTTAAATACTCTCTTTTCTTTCTAGTTCTGATAATTTGACTTCTATCTGCTTACAGTTGATTGAAGAAGTCGTTCTCTCTCGGGCCATCCCTTGTTCCCTCTATTCCTTCTGAATGTTATGCAGGTCTTTCTCAAAGCAATACCCTATTTATCTGTCTTCAAGTGTGCTTCTGTTTCGTGTTCTTCCAGCCTTTAGTCTATAAATAGCTCTTTCTTTCCTGTGCTTCAAGTTGAGCTAAGGTGCCCAGAACCCCTGGTTTCTAGCATCTAGTACATAAAAGGTAGGATAAAGTAGTACTTAACTACACTACAAAGCACGAAGAAGAAACGGAAAGCGTACCGGTAGTCAAAAGATTGATTCTATTGAGCCTCTCTCCTCCGGAGCTTTTCTCGTATCTAGGCGTGGTTCGGGCTTCCCGTAGTGAGTTTATCGATCGTAAGGTGTCTAATAAGGGCTGGAATAAAAACCTCAATCGCTCCATTTATGTGTGTCAATAAGGGTGATCCCTTCTAGCTTCTCCTATCTGGATAAGTCAGGTTGCTTTTGCTGCGCCCCATTCCCAATTCCTGGGTATCTAGTTATCCCGGTAGTTGTATCAGAGGCTGAAGACTTTAGAAGCTTCCTATCTGATGTTAAGACGTTAGCCCTATCCTCTGCATGGTCTTCTCTGTAGGTCCGATGCGCGGACATGCTGAAAGTAAGAGGCATAACTTATTTACTATATGGAGAGATCCTCCTTTTGCTTCTTTCTATAGCAGCTATTGCTAAAGGCGGGGGTCGGGTTGTTAGGGTAGACGTAGCCTCACCTTTCGTGTACTGAAACGTGAGAGAAGGGGTCCCTAACCCAAGGTTTCTAAGAGTAAATCATATGGCAAGGGCAACCATAGGGCTATCCGCCTAAATGAGGGATTACCCTATTGAGCCTCTCCCCTCCGGAGCTTTTCTCATATATTGATAAAGAAGGGATAAAGTAAAGGAAAAGATGTCTTACGGCTAACCCTCTCTGCTTCTGTTGTTATCGCAGTAGGAGCTCGCTCCGAGCTCCGGTACGAGCAGTGTTTTTCTTTTTTAACAAAGAAAAAATAGGCGGGAGCGGTTTGTTAAGCTAGAATAGAAATGGATCAACTTTTCCTATACGGAACGGTGAGCTAAGGGTTTTAACCCAAGGTTCTAGGAGTTAGGAGTCAAGTATCTGTTATAGCACCCCTATGGGTAGCTCTCTCTAAAAGAAGGGTGAATATTTCCTACGGACCCTTTCTCCTGCAGCTAGGGTTAATAGATAAGCAAAGACTAAGTAAATGAAACCTCCGGCTCTTTCTCGCTTGCAGCTCTTGTTAGGTCATTTCGGTCTCTGAGACTGGGCCCGCCTAGCATTCGTAGGGCAGTCTCTCTTATCTGCGACCTTCCCTCGCCTATCGATTGCCTTTCCCTAAATCTACAAACAAGGGTTTTCTTTCTCTTTCTCTTACCTTTTTCCAATAGTGTTTTTTTTCCATCTTTCAGTATGGATTTCAAATTACATGACTGTCCTTTCATCGCTAGTTTCTTGGATTCAATCTGGGACTAGCAAACGACTCCACCATAGAAGAGAAGTCAAGGCTTGCGTCTGACTATTGTATTCTTGGAATGGAAGACTTCAGCGCGACTAGGAATGAATGGAATGAAACTGGCTTGAAAACAGTCTCTTTCCCATGTGCTCTTATCCTTTGCTTTCACTCGCTCCAAGGAATGAAACACTTCTATTAAAAAGACTGGCTGGCTTGACTTTGAGGTGAGGTACTTATACTTCTTTTAAATTTTCTGCTGGGTTTCAATTCCTTTCTTTTTTACAGAGAATTGCCCTTCAGATCGTTCGTTAGCTTGCGGGAGGGAGGAAAGAAATCTATTAGCGTTATACCTAAAGGAAAGAAAAGAGAAGATAGATATAGCCCTCCCGGGCAGAAGCAAATGCACTTTTGTAACAGAAGTCTCAAGAGAAGAAATTACACTTAATGGGCTTCCGGTACTCCTCTCTCCACTCCAAAAGGGACGAAGTGACTCTCTAATTGGAGAAGATTTGATAAAGCGACCAATGGCTAGCCGGATAAGATCTTTTATTTGATTAGGACCGGCAGGGTGGATGGAAAGCCTTACTACTTGAGGGGTGAAGGAAAGAGAAAGAAAGTAGATGGCTTGCTAGCTTTCCCGAGAAGATAATCCGCTATCCCCGCTTTCAATAGTCCTTCTTTTAAACTTGTCACAAGACGGGATTCACTCAGATAATGAATAATGCTTTCAAAGGGGCTTCCTTACTTACTGGTACTGGATTAAGTCATCTAACTTAATAGCTTGCTCCCCCATTCCTTTCCAGAAATTAAGGAAGTTCAAGATACTTTGTTACTGGCCCAAAAGGCGAAGGACTAGAACTTCACTTGAAAAAGGGACAGGCACAGGTCGGGATGGCGGGGAACTCACAAGAGAACTCCCAATAGCTCTGGCAGGGAACTCTATCTTTCGGGGAAAAGTTATTATCTTAGGACAGGCTCGCAAGCAGAGGCAGAAGCACTCGAACTCGCTCGTTGGCTTGTTTGGTAGCTCAGCATTCTAGGTAATCCTATTAAGAGTATAAATGGGAGGACTTATGACTAGAAAGAAATGAATTCTCTAATCCGCTATCACTAGCTTTAGGCACTATAGATCCAATCCTCTAATCTATTTTATATGCTTAAGGTCAGAAAAGCGTACAGACCCCCCAAAAAAGGAACTCACACTCGATTCAGTTTTATCCCACACGGGATAGAAGAAAACTGGAAATAGCTTTCTTGCGTAATAAGACACTTATCCCAATAGATGCAAAGGAAAGATAGCCCTCCCCAAGAGTGAATTATTAAATAAAAAGAAAAATGTATCTCTTATCTGGCAGTGACAGCAAGCGCTTTCTTAATAAAGATGTTCAAATTGATACTGGCTAGCTTAAGAGTTTCTAATATGGGATTTCCCTTTCCTTTGGCTTAAAAGATTCGATACTGCTGACTGAAAAGTGAAAAGCTTGCCCAGAAAGAAATAGGTTTGAATAATAGCCAATGTTCAACCAATATTCAAAGGGGAAACGAGAACAAATGCCAGTGCTTAGGAATGCCTGGGAGAAGGAATAGAACTACATCGGGTTACCTCTCCAACTAGAACTGCAAGGTCTTAGGACGACTTTCTTACCCAAGGGATTTAATCACTCAAAAAAACGAGATCCCAGGAAAGGAAAAAGCCCCAGAGAAGGGGGGAAGAGGCTCAGAATAGGGCGTGATAGAGACAGGGATAGGCACTTACCTTGTAACAGCCTACCGGTGACCGCCTCGTCTATGTACTCGGCGCCTTTGGGCGGAGCTTTCTCGATCAACTATCTCCCTTTAAGACCAAGGGTAGATAGGAAGCGAACTCTCTCACGACGTTCTAAACCCACTCTAATTTTGTGCAGGTGATTCTTCTTCAATCTAGCCCGCGATAACGAGGGCCTTCACTCGAAAGCGAGTTCTTCGATAAGCGAGAATGAGCGATCCACTATATCGCTAAAAAAGGGTGCACCTCTCAGTAGAAGGGCGTAGCGGTGACTCGACTGAAAGGATATAGTGGAATAAAAGAAACGAAAGGGTAGAAAGTTCCTTTTTAACGTGAACCGGTCTGTTGCAACTCTCTCAACTTGCAACGCGCTATATACTCTACTCCACATTTTCGGGGTGGAATTGCTCTCGTTTGAGCTCTTGTGCTAATGGTGCACCGATTGTTTTGAATGTCTTCAACCTTCGATCGCCACCACAGTTTGGCATCCCCAGTGAAGTACATTGTGGCTATGGTAACCTTG
>ERZ825896.3902-NODE-3902-length-12032-cov-8.892210_pt1 | contig 12032 bp, 9 predicted proteins | sample MGYA00519858_ERZ825896 | MGnify/ENA primary metagenome ERZ825896 (study PRJEB31778, sample SAMEA3449214) | human gut metagenome | biome: human gut; feature: human-associated habitat; material: faeces | place: United Kingdom | collected 2010/2012 ... | reverse complement strand
CCGCACCTCGCTCGCCGTATCGGCACTTAGAATTATGCGGTATTGCCTTAGGTTTTACCAGGTTTTCACCAAGAAGCACTTGTTCTGCCCGGCGAATTGGGATATAATAAAAGGGTTACAAACAGCTTTACCTGCCATGGAGGGCAATGAATGATGAAACTGGCAAAACGTGCAGCTGCACTTGTGCTGGCAGCGGTTCTGGCGCTCAGCCTGACCGCCTGCAGCCCCAAGGAAGTAGCAAGCAATCTGATTTTGAAAACGGCAGACCTGCTGGGCCTGCGTGAAGAAGGTTCCGATGACGATGAGGCGGACGAAATTGTGGCGCAGCCCGGCGGTGAGGTGAACTTCCCGGATGGGCTGCAGGATACCTCGGTCCACTGGAACCAACAGGTGCAGGATGGGACGCTGTATGTTGCGTTTAACAGCATCCAGAACCGCAACACCGAGTATTTTGTGGCGGGTTCCGATACCGTGCAGGTAACGGGCTATGGCACCACCGAATCCACCGGTATTCTGGAGTTCAAGGTGGCGCTGTGGGAACTTTCGGAGGATAAGGCAACCACTTCCTATGTGGCGGGCACCACGGTGTATTTCCCGACCGGCGGGGAGTGCAGCACCTATACCATCTCCGGCTTGACCCCCGGCAGGCTGTACAAGGCCAATGTCAGCTATGACTCTGGTATGTTCTACATTACCGGCGGCGTGAAAATTGAGGGCATTGGCAGTGACGACCTGGTTGCCCCGGATGCAGAATAACCAAAAATGAAGCGTGCCCCGGCGCAGCGGTCAACGCAGACCGACGCCGGGGCATTTTGCGGATATGACTGAAACAAAAAAGGAATCAAAAGATGAACTTTGATAAAAAACAACTGCGCAACACCCTGCTGCTTCTGCTGGGGGCGCTGATCTGGGGCACAGCCTTTGTGGCGCAAAGTGTGGGCAGCGGCTATGTGGGGCCGTATACCTTTTTGGCGGCCCGCAGCTGGCTGGCCTGCGCATTTTTGATTGTGCTGGTTTTGCTGCGCCGCGGCAAGGCCCGCAAAGCGGATCCCGGTGTTCCGTTCTGGATCAACGGCCGGATGCTGCTGCGGGGCGGTGTGTTCTGCGGCGTTGCGCTGTTTGCGGCTTCGGCGGCACAGCAGATCGGCATTGGCACCACCAGCACGGCCAAGGCGGGTTTTTTGACGGCGCTGTATGTGGTGCTGGTACCGCTGCTGGGGGTGTTCTTTGGGCGGCGGCCGGGGGTCAAACTGGGAATCTGCGCCTGCATCAGCCTGGCGGGGCTTTACCTGCTGTGCCTGGCGGGGCACGATACCCTGACCCTGACCGGCGGCGAATGGATGCTGCTGCTCTGCTCGCTGCTGTTTGCGTTCCAGATTATGCTGGTGGATCATTACAGCCCCAGGCTGGACGGTGTGCAGCTGAGCTTTGCGGAATTTTTTGCAACGGCGGTCCTTTCCACTATTTTTATGTTTGTGTTTGAAACGCCGACCTTTGCCCAGATCCAGGGGGCGGCGGTATCGATTGCTTACTGCGGCATTTTGTCCAGCGGTGTGGCTTACACGCTGCAAATTGTGGGCCAGAAAGAACTTGACCCCACCATTGCCAGCATGGCCATGTGCATGGAAAGCGTGTTCAGCGCCCTGGCCGGCTGGCTGATTTTGGGCCAGACCCTTTCCGGCGTAGAACTGGCAGGGTGCGCTTTGATGTTTGCGGCAATTATTGGGGCGCAGATACCGGAGAAAGTTAGGAATTAGGAGTTAGCAAAACGCGCACAGCGCCGATAAATATCGGGCGCTGTGCGCGTTTTTTGTATGATGACGAGGAAGAAAATGTATGGAAGGGGAAGAAAGGTAAAATTTTGCCGCGAACAGAAAAAGAGATTTGTAGGGGACAATGCTTGGGCCGTAACGTGGGCAGGTGGTACAATTTTATGATGTCTCTCTGCGGCGGGATGAGGGCATCCCGCCCTACAGATATGATTTATGGTACACTCTGTAATAAAGATGGCGGGCGCACAATATGCGCCCCCTATGGCCTCTATAAACGAAAAAGTTAATACATAGAATGCAGAACTCTGCGGTCCACCGAAATTATTCTTTATTCTTTTTTCATTCAAACAAAAACGCGCCCTCCCTTGCGGGAAGGCGCATTTGATTTAATCGTGCCGGATGGCCTCCAGGGCGCTGATGCGAACGGCGCGGCTGGCGGGAACGATGCCGGAAAGCAGGCCCACCACCACGGCAAAGCCGATGGCAGCCAGCACCAGCCAGATAGGAATGATGGACATGACGGTTCCGCTGCCGGAATCAGACATGTACATTCCACCGCCGTAATACATCGAATCGCTGCTGCCCATCAGGGAGCTGAGGTCGATGGTGGCGTTGATGCCCAGCTTCATCAGCAGGGTGTTCAGGCCGTATACGATCATCGTCATGTTGTTCATGCCAAAGCTGATGATGTAGCTTAAAATCGTACCGGCTACGCCGCCGATAAAGCCGATCATACCACTTTCAATCAGGAACATCCGCCGGATGTTGCCAATCTCGCAGCCCAGAACTTTCATCACGCCGATCTCACGGGTGCGCTCGTAAATGGCCATCGTCATGGTGTTGGCGATGTTCAGCGCGGCAACAAACAGGCTGATGGCCGCCAGACCCGCCAGGCGCAGCTGGCGCTGTGCGGTCTGCTGCTGCATCTGCTTGCGGTAATCCACCATGGAGCTGATCTGGTAGCCTTCCTCTTTTAAGGTATCGCAGATCTTATCCACATTTTTGATGTCATCGACCTTAATGTACACTTCGTTATAGGTCACCTTTTTGGGGTTAAAATCCGTTTTGGCCAGCTTGCTGTAGGCTTCGCTCAGCATCAGAAGGTCGTTCAGGCGGAAAGTAATGCCGTATTGCAGCATGTAATCCTCGGATTCTTCCGAGACAACGCCAACGATTTTGAGCTTGTAGCTCTGGGTCTTGGGGCTCTCGGTGTCACCATTGGTCAGGGTCAGGGTAAAGGTATCCTTGGTAGCATCCACAAAGGGCGGCAGCTGGTTGCCGTTGGCATCGGTTTCGCCGCTCCAGCGCTGGCGTTTGGAGCTGTTTTGGCTGCGGCGGGTATCCTCAAACTGATACAAAAACTCCTTGCCCACCACAACGGGGATCACATCCTTGCCGTAATTCACGCCGCTTTTGGGCCAGTCGCCGCTTTCCAGCTTGTTGTCCAGCAGGGGCATGGTGTCCGGGTCCAGGCCGAGAACGCTCCATACATAACTGGCGCGGTAGCGGTTGTTTTTGCCTGCTTCTACATACAGGTTCAGGTCCGGCTGGTAATAGGGGGTGACAGCCGTAACGTGGTCGATCTTGCGGAACCGCTGGACGGCTTCGTTATCCAGCTTGACCTCCTGCCCATTGATGTTCTGGCTGCCGTAGTTGTATACCTCAATCTTGGTCAGGCCGCCCATATTTTTGAGCATTTCGTCGTTGTTATGGCTTTCCGCAATGCCCATGGAGATCATAACGATAACCGCACAGATGCCCACAACGACGCCCACAACGGTCAGTGCCGTGCGGCCCTTGCGGCGGGACAGGTTGGTGACAGCCAGCCCGATCTGGTCAGATATCTTCATCGTTGCCTTCCTCCAGCTTGGCAAGTGCGGCGGCCTTCTTCTTTTTGCGTACCACCACAACGATCACAACTACCACCACGATCACAGCAGCGCCGATTGCCAGATAGGCCCACAGGGGCAGGCCGGTCTGCTGGGGCTGCATGTCATCCATGTTAGAGTCCATATCGCCAGAATTGCCGTAGTCCATGGCAGGCTGAACAGAGAAGGAAAAATCTTTGCTGACGGTTTTCAGGGTGCCGTTGGCGTCCTCATAGGTCAGGGTGATGGTACCGTTGCAGGTGCCTTCCTGGGTGGGGGTCATGTCAAAATCCACGCTGTTGGAGGAACCGGCGTTCAGGTTGCCAATGTACTGCACAGTGGTGTCGGCGCCCAGGTTATCGCCGGAAAGGGTGGCTTCCAGGTTGGAAAGGGCGTCGCGGCCCTTGTTGACAAAGTTCAGGGTGACGGAAGCGGAATCGCCCAGCATAATGCTGTCGCTGAGCTCCAGCTGGCCCAGCTCAAAGCGGTCCGGCTGAGATACCGGAACTGAGATGGTGGTGGACATACCGGTAACGGCCTTGTTGGTGTCCGCGCCGGTACCCACACTGTTCACGGTAATGTTGGCCACGCCGCCGGTAAAGCCGGCGCTGGGGGTCAGACTGAAGCTGACATCACGGGTGGACTTGGGGGCCATGGTGCCCAGGTAGCTGCTCAGGCTGCCGCTGGTCATGGTGATGCCGTCCGGCAGGGTCAGCGAGATGACCACATCGTTCAGGTTCTCCTGGCCGCCGGTGGCGTACAGGGTCAGGGTCAGGGTAAAGGGCGTCCCGGCCACAACCGCTTCGTTGCCGTAGCTGGAAGCGCGGATCATCAGGTTGGGGGTATCGGGGTCTTCGTCCACACACTGGCCCAGGGTAACGCTGAGCTGCTGCATCGCCATGGTGGAATTCAGGTAACTCAGGTTGATGGGCACGCTGTTGCCGCCGCCGTTGTAGATCACATCGCGGAACAGCAGTACATAGCTGTAGTAACCGGCACCGTTGGCGTCGGTTTCCTCGTACAGCTGGCCAACTTCGGCGTTGCCGGTAAAGGTGAACACGGAGGAGTTGATGCGGGCAGAGATCTGGTCCGCGGGAATGAAGTTGTTGTAAGCACCGTAATCCGCCACGCGCAGAATCAGGTTAAACCGGCTGTCCCGGTCAATGGTGGTGATCTCGCCGCCTGCGGCATCGGTCACGGTCTGAGCAATGATATAGGCCGAGCCGCTGTTGTTGGGCTGGGGGGATGGCGTCGAATCGGGATCGTCATGATTTTTGTCCGAGCTGTTGTTGTCGGAGGCGTCTTGGTCATTAGCGGTCACTTGCGAATTGGGGGCATCATCATTTGCGGCCAGGGCGGGCGTAGCAGCCACGCTGCCGAAGAGCATGACGGCCGCCAGCAGGGCGGCAAAACGGGAAGCTTTTTTCACTCCGGGGTCCTCCTTAAATTGATTCCATCTTTTTCTATGGCTTTGATATTCCTGAATGAGTGGGCAAAATTTACGGTTTGGGTTGTTCGGGCTGCTGGGCTGCGGCAGCAGGGGCTGCGTAAGAGGCAAGCTCGGCTGCGGTTTTCTGGTGAACTTCGCCGCTGGCAGAGTCGCCGCCGATCCGCATGTTGCCCTCCAGGCTGGCGAACAGGGCTTCGCGGTTGCGCTCCCTTGTGGCGGGATCCTGCACCACATCGGACTGCACCTTGCCGTCCAGAATGGTAATAATGCGGTCTGCACAGGAGGCCAGCTCCGGTTCATGGGTGACCATGACAAAGGTGGTGCCCATCTGCTTGGATATTTGCAGCATACGGTAGAGCACCTGTTTGGATGTGATAGAGTCCAGGTTGCCGGTGGGTTCGTCCGCAAAGATCACGCGCGGCTTGCTGACAAAGGCGCGGGCGATGCCCACGCGCTGCTGCTGGCCGCCGCTCATCTCGGTGGGCATGTGTTCGGCACGGCCGCCAAGGCCCATGTTTTTTAACTCTTTGCGGGCCATGGCAAGGCGCTGGGAGCGGGAAATGCCCTTGAACATCAGCGGCAGAGCAACGTTTTCGGCCGCCGTCATGGTGGGCAGCAGGTTGTAGCTCTGAAAAATAAAGCCCAAGTGTGCCTGGCGGAACTTGGCCAGCTCATCTTCGGTCATAGCGCTGATCTCGTGCGAACCGATGAATACCTTGCCGCGGGTCGGTTTTTCCAGCCCGGCCAGCTGATTCAGCAGGGTACTTTTGCCACTGCCGGACTGACCCACGATGCAGCAGAATTCCCCTTTTTCAATGGAGATAGAAACATCGTTCAGGGCAACGACCCGTTCTTTGCCCACGGCATACACCTTGCGCAGGTTGACGGTATGGATAATGGGTGCCATTTCAGCCCTCCCTTTTTGACAAAATCCTATACCTCTATACTATATCACATTTTACCCCCGGCGGAAAGGGGGCGGAGTTGTAAAATTGCGGTGGGGCGAAGGAAGTAGTTAGGAGTTAGGAGGGAGGAAGTAAGAGTTAATTAGGAATTAGAAATTAGGAATTGGGACGGGGAAAGGTGGTGGGGAGGGCGGGGGGAATGGAGCAAAATAAATTTGTGATGAATCATGAAAATATATGTAGGGGACGGCGTCCTCGACGTCCCGGAGGGGGCTGGGAATGAAATTTTGTTGAGGGATATATGGCAGGGGTTCTCTGCGCCATGAACCTTAAAATTATCATAAAAAATGCCGCGGCCCGGTGGGGCGGCGGCAAATAGGGATGGGTTATAGATATTCTTCAAAAAATTCTGCGGTGGCGGATTCGATGCGGCGGCGGACGGAGAAATCGTCGATTTTTTTGCCGGATGCGGCGGTAAAATTGTGAGTGGCGTCCTCATACTGGCCGGTCAGGTCCACCAGAGGGCCGCTGTGTTCGGCGGCAGCCTGGCGGGTCAGGTCAATGGTGGTCTGGCTCAGCAATTCGGCATCCCCGGCGGTATAAGCCAGCAGCAGAGGGCCGTTGTAGGTGCGCAGGCTGGCGGTGGGGTCCTGGTCGGCAACCTGCTGCACAAAATCGGCGCTGATCGTTACGCCCCACTTGGGCAGGTCCAGCACGCCGTTCTGTATGGCACCGTCATAAATAGCCTGGCGGCCCTCGGCGCTGTGGTCCAGAAATTCCAGCCCGTCCAGCCCTGTGTTATCCGCCGGTGCCCACAGGGCGGCGGCTTTGATGGAATCTTTCAGGTAGACGCTGACGGCGCGGCCGCCCATGCTGTGGCCCAGCAGGCCGATGCGCTCCGGGTCGGCACCCACAGTGTCGGTCAGGTAGGTGATGGCAGAGGTGATATCATCCCGCATGTTGGCGGGGGTGTAAGCGGTGAACGGCTCCACGCTTTCGCCGCTGCCCGCAAAGTCAATGGCGATGCTGGCAATGCCGTGCTGGGCCAGCGTTTTGGCCAGCGGCTTGGCGTGGCCGTCCAGCTGGCGGTTGCCGGTAAAGCCGTGGCAGATCACCACGGCAGGCATGTTTTCGGCATTGGCAGGGGTGGTCAGCGTGGCATGGATGCTGCCGCGCTCGCCGGGGATGGTAGGCTGCTGCACCTGAACGGATGCCCCACAGCCGGAAAACAGCACCACCGCCGCGCAGACGGCTGCGGCCAGCAGCACCGCAAAAAAGGAACGCAGATGTTTCATGCAGATTCCCCCTTTCTTAGGGTGTAGCTGAAAAGGCGAAAAATTCGTCGGCTTCTTTGCTTTCAGATACATCTTGGGGGTGAGTATACCACACTGCCCCGGCAATAACAACCACCGCGACGTAAACAAACCGTGAACAAACCATCAATTTACACTGGTAAAAAATTGGTTACGACCGCCTACGGGGCGGAGGTTTACTGCCCCGGTTCCCACATGGCAACGGGGGTCATAATGGTGGGATCACTGGCGGGGGCAAGGTACTGCTGGTAGGTCTGGAACCAGTTGTCCGAAAGATCATCATACACCCAGGAAAGCAGCAACAACTGGCCCACAGGGGATTCGGCGGCAATATAGGTGCTTTCACCTGCCTGCCAGCTGGTGTGGAACACGCTGCCGGCGGCAAAGTTCAGCAGCAGGCTTTCGCCGCCCTGACCGCTGTTGGAACGAAACAGCATCATGGTGCCCCATTTTTGGGAGTAGAGGTTGGCAACCGTGGAAGAACCCAACAGATAACCGTAAGGATAATCGGAACGGTCGATCCCCAAAAGGGATTCCAGCGCGGTCTGCTCCCCGTTGCGCAGGTTGAGCCGGATGGCGTTGAACGGGGTATCATCCGGATTCTCCCAAATGCTGGTATTCAGATAGAGAGAATCCCCATACAGCGCGGCATGGGTGAAAGAACCGGAATTTTCGTTCAGGCTGTATAACCGCCGGCTTTGGGCGGTGACGGGGTCGTACAGCACAACGTCATAACTGGTGTTCTGGAACCGGGAAGAATAACTGCCGGCCAGGCTGTAATCGGACATTTTATCGGAAGTGAATGGTTCGGCGCAGCGCTCCCGGAACAGCACAAGCTGGTTGTTCCAGACACCGCAGAGGTGGTCGGTATCCGGGATGGGCATGGTTTCGTACTGGCCGGTGGTGCGCTCCATGCGGAACCAGCGGGTGGGCTCTTCGCCCTGCTGGCTCCGCATGATGCCGTATAAATAGGTGGAATCGCAGCCGCCGATATACACGGCGTCATGATCCAGCCGGACAAGCTCGGTGCGGGTGGTGCCGTCCAGCATTTCAATGCGGCCCTGGCCAAAGGCGTTCTGCATCAAGCGGCGGGCGGCGGTAACATCCTCCTGGGTGTAAGGCTCCAGCTCCTGGGTATAAAGGGCCAGCGGAACCCCGGCATCTGCCGCGCGCGCCCAGCGCATGATCTCATCGTCCGACATGGCGTTGATATCCGCGCCGGAAGCGCCCTTTGCCGTTGTGGGCGAATAGGTGCCGTAAACAAGGTAAACGCAATCCCCGGCGGGAACCAGAGAATACATCTGGTCCGTGATGCGGGCAGGGCAGCTGCTGGTGGTATGGGTGCAGCCGGGCACATCACAGAACACGGTCTGCACGCCGGTGCTCAGGTTAGTGCGAAGGATCAGGTTGGCATCATAATCAAACACAGCGGCAGCGCGGTCATCGTCCCACTGGTAGGCGATGACGTCAGTGTAATAATAATCGCTGGTTTCTGGCAGCGGCTCGGCGGGCAGCAGATCGGTGCTGCCCGGCTGCGGGGTGGGGGCATAGGGCTGCCAGGTCAGCTGCATGCTGTAATAGGCGCGGGGAACATCGTCAAGGGTAAAGGAGCCGTACACACAGGTCAGCAGGGCGTTGCCTCTGGCGCTGTACAGGCCGGTTTCGGCGTAATCGCTGCCGTAAGGCACGGTCCAGTCGCCCAGGTCGGTAAGGCCCTCCCACTGCACCCAGGCGTTCAGCAGGTCGGAGATATTCAGCAATGCCGGGCTGCCGGACAGCAGGGTGGGATCGTCCAGCGGGGCCTGAACCCACAGGTTCAGCAGGCGGCCGGTTTTATTATCATAATCCAGGGCGAATGTGGGGGATTCGTTGTATTCGGGGTCGCTTTCATCATAGGCGGCATGGGGGTAGCGCAGCAGCCGCGTAATGCCAAGGGAATCACTGGAAGTATACAGCTCGCCGCTGCTGTAGCTGCTCAGGTTATCGGCTGCCACATGGTACCAGGTGTCCGGCAATACCTCGGCATCATGGAGCTGGGTCAGTAGGCTGGCGGCAAAATCAGCGGCGGTATCGCTGGAGGTCATGTTGTAGCGGCTGTTCCCGGCGGGGGTATACAGGGCTGCTGTGCCGTTCAGCCCGGCGGAAACCATCCAGTCCGTGCGGTTCATCTGGGTGCGGTTTTTGACCTGCTGTAATAGATAAAAATCATCCCCGCTGACCTCGCGGGACTCATACAGGCCAGAGCTTTGATTGACGGTGCCGAACATACGGGCATCCTGTGCGCGGAACCAGAGCAGCGGCAGGCAGGCCAGCACAGCCACCAGGGCGGCGCAGGCCAGCATCAGCAGCTTGCCGCGTTTTGTGGTTTTCATACGGGTTCCTCCTGTGCGAGTTCGGCGGCGGTTTGGTTCGGTGCGGGCAGGGTGACGGTTACGGTGGTGCCTTTGCCAAGCTCGCTTTCCATGGCAAGCGTTCCGCCGTGGGCCTGGGCAATGCGGCTGCACAGGGCCAGGCCCAGGCCGCTGCCGCCCTGGCGGCGGGAACGGGATTTATCCACCATATAAAACGGCTCCACCACGCGGGCCAGCTTGTCCGCCGGGATGCCCTGGCCGTGGTCCTGAACCGTCAGCCGGATGGAACCATCTGCCTGTTCGGCGCAGACCGCAATGGCGCTGCCGGGGGTGCTGGCCTTGGCGGCGTTGGTGACAAGGTTGATGACGAGATCACACAGCAGGTCGGCATCTCCCTGCACGGTCAGGCTGTTGGACTGCATGGTCAGAATGCAGCCGTTCAGAGCGGGGGCAACGGCGCGGTGCGCTTCGGCAAAAACAGAATCCAGCTGCACGGGTACCAGTTGGGGGGCGTGCTCACCCAGGCCCATCAGCTGCAGCAGCTTTCCGCTTAAGGCTTCCAGCCGCTGGGCTTCATGGAAGATGGCCCCGGCGGCTTCACGCTGTTCTTCGGGGTCTGGCTGCATGCTGCGCAAAAGGTCGGCATAGCCGATGATGCCGGTCATGGGGGTTTTGAGCTCATGGGTAAACGCACCCACAAAATCATCCCGCTGCTGGACCGAAAGCTCCAGAGCTTCCACTTTGTCCTGCACGGCACCGGCCATCTGGTCAAAGCCCTGGCTCAGAATTTCAAGCTCATCCCCGGTGTGCATCCTGGTGCGCAAGGCATAATCACCCGCGGCAATGCGGGCGCTGGCGGCAGTCAGCACGGTCAGTGGGTGGGTCAGGCGGCGGCTGACAAGCCAGACCACCACGGCAGCCCCGGCCACCACGGCAGCTTCCAGCAGGAAAAAGCGCTGCAGGCTGCGGTTGCGCGCGGCAAAAATCTCCGTTACATCAAAGGTGGTTACCATCACAAGGCCGCCCAGCAGATCGCTGCGGTAGGTGCGGGTCACATTGGGGCCGTACTGCAAAATGCTTTGGCCGTCCTGCAGGCCGTATATGGCATAGGCTTCGTCCTGGGCGGGGTCAGCGGATGCGCGGAACAGCCCCTGGGAATAAACCCCACGGGCCAGATCCCCTGCGCGCCAGGTGGCGGCGGTGATAAAATCATCCCCGCAGGTATCTTCGCCGCGGCCGGTCTGGTCCAGGTAGTAATCCTCCACCACGCCGCACAGCATGGCGTGCATGCTTTGTTCCTGCTCGGCGGCTGCGCTCAGGCGGTCCATAAAGCTGCCGTTGACCAGCACCGCACCGCCCACGGCAAAAAACGCGGCGATGACCAGCAGCATGATGCAGACAAGTTTTTGAGAAAATTTCATAGAAAAACCCGTAAGTAAGTTTGAAATTGGAAATGAGAAATCAGCAATTTGAGGTTATTTCTGGTCGGATTTAAGGCGGTAACCGACACGGTAGACGGTTTCGATCTTATCCGCCCAGCCAAGTTTTTTGCGCAGGCGCTGGATGTGCAGGTCCAGGGTGCGGCTGTCCAGCAGATCGCCGCCCCACACCCGCCCGTACAATACATCGCGGTACAGCGCCGCCCCGCGGTTGCGCATGAGCTGCTCCAGCAGGTCGAACTCCCGCGGGGTCAGCTCCACCGCCTTGCCCTGCCTGGTCACGGTGCGGGCCACAATATCCATCGTTACATCAAAGGCGGTCAGGGTCTGGCCGCCGCGGCCGGTGCGGCGCAGTACGGCTTCCACGCGGGCTAGAAGTTCTTCGATTTCAAACGGCTTTACGATATAATCATCGGCGCCGAGCTGCAGGCCTCTGACCCGGTCCTTAGTGGCGCCCTTGGCCGTGATAAAGATGACCGGCACCCCCAGCGGGCGCAGGTAGCCCAGCAGCTCGTACCCATCCAGGCCGGGCAGCATAATATCCAGCAGGGCCAGGTCAAAGTCGTGCTCGGCAATCAGGTCCGCCGCGGTGCTGCCATCGTTGGCAACCGTGCAGTCATACCCCGCGCGGCGCAGGCTGACCGCAATCAGCCGGGAAATGGTAATTTCGTCCTCCACAATCAAAATGCGGTTCATCCAATGCCCCCAATCGTTATTTATCTTAAGTATAGCACAGAGTTGTCGCCAAGTTGTATAGAAGTTAGGAGGGAGGAGTTAGGAGTTGGGCGGCGGGATAAAGGCTGCCGTGAACCGAATAAAAGCATTGTAGGGAACGGTCAAGACCGTTCCCTACAGATTATAATGGAAAGTTACGTAGGAGTTTTAAGGCAATACCGCATAATTCTAAGTGCCGATACGGCGAGCGAGGTGCGGC
>ERZ825896.3897-NODE-3897-length-12045-cov-5.255796_pt1 | contig 12045 bp, 9 predicted proteins | sample MGYA00519858_ERZ825896 | MGnify/ENA primary metagenome ERZ825896 (study PRJEB31778, sample SAMEA3449214) | human gut metagenome | biome: human gut; feature: human-associated habitat; material: faeces | place: United Kingdom | collected 2010/2012 ... | reverse complement strand
AGGAACAGATTAAATCAGATTGTCATTATGTGATTGAGCCGGAATTGACCTATACCCAGTTTGCAAATGCAGCTCGAAATAATGCATTTAACAGAGAACAGTTACAGAAAGCATTCAATAATATTGAACAGAGTGATCCGTTATTTGCTGATTTGTTTACAGATATTGATCTGTATTCTAATCGACTTGGAACAGGAGATCAAAAACAGAGTGATACAATTTCTAATTTGATAAAAGAGATTGATAAGGCCGATTTGCTTAATTCAGATGCAGAAATACTTGGAAATGCATATGAATATTTAATTGGACAGTTTGCATCTGAAACGGGTAAAAAAGCTGGAGAATTCTATACGCCGCAGGCGGTTTCAAAAATATTAACGAAAATTGCGATTTCAGGGCAGGAGGACAAAAAAGGATTATCTGTGTATGATCCTTGCATGGGTTCAGGGTCACTATTGTTAAATGCTAAGAAATATGCGATAGAGCCGAATTATATTAAATATTATGGTCAGGAACTGAATACATCTACGTACAATCTGGCAAGAATGAATATGTTTTTGCATGGAATTGATGCCGAAAATCAGAAATTGCGTAATGGTGATACTTTGGATGGGGATTGGCCGACAGGAGAAGAAACGGATTTTAACATGGTATTGATGAACCCACCTTATTCAGCAAATTGGAGTGCTGCTGTAGGATTTTTACAGGACGAAAGATTTAGTGATTATGGTGTGCTGGCTCCTAAATCAAAGGCTGATTATGCATTTTTGCTACATGGTTTATATCATTTGAAGAGTAATGGTACTATGGCTATTGTATTACCACATGGTGTTTTGTTCAGAGGCGCAGCAGAGGGGAAAATAAGAGAGAAGTTATTGCGTTCAGGCAACATTTATGCAGTAATAGGTCTTCCAGCAAATTTATTTTATAATACGTCTATCCCTACATGTATTGTAGTATTGAAAAAGCATAGAGATGGACGAGATGTATTATTTATAGATGCTTCACGGAAATTTGAAAAAGGCAAGAAACAGAATACGATGACAGATGAACATATCGATGCGGTTGTTAATTTATATAATAAGAGAGCGACTGTGGAAAAAGAAGCTTATCTTGCCAGTTTTGAAGATATCGAAAAGAACGCTTTCAATCTTAATATTCCAAGATACGTGGACAATTTCGAGAAGGAAGAAGAGGTAGATATAAATGCATTGCTGAACGATATGAAGCAGACAGATCAGGAAATGCAAAGAGTGCAAGCTGAATTGGTATCACTTATGAAAGAACTGACTTCTTCAGATAATGATATTATGGAATCATTAAATAGCTACATAAAAATGATTGAGGGGTGATGAACATGAGAAGTCCAAAAATCAGGTTCAAGGGATATTCAGAAGATTGGGAACAGCGTAAGTTATCAGAGATAGCTACTATGCATGCCAGAATCGGATGGCAAAATCTCAGGACATCTGAGTTCCTTGACGATGGTGATTATATGCTTATAACAGGAACTGATTTTGAGGATGGTCGTATTAATTTCTCAACGTGTCATTATGTGGAAAAAGAGAGATATGACCAAGATCGTAATATACAAATCAGTGATGGAAGTATTCTTATTACAAAGGATGGAACACTCGGAAAAGTTGCTTATGTACAGGGGTTGAAGAAACCAGCAACTTTAAATGCAGGAGTGTTTAATGTTCAAATTAGAAAAGAAAATAATGTGGATGGAAAGTATCTTTTCCAATACCTTAAAGCACCTTTTTTGATGGGCTATGTTGGACAAAAAGCGACGGGTGGAACCATAAAACACCTTAATCAAAATATACTTGTGGACTTCCCTGTTGTGATGCCAAAGATTGAGGAACAAGAAAGACTTAGGGCGTATTTTGAACAGTTAGACAACCTCATCACTCTTCACCAGCAGAAGTGTGAACAGTTACAAAGTATAAAAAAATATATGTTACAGAACATGTTTGTTTAGGGAGAAAAGAAGTATGAATAAGATTATTTTATATCATGGGTCTCCTAATCAATTAGTAAATCCGATATTTGGTGGTGGTGATGACAAACATGATTATGGACGTGGATTTTATTTAACTGAAAATGTGGAATTGGCAAAAGAATGGGCTGTTTGCAGACCAGATGATACGAATGGCTGGGTTCACAAGTATGAGTTAGATTGCGATGAACTTAAAATTTTGGACTTTCAGAAGCTGGATGTACTGGCGTGGTTGGCAGAGCTAATGAAGCACCGGGATGCAGCAGATTCTAAGAGATATAGAATGCTTTCAGCAAAATTTATTGAAAAATACGGTATTGATACTACAGGCTATGACGTACTAAAAGGTTGGCGGGCTAATGCTTCTTATTTTTATATTGCAAAAGAGTTTGTGAGAGATAATATAGATGTTGACATTCTTGAGGAATTACTTTCTTTGGGTGGGTTAGGAATTCAATATTGTATTAAATCAGAATTGGCATATTCAAAGTTACATGAAATAAAAGAGGACTTGATTATTGTTGAGTATTCTGAGTTCAATGATAAATATAATCAGCGGGATACTGATGCGCGACAGAGAATGCGAGATTTAGTGGATTCGGATGCTAATAAGGTGACGAAAGTGTTTAGTACATTATTTGAAAGGTGATTTTATTATGAGAGCATATTCAGATGTATATTTGTCTGATGTTGTTGAAAATCAGGGAAAACTGTTTGACTTAGTGGCACAAAGATTTCCAGATAATGATACAGAAGATTTTATAAATACATATATGCAAAGTAAGGTGCGGAAAAGTATTGATGAATCACAAGCCTATGTGAATACTATGGATGCCAAAGAGCTTTGGAAATATTTTATTGACACAGAGAGTTATACGTTGAAACCCGGAAAAGCAATGGAAGGCTTTATGCCTGACTGGATAGGGGAATTTTATGCATACTATCAGTGGTTTTATAATATTTCAAGTGCAGAATTAGTTCAGAAAATTCCAGTTTCATTTTTAAAAAAGGCATATTTTGGACTTCATGATTTGGAACTTGATTTAGCCGTACAAAAAGTAGGAGCAGTACAATGAATATTATTTGTTTCCATAATCCAGATGAAGAAAATGGCTTTTTAAGTAATTGGTATTTATCGGATTTTTCAATAAATGGAATAAATTTTACATCAATGGAACAATATATGATGCATCAGAAAGCGGTATGCTTTCAAGATGAAAACATAGCAGAGCAGATTCTTGCAACAAAGGATGTTGCCAAAATTAAGGAATTAGGACGTTGCGTGTTTGGTTATAATGATCAATATTGGAATGGCGTGAGACAAATTATAGTATATGAAGGGTTACTTGCTAAATTTACACAGAATGAATTATTGAAAAAGCAATTGAAAGATACACAAAATGCGATATTAGCTGAATGTGCTGTAAAGGATCGTATATGGGGAATAGGATTATCCATGAATGATTCAAACAGACTGAAACCGGAACTTTGGAAAGGGCAGAATCTGCTTGGATTTGCGTTGATGATGGTTCGCAATAAAATTTAAACAATATGGTGTTTAAGAATGGAAGATGAATATGGAATTATATCATGGAAGCGGAGAAACAGTAGAATTTCCAGAAATAAGAAAAACACATTATACAAAGGATTTTTCATGGGGATTTTATTGTACGAATAACTTTGAACAGGCATACAGATGGGCAGAAAGAAAACATACAGAAGGTGTCGTAAATATCTATGAATATACTGAAAATAAAGAATTAAATATAAAAAAATTTCATGAAATGACAGATGAATGGCTGGACTTTATTGCAGATTGTAGAATTGGAATTGTTCACAATTATGATATAGTAGAGGGACCTATGGCAGATGATACAATTTGGAATTTTGTGAATGATTTTTTGAATGGAGACATTCCAAGAAGTGTATTTTGGGAATATGCAAAATTTAAACATCCGACACATCAAATTAGCTTTCACAGTATTCGTGCATTGGACTGTTTGGTATATAAAGGAAGTGAACTGGTAAATGAACATAAATAAAGATGATCTCTTTTATGTGTGTACAATGATAGAGTATGTTTCAAGACATACTCATAATAAATGTAAAGATATAGTAGCAAAAATACCGGATGATGAACTAGAACATCAGTTAAAAGTAGCAGAGATCAATCATTGTCTTCCGTTTGAACAGGTTAGCGATGAGTGGATTGAGCAATTTGGTATAAATAATGGAAATTTTGACAATATCACTTCTTGTAGATATAAGGTTCCATCTGTAACGTCAATTGGAAGAGTGTATCAAAGACTAATTATTTCTGTAAATAAAGATAATGAGGATATAGTAAAAACTATAAAGAAAGTGTATGGGTCTTTTATAAGTGATGAGATAGAAAATTATAACTCAAGTTTATATTACAGTAATCCGGATTACATAAGATGCTCATATGAAGCAGGTAAAATATTGGATTAAGTACAATAGATTGGGAACAGCGTAAGTTTGGGGAAGTTGTTGATGTTCGTAGCGGAAGAGATTATAAACATCTAGCAGAAGGGGATATTCCGGTGTATGGAACTGGTGGATATATGCTTTCGGTTAATGAAGCATTGTCCGAAGATGAAGATGCGATTGGTATTGGAAGAAAAGGAACAATAGATAATCCATACATATTGAGGGCACCATTTTGGACTGTAGACACCTTGTTTTACGTGATTCCACGAGATAAATATGATTTGAATTTTGTTTTTGATATTTTTCAAAATGTTAATTGGAAAGCAAAAGATGAGTCCACTGGAGTTCCGAGTTTATCAAAGGCAACAATAAACGAAGTCGAAACATTGATGCCCAAATATGCTGAACAGAAAAAGATTGGTGAGTATTTTTCTAACCTCGACCACCTCATCACTCTTCACCCACGAGAGCTTTTTTACACTAAAATGCATCTGAAACCTGCGCAAGTTAACATAATTCATGTAAAAGGAGAGGACAATATGCCAGAATTAGAGTCAATGATTGAAAAAAAATTAATTGAACAATTAGTCTACGGTGATTCTCAGTGGACTTATAGGGATGATTTGAAAACGGAAGAAGATTTATGGGCTAATTTTAAGTATATTCTTGAGCAGAATAATAAGGATAGATTAAATGGAGAGAGTCTTTCAGATACCGAGTTTGAACAGGTGAAAAATCAACTTCAGTTTTCATCATTTTATAAGGCAGGGGAATGGCTTGTAGGTGAGAATGGAAAGGTACAGGTTCATGTTCAGAGAAATACACAACGGTTACACTTAGTTGTAATGAATCATGAGCACATAGCTGGTGGAAGCAGTGTATATGAAGTAATAAATCAATATAGTGCATTAAAGACAGAGGAAGATGGCAAAGTTCCAGTGCGAGACAGACGATTTGATGTGACTCTGATGATTAATGGTTTGCCTATGATTCATATCGAATTGAAGAATAAACAACATTCATATATGGATGGATTTTGGCAGATTAAGAAATATATCGGAGAGGGTAAGTTTAATGGGATATTTTCAGCAGTACAGATGTTTGTAATCAGCAATGGCGTGGATACTAAGTACTTTTCAGCGGCAAATGATTCAGAGTTGAATCCAAAATTTATAAGTGGATGGCTGGATAAAGACAATAATGCAGTCTCAAATTATATTGAATTTGCTAAGCAAGTACTTAGCATACCGGAAGCACATGAAATGATAGCAAGATATACAGTATTGGATGAGGATTCTAAGCGGTTAATTTTGTTACGTCCATACCAGATACATGCAATTGAAGCAATTAGAGAGGCTTCTAAGACAGGACAATCTGGTTATGTATGGCATACAACGGGTTCTGGCAAGACGTTAACATCATATAAAGCTACACGTAATCTGTTAATGGATATTCCAGCAATAGATAAAGCTATTTTTCTAATTGATAGGAAGGATTTGGATGCGCAGACAACGATGGCTTTCAAGGCGTACGCTAACAATGATTTAATTGTTGTTGATGAAACGGATAATGTAAATGATTTGAAGAAAAAACTCAAATCAGATGATAGACAGGTAATTGTTACAACGATTCAAAAACTGCAGCGATTGATTACTAAGAGGTTGGAAGAAGGTTCTTCTGACTATAGCAAAATAAAAAATTTAAAAATTGCGTTTGTGGTAGATGAGTGCCATAGAGCCGTTACACCGGGAACAAAGCGAGAATTGGAGAGATTCTTTGGCAATTCATTATGGTATGGATTTACAGGAACTCCGAGATTTGCAGAGAATCCTTATCCACAAATGGGAGATTTACCACGGACTACGGAAGATTTATATGGTAAAAGATTACATCGCTATACAATACAGAATGCGATTAAAGATAATGCGGTTCTGGGATTTCAGGTTGAACATAATGGTCCAAGAAATATAGAAGATGAAACGGACAGCAGTGCATACGATAACGAAACGCATATGTTGAAAGTATTAGATATTATTTTAAATAAGTCCTATCATAAATTGGGATTTCAAAATGGCAAAGGAATGACTTATGAAGGTTTGCTTACAACCAGTTCCATTCAGCAGGCGCAAAAATATTATTCATTATTGAAGCGTATGAAAAATGGAGAAACATCTCTTACGATTGATGAAAAGATAAAACAGGTTCTTCCTGATTTCCCTAAGTTTGCCATTACATATTCCGTGACCGAGAACAAAGAAGGCTCTCAAGTTAATCAGCAGAAAATGCAGGAATCGTTAGATGATTATAATAAAATGTTTGGCACAAAATTTGATCTGACACAAATCCAGACATATAACGAAAATTTGAATAAACGACTTTCAAGAAAAGATGCAAAATTTAAGCGTAGAAATGAACAACTTGATTTGGTTATTGTTGTAGATCGGCTGCTTACCGGATTTGATGCACCTTGTATGTCTGTTATATATATTGACAGGCAGCCAATGGGACCGCATGATTTGATACAGGCTTTTTCAAGAACCAATCGTATTTATGATACGAATAAAACATATGGTCAGATTGTTACATTCCAGGCTCCACATCTTTTTAAAGAATGCGTAGATAATGCGGTGAAGTTGTATTCGGCGGGAGGTACTAAAGAAGCACTCTTGGGTGACTGGAACGAGATTGAAGCAGCATTTAAGAAAGCACTTGCAGCCTTGAAAATTTCAGCATCAACTCCTGCAGATGTTCCGGGATTATCAAAAAAAGAAAAAGAACAATTTGCTAGGATGTTTCAAAATTTCGATAAATTATTTGCACAACTAAAATCTTTTACCAATTATGAAGAGGGTATGTTAGAAAATTATGGCATAACAGAGCAGGAGTATGAGGATTATGCCGGGCATTATCTGAATGTAAAAGAAGAAATAAAGTCAGATTGTGGAAGAGATGATGAACAGAATGAACCTGAGATAGATTTGGATTATGAATTGATGGCATATAGTAGTACAAAAATTGATTATGAGTATATCATAAATTTGATTCAGAATATTGTCACACCAGAAGATGACGAAGCCGATATGTCTCCAGAAGAGAAACAAAAACAGCTCAATGAAGTGAAACAGTATGTGGAAGAATTAAGAAAAGACAATTCTAAAATTGCAGATATTATGTCTGATCTAATTTATGAAATTGAGTTGGATGAAAGTAAGTATCATGGACAATCAATTCTGAATATTGTTGAAAATATGAAGAATAGCTGTATTAATAAGGTGATTACGCAATTTTGCAATACGTGGTATGCTTCCAAGGAAGATGTTATGTATGCTGCCATGCACTATCGGGGTGGAGAGATTCCAAATGAAAATGCAATCAAGGCAACAATTGATTATGCAAGCTATAAAAGAGATTGTGAGAAAGCATTACCTAAGTTCAAATTCTATACACAGATGATTAAAGATTTAAGAAGTGTATTAGAGGACGAGGTAAAACCACTTATAAATAACTAATGATATTTATAGGCAATTCCTATTGTTTATATCAGCGTAAGCGATAAAGAAAAATGGAGGTAGCTTATGCTAAAGGATATGAACAGAACATCACTTTTTTGGCAATATTATAAACAATGGGTAGATGTGTATAAGAAGGATGCAATTAGAGAAGCCACGATGTCAAAGTATCTTATGACACAGAAGTGGGTAGAAAAACTTGCACCTGATTTGAAGATTTCTGAATTGACCAGAACAACATATCAACAGATCTTGAATGATTATGCAAAAGAGCATGAAAGGCAGACTACACTTGATTTTCACCATCAACTTAAAGGCGCTATATTGGATGCGGTGGATGAAGGCTTGATAGAAAGGGATCCGACCAGAAAGGCTATCATTAAGGGAAAAGCTCCAAGAGCTAAGAAAATAAAATATCTGAATCAGTTTGAATTACATACTTTGATTGCAAACCTTGACATAAGAGAAGAACCTAATTGGGATTGGTTCATCCTATTGGTAGCAAAGACTGGTATGAGGTTTTCTGAGGCACTTGCGATTACACCGGGAGATTTTGACTTTGCAAGACAGACACTATCTATTAGCAAAACATGGGATTACAAAGGCGACGGAGGATTTTTGCCGACAAAGAATAAATCTTCTGTGAGGAAAATTCAGGTAGATTGGCAGATTGTTGTAAAGTTTTCTGAACTGGTAAAAGGGTTGCCACAGGACAAGCCAATCTTTGTTGGTAAATCCAAAATTTACAATTCTACAGTGAATGATGTACTTACAAGACATTGTAAAGATTGTGGAATATCTGTCATTTCAATCCATGGACTCCGTCATACACATGCGTCATTGCTTTTATTTGCTGGGGTATCTATAGCAAGCGTGGCTAGAAGACTTGGACATGCTAGTATGACAACAACGCAAAAAACATATTTGCATATTATCCAGGAGCTGGAAAATAAAGACGTGGATCTCGTCATGAGGACTTTATCAGGACTATAAAATATAATGTGCTTACGCTGATTATTTGTACATGCAGCCTTGCTTTGTAATGTCTGAAGCAAGGCACTTTTGTTATTTGGAGATTTTTGTGGCAAAAATTGAAAAGTAATTCTTAATTTTGTTTCATTAATAGCCCAGAAATGATATAATAAAACACAAATAAAGACTTACGATACAATAAGTCTGACAATAAGTGAAAGGAGCTATATCATTATGGATGCAGCAAATAAAATAAAAGACAAAGGGTTGGCAAGAAAGCTGACAACGGCAGTCGTTGGGGCAATTGTACTGTTAAGTGCAGGACTTGTAATTATAGCAGCAGTAGTTTTTACGGATATCAAAGCTACAATGAAAGAAGTATTGTATGATGTGACTTTGGACAGTTATAAAAGTGTAATCAGCTCAGAAGTACAGAGTGCAATCAGTATTACGGAAAATTACTATGAACTGGCTCAGTCAGGGGGGTTATCGGAAGCTGAGGCACAAAAGAAAGCAATGGAAGTTATCCGAAGCATTCGATATGGGGATGATAATTCAGGCTATCTGTGGATAGACGGTACGGATTACACATTACTCATGCATCCTATTCTGCCGGATCAGGAAGGGAATAACCGATATGAACTGACAGACCAGAATGATGTCAAGATTATTCAAGAGATCATGAAGGTTGCCAAAGAGGGCGGTTATAATGAATTCTACTTTACCAAATCCGATGGTGTGACAGTTGCTCCTAAAGTAGCATACAGTAAGGAATTTGAACCGTGGAACTGGGTTATTACAACAGGTGTATATTCTGATGATATTCAGAATATCGTGGATAATTCCAATGGTGTGATTCAGATTGGACAGATTTTTAATCAGTCTCTTGGACTGATGGCAGGAATGGCTGCATTATTTGCAGTAATTATTGCAATTGTTGCATACATATTAATTAAAAAGATCATTCTGGTAATTGATAAGGTAAAGGTACAGCTTACCAGAGTGGCACAGGGAGATCTTACCGGTAAGCTGGAAGGCAGAATTTCACAGAGAAATGATGAGCTTGGAGCTATGGTGCGCAATACCAATATTGCAATGGATTCCTTTAGAAGCAGCATGTTATCTGTTAAGGATACGACAGATGCTGTTGAGTCCGGCAGTACGGATATGAAGGAAAAGACAGAGAATGCGGTAAATGCAAATGAACAGGTGGCTACGGCAATTGGCAATGTTGCTGCCGAAGTATCCCAGCAGGCATCAGCAGTAGACCAGATGATTGAGAATGTGGCTTCTCTTGCAGATGCAGGCAAGGCAGTATCCACAGCGGTAGAAGAAGCATTGCAATATATGAAACAGCTGGATGGCAATTCTGCCGATATGAAAGCCAAGATGGAGTCCATGTCAGAGGAAAGCGCACATATGGATGTGAATGTACAGGAGATTTCAGAGAAGATAGATGTGACCAGCAAGGGCATTCAGGAGATGGAAACAATCCTTGGCAGTATAGAAGAGATTGCATCTGAGACCAATCTGCTTGCCTTGAATGCTTCTATCGAGGCCGCAAGAGCAGGAGATGCCGGCAGAGGTTTTGCTGTTGTTGCAGATAGTATCAAGGGATTATCTGAGAATACCTCCAACGAGCTTGAAAATATCCGCAAGATTATCTCTACACTGGTGGAGAATTTCAAAGAGTGTGAGAAATGTATTGAGCTGGTCGTAAAGAGTAACCAGAGCAGTACAGAGTCTACAAAGGATGTTATCGAATCCTTCCGTATCATTAACAATGATGTGGTAAGTACCAATGAGAAGCTTACTGTAGTACATGAGACTGATGAGAAGATGATGAAAGACATCATGGAAATAGACAGTCAGGTGAAGGTGATCGGACAGGCTGCAGAGAGCAATGCAGCAGCAACGCAGGAGATTACTGCAAGCTCAGAAGAGCTGACAGCACTGCTTACCAATATCAGCAGTACCTGTAACAGCATGACAGGATATGTGGACAATCTGGTAAAGGATATGAATCAGTTCAAAGTAGAAGAATAAAGATAACTTTGTATTTTAGGAAAAACAGTAAAATATGGTGCTAAGCCAGGGATTAAAACCTATGGCTTAGCATTTATCATTTATCCGATTAGCTGGTCCGGTACATGAGAAAAGAGGGGAAACTGTTATTGACCATCATCAATAATGTACTTGATATGACCCCGGATTGAAAGCAGCAAGATAAAAGATACCGGTATCGGCATGAGCAAGGAATATTATAGTCAGAAGATAGAAACAGGAATGGAAGAAAATGAAAGGAAAACGAATGATTGCAGGCATTCTGCTTGCAGGAATTATGTCGGTCACTCTGACAGGGTGTAAAAACACAGATAACATGAAAGAAGAACCAGAAAAGCCGGTTATTATCCTCGGCAGTGATAACTATCCCCCATACAATTATCTGAATGAGGATGGAATCCCGACAGGCATCGATGTAGAACTTGCTACAGAAGCTTTTGACAGAATGGGATATCAGGTGGAGGTTGTCCAGATCAACTGGGAGGAGAAAAAAGAACTGGTGGAGAGCGGAGAGATTGACTGTATCATGGGCTGCTTTTCCATGGAAGGGCGTCTTGATGATTACCGCTGGGCGGGACCATATATAGCAAGCCGTCAGGTGGTCGCTGTAAATGAGAATAGTGATATTTATAAACTGAGTGACCTGGAGGGAAAGAACCTGGCTGTTCAGTCCACAACCAAACCGGAAGGCATCTTTCTGAACCGGACGGATGAGAGAATCCCAAAGCTGGGCAATCTGATCAGCCTGGGACACAGGGAGCTGATCTATACATTTCTGGGAAAAGGATATGTAGATGCAGTTGCAGTACACGAGGAATCTGTTGTCCAGTATATGAAGGATTATGACGCAAGCTTTCGTATCCTGGAAGAACCTTTGATGATCACTGGAATAGGTGTTGCTTTTGCAAAAGATGATGACAGAGGAATCTGTGAGCAGATGAGCCAGACGCTGGAAGAAATGCGTCAGGATGGCACATCCCTGAAAATTATTGAAAAATATCTGGATGATCCCCAGAAGTATCTGGAGGTGGATGATCTTGGATATTA
>ERZ825896.3891-NODE-3891-length-12064-cov-8.318261_pt1 | contig 12064 bp, 9 predicted proteins | sample MGYA00519858_ERZ825896 | MGnify/ENA primary metagenome ERZ825896 (study PRJEB31778, sample SAMEA3449214) | human gut metagenome | biome: human gut; feature: human-associated habitat; material: faeces | place: United Kingdom | collected 2010/2012 ... | reverse complement strand
GAACACGTCACGACCCATATCGTCGGTGCCGAAGACATAACCCTTCAGACCCCACGCCTCGACGAACTTGCCGTCTTTGAAGGCGTAATTCTGGAAGCCGCTGGAGAACACGGTGTCCACCGCGCCCGCTTCCTGCAGATCCGCGGGAACCTCACACTGCTTCCGGAAGTTCTGACCCCATGCGTACACTCTGCCCTGCTCGGTGACAAGGGTAAAGTGCCGGGTGCCGCCGGACACGTGCTTGATGGTGTCGCCCTCGGGAATCACGGGGGTAGCTTCCTTCATACCGGCGACGATCAGCTCGCCGTCGTCGGTGACAAGGGCAATGGCGCCGCCGGTGGCCGCAATGTCCACGATCTTCCGGTCGCCGATATACTCAAAGATGTCAACGACCTTATTCTGGCCGTTCTCATCCTGAATGGTGATGGTGTTGAACTTGGAGCTCTTGCCGGGGACGAAGTTGCCGTCCTCGTCGATGCCGTACAGGCCGTCGTTGGTGAAGGCCAGCTTCACCAGCTTGCTCTCCTTCTTGCCGTGCTTGATGACGGAGGAAAGGTTCGTGGCGTTCAGGCCGTCGTTGCCCCATGCGTAGATGGTGCCGTCCTCCATGAGGATAGCTGTGACCTGATTGCCCGCGACCAGCTGGCGAACCTGAGAAGCGTCGATGGTGTTGTCGCCCATCAGCTCCTCGGGCTGCTTCCGGGCGGAGGCGATCATGGAGCCGTCCCAACCGTACTGGCCATTGTCGTAAGCACCCCACGCGTAGACATGGCCGTCCTCGGAAATGGCGACGGCGTGGTCAGTACCTGCTGCCGCGTGGACGATCTTGGCATTCTTCACTTCGTCCGGGATGTTCAGGGGGTTCAGCTTGGGGTCCTTGGTGTGGGTGTAGTAGCCCCAAGTATACATGTTGCCTTCGGTGCTGACACCGATGGTGAAGGTTCCGCGGGAGGAAATGTCCACCGCGCCGTCCTTCATATCGTCGGGCAGCTTCATCAGGCTCATGGTGGGTCTGACGTTCACGTGGAGCATCTCACTGCCGGTCTCCGTCAGGTCAACAGGCGCAAAGATGGGTCCGATAAACACGAACAGGAACATGCCGACGAGGATCACCAGCGCAATGACCGCCAGCGGATTCCGGAAGAAGCGCTTGACCGCCAGCTTTCCGGGACTGTCATAGCGCTCGTCCGCAAGGGTATACTCCTTGGAAGCGCCAAAAAACATCCGCTTCAGCCAGCGCCATGGGGCAAAGCCCTTGGAGGAAGTATTCTGTTTGCTCATTGTTCCTTCCTCCTTTACTTGTTGACCCGGACACGGGGGTCAGCGATGCCGTAGGCAATATCAATTACCAGATTGCCCAACAGGGAAATGATAACATAGAACATCTGCAGCAGCAGTACGACCTCAAAGTCCTTGTCGTTCAGGGAGGCAATGTAGAGCTTGCCCACGCCGTTCAGGCCGAAGATATTTTCCACGACCACGGAGCCGGAGAAAATGCCGATGAACCAGCCGATGACCAGCGTAATAATGGGGATCAGAGCGTTCCGGAAAGCGTGAGAATAAATGACAGTCTTTTCCTTCAGGCCCTTGGCTCTCGCGGTACGGATGCAGTCGAGGCTCAGCGCCTCACTCATGGACGCGCGGACATAACGGGTCATGCCGCCCAGAGACGTAAAGGTCATGACGATCAGCGGCAGGGCCATGTAATACAGCTCGTCCAGGAATTTCTTCATGCCGGTGTAATCGGAACCGGGCGTTTTCATGCCCGACACCGGGAACCAGCCGAGAATAATGGCGAACAGCCAGATAAACACGATGGACGTGATGAATACAGGTATCGAGTAACCGACAATCGTACCCACCTGCACCGCCGTGTCCCGCTTGCTGCCCCGATGGACAGCGCAGAAGATACCAAGGGGAATGGTTATGCCAAGGCCAAGAATGGTGGCAAATATATTGATAAAGATGGTGTTCTTCATCGGCGCTTTCAGAACGTCATACGCAGGGCGGGAATACTTATAGCTCCAGCCGAAGTCTCCCTGCAGGATGCCCTGATACTTGCCGTTGATGGGAGCAACGCCCACCCAGCCAAGATAACGAATGAACACATTCTGATCCGTACCCAACTCATGGCGCTTCTCTGCCAGCTTCTTCTCGTAGAGCTCGCCTGCGTTGGGGTTGTTCTTCAGACTGGCCTTGTAGGAATCCACTTCTACTACCGCGCGGTCGTAGGGGATCATGGTGTACACAAGGAACATCAGAAGTGAGAGAATCAGTGCAACAACGACCATGTAGCCAAGTCGTTTAGCGATGTATTTTCCCATGGTATACTCCCTTTCTTAAGGCAGCGATCCAGACAGGGAAACGGAATCCCCCCGTGCCGGGCTGCCGCCTGACGTATTCATATATTCTACCCTAAAAATGCAAACAAAGCAAGTGTAAAAACGGTCTCTGGGTCGAAAAATGAAATTTTTTACCTAAGAGGCCGCAAAAATTCAGGAAGCAGACCGTGATCGCCCTCAAAAGGACAAATCGCCGTCCAGTTCCACCGGTCGTGAGTCCCCCGAAATGCACATTTGAGCGGCTGCATCCGCCCTCTCCCCTCCCCGCAGCCAAGCTGCGGCAGGAACCTCTTTCGGCGCACAGACCGTTTTCCACGGGTTTTGTTTGCGCATTGTCTAAAACAGAGTTATCGGTTTTCATCAGAGTCCTTCTATGCAAAGGTGCGGTCTGAGGAAAACCGACAACCGGGTCGCCCCTCTATTTTATTATAGTATGGGACATAGACTCCAAAATGGGGCAGCCTTTGGGGGCTGCCCCATTCCAAGTTCTACAAGCTCAAGCAGTCAGCCGGATTAGTAGCCCTTGATGTTGGAGTAGAGAATTGCGCGAGCAGGTCCGAAGAAGGGAGAAGTCACAAAATTCTCAATGTTGGCGTTGTACACGTCATAGTAGTAGTTGGAGTACAGGGGGATGTCGGGCATGAGCTCGTTCCATCTCTCGATGTAAGCCATCCACCACTCGTTGTACTCGTCCTCGGTAGTGGCGTTGTAAACCATACCCATGGACAGGTAATCCATGCCCAGCTTGTCACCGGAAGCCTCAACGGCCTCTTCGTAGGTCAGACGGTCAGCGGTCTGATCATAGGGGAACGCCAGATCGTAAGGATCGATGACCTTGTTGGAGGAGTAGCCGGCGTAATCGACGCTGGGGCTCCAGTTGTAGGCGTAGTCATAGACAGCGTTGTTCCAGCCGGTAGCCAGGTTGCACATGCCATAGATGGGGGTTCCGCCGTAGCCCATGGAGGCGTCACGGTAGATGTTGCCAAGCAGGGTGGTAAAGTCACCGGTGGTAGCACGGATGACCATACCGGCAGCGGCAACGTCGGAGGAGTTGGCCAGATTGGTGTTCAGCAGGTCGGTAACGGTGTTGGGCGTGGTGCCAAACCAGTTGATGGCCAGAGGCATGTAGTACTCGCCGTTGATCTCAACGGTCTTGTAGACCACGTTATCGGTGTTCGCAACGGAAGCGTAGGTCTTGTTGCCGGCGTCGTTGCCGAAGATGTCCTTCGCATTGGCTTCCTCAGCGGTCAGCTTCTTGTAACGGACAGCGTCAACACCGGTAGCGCCCTCAACGTAGGGCTCGCCCTTGGAGTTGTAGATCCAGCCGCCCTCTTCCAGAACCTTCTTGGCGGTGTCGGGAGAGAAGGTGTAGTCGATCAGCTCGATGTCGTCCTGAACAGCCTTCCACATGTCGAAGTCGGGGGAGTAGGGGCCGTCAACGACGACGCCGTAGCCACCGGTGAAGGTCTGGCAGAACTCGGTACGGTTCAGCAGGTAGGTGATGGCCTGACGAACCTCGGGGAACATGGTGGGTCCGAAGTCGCACTCGAACTCGACCTTGCCGTAGCCGGCTCTCTGGTAGTGAACCTCAGAGAAGTTCACATCGTCAACGATCGCCAGAGCGGCCTTGGTGTCGTCACCGCCGGTGATGCCGGACAGGACGTCAACAGCGCCGGTCTTCAGCTGCTCCAGCTGAGTCTCGGAAACGACGAAGACATAGACAACGGTCTCGATGGAGGGGGTCTGACCCTCGAAGTTGCCCTTGAACTCAGGGTTGATGGTCAGAGTGCACTGCTTGGTGCCCTGATCCCAGTCGGTGATAACGTAAGCGCCGGAGAAGGGGTAGGTGGAGACGTCGTAACGGCTCTCATTCAGGTGAGCGGTGGTGACGTACTCACCGGCGTCGTCCTTAGCGTAGAACGCATCGGACAGATAGCAGCCTTCGCCGTCGTCCTTGATCTCCACGCCGTCGCCCAGCCACAGACCCAGAGGAGCGGGATCAAACGCGGCATAGGTGTAAGCGAAGTAGTAAGGCAGGTAGTCAGAGGACACGGTCACGGAGAAGGTGTACTCATCCAGCAGACGGATGCCGGAGAAGATCTTGGAAGTGCCCTCAGCCTCTTCGCCGGTGTAAGCGTTGAACTCCTTGTAGCCCACGAAGGACTGGCCCATGGTGCCGGGCATACCGGCAGCAACAGCAACGGGGGTGGAGAACGCCATGACCTGCGCCAGATAGTTGGCAGCGGTGATGGGGGTGCCATCGGAGAAGGTCAGGCCCTCGTTGATGGTCACGGTGTAAGTAGCGGTGCCGTCGTCGTTGTCAGTCTCGGTGTGATCCTTGACAGCGGTCTCGTTCCAGACGTAAGCGCCGCCCTGGTTGGTCTCCATAGTGCCGTAGCCGATGGTCAGCTTCTGGATGTCCTGATCGGACGCGCCGGCGGAAGAACCGCCCCAGCCGGGATAGCGGAAGTCGCCGGACAGCTCGGTGATGCTGCCCAGAATCGCGCGGTTGGGCGCAGTGGGTGCTGCTGCAGTATCTGCTTTGGTCTCAGCGGACACGTCGGCAGCAGTAGGTGCAGCAGTCTCGGTGGTGCCATTGGAACCGCAGGCAGCCAGACCCAGCATCATAACGACTGCCAGAAGCAGGCTCAGAAGCTTGGTGAACTTTTTCATTCAGAATTCCTCCCTCAGAAATTTTTAAGACAGACGATCAGAAGTCATCCGTCAGATTTACGTCCCTCAGGAGGTATTCCCCCCAGAAACGTTACATATATTATGCACTATCCGTCACTCGTTGTCAAATGTTTTTTGCATTTCATTGAATTCTACAAAAAGCGCACTATTTCGTCATGTTTTTTGTGCGCATGGACGAACCCGAAACCAATTCCATGACTTTTCCCCCACCTTTTCGTGTTTTCGCTCCCCCGGCGCCGCACCCACCGGCAGCCGCCCTTCCAATGGGACGCAGCCCTGTTGGGAGGATATTCTCTCCTGAAGCAGCAAAAAAGCACCGGGTTTTCCATACTTTCACGGAAAACCCGGCACTTTTGGCACCCCTGACCCGTCCAAATACGAACCCGGAAGAATACCGACAAAATCAGACGTAGCCGCATTTTATACTGAACTCCAATTAAAATCTTTAAAAAAGATTTTAATTGGAGTTCATTAATTGAAGTTCAGTATGAGAAGATAAATTCGTTTGTCAGCCCATATCGGCGGCAAGAGCCTGGTCGATGAGCTTTTGCAGCGTCTCCGCCTGCTTCTTTTCCGTGATGGCGCCTACGATGGGGTCACCCACGATATTGCCGCTGCGGTCAACCACATAGGTGGTGGGGTAGGCAAAAATGTTTGTAGTGAACTTTCCCGCCTCGCCGTCGGAAGCGAAATACACATTCTGGTAGGTAACGCCCTTCTTGGCCAATACATCTTTTGCTTCGGAAATTGCCGCTTCGTCGCCATCCAATGTGAAGGTGTTGACACCGATGAGTGCGCCGCCCTTCTTCGCAAGCTCCTTGTTCAGTGCGTCCAGCTCGGAAAGCTCGCCCACGCAGGGATTGCAGGTGGTGAACCAGAAATTCACCACGGTGACGGCGTTGCCGGAGAAAAGCTCGTCGCTCTTCACCGGGTTCCCATCCAGATCCTTGCCCTCAAAGGCGGGGAATTTCTGCATGCTGCCGTCATCGGGCGCCATGCTCATGTCGCTGCCTGCGGGCACGCTCATATCGCCGTCGATGGATTCCTGCATGATCTCGGGATACTTTTCCTCCAGCATGGTCAGTGCGCTTTCGATATCGCGAATCTTCTTCGCTTCGCCGCGGAGCAGCCTCCGCTCGCTCGCCGTAAACTGATCCTTGGCTGCCTTGATGGTGTCCAGCAGGAACTCGCCGTAGTTTTTGCCGTCCTCAACCATGGCCATGCCCTTGTCGGCTTCCATGAAGACCTTTTCCCAAAGCGCGGTATTCTCCGAGAAAATCGCGGTTTCCTCCGCCATCAGCTCCTTGTGCATGGCGACCGCCTCCTCGAGACTCTTCGGCTCACTGCCCATTTTACCGACGCCCTTTGCGCCGCAGGCTGCCAGAGAAAGCGCCATCAGTGCGGCAAGCAGCAATACCAGCAATCTGCCGGCATTATTCATCTTATTCATATGTTTTGTTCCTCCCTGTTATTTTTGGTTTTTTCGCGGCGTTTCTGCCGCTTTTTCTTTATCTTTACCGTCTCCAAAGCCGTAGCGGAAGCACACGGCGTTGGTGGGACAGGCACGGATACACATTCCGCAGCGGATGCATTCGGCGTGGTTGGGCGTTTTCGTCACATCCACATCCATCTTGCAGGCTCTGGCGCATTTCCCGCAGGAGACGCACTTATTCTTATCCACCTTCATCTGGAAGAGGGACACCCGGTTGAACAGCGCGTAGAACGCGCCAAGCGGGCAGAGCCACTTGCAGAACGGTCGGTAGAACAGTACGCTCAGCGCAATCACCGACAGCAGGATGCTGAATTTCCATGTAAACAGCTTGCCCAGCGCCGCCCGGATGCCGGAATTGGCAAGGGACAGCGGGATGGCTCCCTCCAGCACGCCTTGGGGGCAGAGGTATTTGCAGAAGAACGGGTCTCCCATGCCAACATCGTTCACAAGGAACGCCGGCAGCAGGAAAACCATCACCAGCAGGACAGCGTACTTGAGGTATGTCAGGGGCTTGAGCTTCTTTGTGGAGAGCTTCTTTGTCGGGATCTTATGCAGCAGCTCCTGAAACCAGCCGAAGGGACAGAGGAAGCCGCAGATAAAGCGCCCCAGCAGCACGCCCAGCAGAATGAGAAAGCCTGTGACATAATAGGAAAAGCTGAACTTCGATGAGCCCACCACTGCCTGAAACGCCCCGATGGGGCAGGCCCCGGACGCCGCCGGGCAGGAGTAGCAGTTGAGCCCCGGCACGCAGACGGTCTTCCCCGCGCCCTGATACAGTCCACCCTTGAGAAAGTTCGGCAGATGCAGGTTGGTCAGCAGCGTCGCTCCCGCCTGGATCCAGCCCCGGAAGCGGGACATGGTCTGTGAAACGCCTGAAAACTTTTTACCCAATGCCCACACACTCCAGACATAATTTGATTGCTTTGCTCAGCACCGTCGCCGCCTCGCCCCGCCATACGCCAAAGCACAGCATGGCGGCTCCGGCGAGCAGAAGCGTGATCTGCGCCGCCGCCTTCTTTCCGTGACTCAAGTTTCATCACCCTTTCCGTTTTGTGTTTCCATCATAGCACGGGAGAGTTAAAGTCCCTGTTAAGAACAGAAACTTAACACAAACTTTATTTGTTTCTGCTATACTGAAGACAATCGAATGAATGAAGCTTATAAAGGAGGGCTTTCATGCATCTTTTGGTTATTGAAGACGAACGCGCTCTGTGCGAGACCATCGTCCGCAGCCTGCGGCGTTTGGCATACAGTGTAGACTGCTGCTACGACGGGGAGAAGGCGCTGGAGCTTCTTGGCGTGGAGCGCTACGATCTGGTGCTTCTGGATCTGAACCTGCCGGGCAAGGACGGCATGACGGTACTGCGCACCCTGCGGCAGACAGACCGGGAGACGAGAGTCCTGATTCTCTCCGCCCGCAGCGAGGTAGAGGACAAGGTGGAGGGACTGGACGCGGGTGCCAATGACTATCTGGCAAAGCCTTTTCACTTAGCCGAGCTGGAAGCCCGTATCCGCAGCCTGACCCTGCGGCAGTTCACGCAGCAGGACGTGCTGCTGACCTGCGGGGATTTAGCCTTCGACACACGCTCCCGCACCGCTTCCGTCAATGCTCAGGCCCTGACGCTGACCCGCAAGGAAACGGGGATATTGGAATATTTAATGGTACATCAGGGCCGGCCGGTGAGTCAGGAGGAGCTGATGGATCATGTCTGGGACAACAGCGTGGACAGCTTTAGCAACTCCATCCGGGTACATATCTCCGCTCTGCGCAAAAAACTGCGTGCCGCACTGGGCTATGACCCCATCCGCAACCGCATCGGCGAAGGCTATCTGATGGGAGGCGAGGAAGCATGAAGCGCCTTTCTTTGCAGTGGCGCATCACGCTGATGAGCGTCCTGCTCATCGGAGTTACCTGTATTTCCATGAATCTGCTGCTCTGTTCCTCCGGCATGTACTATATGGACACGATTGCGAACACTTTTCAGGGTGGCACTGTTCTTATCGATGGTGAAGGCGAAGTGAGCTTTGACCCGCAGCTCGTAGCACCTGACGAAGATTTGACAATCATTGTCGATGGGGCGCAAGGGCACTTCCGCACCACCAACTGGTACATCACGGCGGTGGTAACGCTGCTCAGCGGCATCCTCGCCTATTTTGTCAGCGGACGCGCCCTCAAGCCTCTGCGCAGCTTTGCCTCGCAGGTCGAGCAGGTGCAGATGAGCAACCTGGCAGACATGAAGATCAACGAGGACGTATTGCCGGAGTTCCGCCAGTTCAGCCATTCCTTCAATCAGATGCTTGAACGGCTGAACAACGCCTTTGCCGCCCAGCGGCAGTTCACTGGCAACGCTGCCCACGAGCTGCGCACGCCGCTTGCGCTGATGCAGGCGCAGCTGGAACTGTTCTCCGCAGAGCACCCCGACATACTGCCGGAAACAGCAGCATTTCTTTCTTTGTTGCGGGAGCAGACGGAGCGGCTGACGCAGATGACAAAAACACTGCTGGAAATGAGCAGCCTGCAGCAGGTGGCGCGGAACGAACGGATTCAGCTTGCGCCCATGGTCGAGGAGATCTTCACAGACCTCGCGCCGCTGGCAGATAAGCGCGGCATCACGCTGACGGCGGATGGCGACGGCGTCATGACCGGCAGCGACGCGCTGATCTACCGGCTGCTCTTCAACCTGACGGAAAACGCCGTCAAATACAATCGCCCAGGCGGCTCGGTGCGGGTCTGCATCACACAGGAGCCGGAAAAGCTCCGGATCCGTGTCTCCGACACCGGCTGCGGTATCCCGGAGGAGTATCAGCAGAGCATCTTCCAGCCCTTTTTCCGGGTAGACAGATCCCGTAACCGGGAGTACGGCGGTGCGGGGCTGGGACTTTCTCTGGTGTGGGAGATCGCCGACCTCCACGGCGGCTGCGTATGGGTGGAGGCAAGCTCGGAGAAGGGTTCCACCATTGCGGTAGAGCTGCCGGTGCAATAAATTGTGTGCGAACCTCCGATGCACTGCCTGTATGGGCGGGATCTAAAGCATTCTATAAAATATCGGGATGGTTTTCATCTTCTTTCCTGATTCCAATCCCCTGCAAACGAAGAACCTATGTTGGCGCCTAACCTTGGTGCCAACATAGGTTCTTTTCTTTCCATGTTTCCATATTCTGATCGTAAAGGCACTCAAAAAGTATGTTAATTCCAAGGAGGTGCGGGAGGAAAAGAAGGCTGTCGCCAAATCCCTGGGCGAAGCGTTGAAGGAAAACCGCATCCGCTGCCAGATGACGCAGGAGTTTGCGGCGGAAACACTGGGTGTCAGCCGCCAGTCCGTTTCCACGTGGGAGAGCGGCTTCAGCGATCCCAACACCTCCAATCTGATCGCCCTTGCAAAGCTCTATAAAATCTCTCCGGAGCAACTGCTGGAATGTGCGGCGGGGATGCCGGATGGCGAAAACAATATAGAGTAGGATGTTTTGTTTCGTATCACGTGCTTGAGTATTCCCTCGCATTGTATTAGAATGAAAAAAGGATTTTTCGCCAATGAAAGCACTTATTCTATGATTCATAGGGTGCATTCTCAATGACAATGCGTTAAGATTTATCCATCAGGAGGAAGATATATGGACGCAAAAACAACAGGCCGCTTTATTGCAGAACTCCGAAAGCAAAAGGGGTACACACAAAAGGAACTGGCTGAAAAAATCATGGTAACAGATAAGGCAATATCTCGCTGGGAAACAGGAAAGGGATTGCCGGACACCTCATTGCTAAAACCGCTTGGAGATATTTTAGGCGTGTCGGTTGGTGAGTTGCTGTCGGGCAAAATAATTGAGGAGGCGGAAATGAAAGACCAAACCGATAGGATTATTTTAGATTCATTGAAGTACTCAAGTCGGATGCTTGCGAATATGGTAAATCTTGTTCTTTTCCTTATTGGATTGGCCTTGGTGATCTCTCCCGTTTTCTTAACAAGTAGAAAATACTATTGGGTAGGTGGCATTGTTTTCATTGGAATTGCTGTACTTCGCACCTACTTAAAGAAAGAGGGTAAAACCGTGAAATTAACAGACAGGGCTTTCTATGCAGTTGGCATCGCATTTCATGCTATTTCGCTGATTTTGGAACTATTGCCTCTTGGAGCTGTTTTGATTTTCGCACCCAGCCCGACGGAAAGAGTGATACATACTTATTCGTATTTCGATTTGAACTTAGTGGGATATGCAAACTTTTCTCCAATGCTCACGGGTATATTGACGGTTGCTGTTGTCATACTTGGAATTACCATTTTATGCAGATACGAAAAAGCGAAAAAACGCAAAAAAGCTGTTTTTGTATGTAGTGTAATTGCCTTCGTGCTTTCTTTTGTTCCGTTATTCATGTTTAGTAGCGACGGTATGACAATGATAAGCTACGTCATTTCTGCGGCAATGGCAGTATCTATTTGTTTTCAAGCCGTTGCAAATCGGAGAGAACTCTCCGCTGCTTGAAAACTTCCCGTATCGACTCTGCTGTTTGGATAATATAATAACTTATCTGCCGCACGACGGCAAAAGAAAAAAACCGTCGTGCAGCAGACAATTTTACACGCGCACATAATGAAGCGGCGGTTTTGAGAAATCAGAGCCGCCGTTTCTTTTTATCCATGAGAAACTAACGACGACCCTAGCGTTCAATGTTTCGCATCATTTTCAGCTTGCCTGCATAGGCCGGACTGATCTCCATGTGGTCGCCTCTATGTACCAGACAGACTCGCTTGGCGATGCGGGAAAGGAGCATCGCCGCCTCGGCAGCCTGCTCCCCCTCCCCGATCACTGCAACTGTTTTTCGCCGGTACATCATAGAGCGGCAAGCGGCATAATAGTGAACACCGCGTCCCAGCATCTCCTCCTCGCCCTCCACACCGAGCTTTCTGGGCGGCGCACCGGTCGCCAGAATGACGGTGGGTGCCTGATAGGTCTGCTTCGCCGCTTCAATCACCTTGACTGGCTGCATCAGGTGTACGCGGCGCACCTCATCCATCACCATTTCCGCACCGAACCGCTCTGCACCGCGCTGCATTTTTTCGCTCAGGCTCAGCCCGTCGATCCCGGCGTCGAAGCCCGGATAGTTCTCAATATTTTCACTTCGGATTGCCTGCCCGCCAATGGCCCGCTTCTCAATCACAGCCACATGCAGCCCTGCTCTCGCGGCATATAATGCAGCCGAATACCCGCCGGGGCCGCCGCCGATGATCACAATATCATACATATTTGCCATACAGACCTCCTACATTCAGTCCGAGCATTTTCTTTAAAAATGCGTCGATCTCCTTCTCAGAAGAAGGATCGATCAGGAATCCAGCCACGGCTCCGTTGATAAACAGCAGCAGAGTCGGCAGCTTATGAATGTTATATCTGCGCGCCACAGCTGTTTCCGTATCAAAATTGATACGCCCCACAGAAATCAGATTCTCATACTGCTTTTCAATTGACTCCAGCGCCGGTGCGAGTGCGCGGCAATACCCACACCACGGTGCCCAGAACTTCACCAGAACCGGCTTTCTCG
>ERZ825896.3883-NODE-3883-length-12098-cov-2.823300_pt1 | contig 12098 bp, 13 predicted proteins | sample MGYA00519858_ERZ825896 | MGnify/ENA primary metagenome ERZ825896 (study PRJEB31778, sample SAMEA3449214) | human gut metagenome | biome: human gut; feature: human-associated habitat; material: faeces | place: United Kingdom | collected 2010/2012 ... | reverse complement strand
GGGCAACGCGGCGCGCATAGGCCCCCGCAGCCGCGCCGGCCGACTCGCCCTCGGCGGACGCATGGTCCACCAAGTCGTGCACATGCAGCGCGTTTCCGCAGGCGAAGAGCCCCGGCACGCCGGTGGCCAACCGGTTGTCGACCCGCGGGCCGCCCGTCACCGCATCGAGCGCCGCGCCGGCCGTCTTCGCCACCTCGTTCTCGGGGATAAGGCCCACGGACAGCAGCAGGGTGTCGCAGTCGAACACCATCTCGCTTCCCGGAACCGGCCGGCGTTTTTCATCCACCGCCGACACCACCACCTGTTCCACCCGCCTGCGGCCCCGGATTTCGGTGACGGTATGCGAGAGGTAAAGCGGAATGCCGAAATCCTCAAGGCATTGGGTGATGTTGCGCTGCAAGCCCCCCGAATAGGGCTGCAGCTCGACGCAGGCGAGTACCTCGGCCCCGGAGAGCACCATCCGCCTTGCCATGATCAGACCGATGTCCCCCGATCCCAGGATCACCACCCGCCTGCCGACCATCTGCCCCTCGATGTTCAGATACCGCTGGGCACAGCCGGCGGTAAAAACCCCCGCGGGACGGGTGCCGGGGATGCCGATCGCCCCTCTCGTCCGTTCCCGGCAGCCCATGGCGAGCACCACGGCATCCGCCCGGTATTCCCGGTATCCCTCCGACGGGCTGACCGCCCGCACCACCCGGTCGCGCGTGATGTCGAGAACCATGGTATCGGTCTCGATTTCCACCCCGGCCTCTTCCGCCATTCGGACGAACCGGGCGGCATATTCCGGCCCGGTGAGCTCCTCCTTGAAATAGTGGAGGCCAAAGCCATTGTGGATACACTGGTTGAGGATCCCGCCCGGTTCGGTGTCCCGTTCGAGCACCACGACACGGGGACAGCCCGCCTCCTTCGCGGCCACGGCCGCGGCGAGCCCGGCCGGCCCGCCGCCCACTACCAGCAGCGGTATATGCTGTTCATTCATTGTCTCATCCACCCTTTTCCCTATTTCCGGTGCCCGTTCACAAGCGGCCCGTGAGCATCTGCGTACCCGGGCCGTCCTGCGGCACCTCCGCCATCGGGATGCCCATCTCCCGCGCGAGGATCGCGGTTACCCGAGGGCCGCAGAAACCGCCCTGGCACCGGCCCATTCCCGCGTTGCACCGACGCTTGACCCCGTCGACCGACACGGCCGGGATCGGCTCGTGAGCGGCGGCCACCACTTCTCCTTCGGTCACGGTTTCACACCGGCAAACCACCCGCCCGTACAGCGGATTTTCCGCCGCCATGGCGGCGCGTTCCCCGTCGGTGGCCGTCCGGAACGGCCGGGGCCGGGGACATAGGCGGAACTCCTCCCGCGGCTCCAGCGGCAGCCCCGCCTTTCCGAGCATCTCCACCCCCACCCTCGCCAGGGCCGGGGCGCTGGTCAGCCCGGGAGACTTGATGCCGCACAGATTGAAAAAGCCGGGTACGCCGGGTGCCTCTCCGGCGATAAAATCGTCCCTGCCGTCCGCGCGAGCGCCGACGGCCCGCACCCCCGCGAAATTGCGGATCGAATCCCGCAGCACGAAACCGGGGACCGACCGCCGGGCCTGCGCCACCACGAAGGCAAGCCCCGACGCTGTCACGGCGGTGTCGTCGGGGTCCTCCTGGCTCACAGCGTCGGGGCCGACGATCAGGTTGCCGTGGACCGTAGGCGCCACCAACACCCCCTTGCCGTCCTTGGACGGGCACTGGAAGACGGTGGCGCCTACCAGATTCCCCTGAGCCTTATCCAGCAGATAATACTGGCCTTTGGACGGCCGGATATCAAAGGTATGCGGTGCCACCAAATCATTGACCCGATCCCCGTGGGTTCCTGCCGCGTTGACCACAAAGCGGCTCCGGATTTCCCGTCCTCCCGCGGTTGCCAGGCGGAATCCCTCCCCGTCTTTCCGGATGGAAACCACCTCGTATTCGGGCAGGAACGCACAGCCGTTCTGCACAGCCGTTTCGGCAAGGGCCAGGGCGAACTCCCACGGGCTGATGATCCCGGCCGTGGGGGCGTATAGAGCGCCGACGACCTCTGCTGCAAGCTGCGGTTCCCGCCGGCGCGCTTCCTCACCCGACAGCAGCTCGAGACCGGGTACCCCGTTTTGAATCCCCCTGTCAAACAGGTTTTTCAGCCGGGGCCGATCCTCCTCCGACAGGGCTACCACCAACGATCCGTTGTTCCGGTAGGATACCCCGAGAGCGGGCGCCAGTTCCCGGATAAGAGCATTGCCCTCCACATTGCAGCGCGCCATCAGGGTGCCGGGCTCGGGATCATATCCCGCGTGGACGATCCCACTGTTGGCCCTGGTCGCGCCCGCGGCCACGTCGTTGCTCCGCTCGAGCAGCGCCGTCTTCACCCGATAGCGGCCGAGCTCGAACGCCAGGGCGCAGCCGGTGATCCCTCCGCCGACGATCGCCACATCATATGCCTGCATACCATCCCGCCTCCGTTTTTTCTCGCACGTGCCTCTGCAAAACGCAAAAAAGCCGCACCAAACCCACCCGTTCAAAACGGATGGGTTGGTGCGGCTCTCCACTCTGGCACCCGTATTTCATTCTGAAAGAGAGTATACCACATTTTCCCCCCTTTGTCCAGAGGATCCGCTGGAAAGTACCATTCCATTCTTGACATATGCCAATAACAGTATATAATAGGATTTGGTTATTGGCATACGCCGGAAAGAGGTGAAACGCATGCCCAGGCCCTGCAAACGCCGCCGGATCTGCGCCCTTCCAGGATTTATACGGTTCGGCGCCATGGATGTCCCCGCCCGTGGAAAACATCTGATCCATATGACGGTGGACGAGTATGAGGCGATCCGTCTGATCGATTTGGAACGCCTGACCCAGGAGGCATGCGCCCGCCGTATGGGGGTGGCCCGGGCCACTGTGCAGGCCATTTACAACCGCGCCCGGGTCAAGCTGGCCCACTGCCTGGTGGAGGGGGACGAGCTTTCCATCGGCGGCGGAGATTATGAAATATGCGCCGGCCCCACGCCGGGCTGCGGGTGTTCCCGCTGCCAAAACCATCGGATCCAAATAAAACAGGGAGATGACAAGGGATGAACATTGCGGTGACGTATGAAAACGGTCAGGTCTTTCAGCATTTCGGGCATACCCAGCAGTTCAAAGTCTACCAGGTGGAGGACGGACGGGTCCTGTCTTCCCGGATCGAGGAAACCGGCGAAAGCGGCCATGGCGCACTGGCTGGGTTTCTCAAGGAGCATGGCGTGGATACGCTGCTCTGCGGCGGGATCGGCGGGGGTGCCAAGACGGCGCTGGCACAGGCCGGTATCCGCCTGTTCGGAGGCGTCGTCGGCAGCGCGGACCAGGCGGTGGAGGATTTCTTGGCCGGAAAGCTCCGGTTCAATCCGGACGTACACTGCAGCCATCATGGGGACCATCACGACGGCGACTGCGGAAACCACCACGGCTGCGGTTCGGGAGAGGGCGGCCATTCCTGTCACCGCTGAAAACCAAACCCCATTGAAGCAAAAAGCCGGACGCTTTGAGCGTCCGGCTTTTTCGAGTTCATTCCAATGCCGTCAGGCCGGAACCAGGATCTTCTCCAGCTCCTCCGTGAACGCCTCGTAAGGGCGGGCGCCGACCAGGGTGCTGACCAGCTCGCCGTCCCGGAAAATGGCGACGTTCGGGATACTCTGCACACGGTAGCGGCCCGCAAGTTCCGGTTCCGCGTCCACGTCGACCTTGCCGACCACAACCCGGCCCTCATACTCCTCTGCCAGCCGGTCGATGACCGGGGCCAGCATCTTGCAGGGCATGCACCAGCCAGCCCAGAAGTCCACGAGCAGTACGCCCGGCTGTGCCAGCGCGGTCTCGAACTGTTCCTTATCGAAATGGATCGCATTTGCCATCTTGAACACTCCTTCTTTCCTATGACTCCGTTTATGGATGGTATATGCAAAGGCGGCCCAAAATATCCGCCGGTTTGCCGTTTTAACGCAGGGAACGGGCGGCATCCTGTGCCGCAATCAGCCCCTCGCCCACAGCCTTGGCGATCTGTAAGGGCAGCCCCGTGCAGTCCCCCGCCGCGTACAGGCCGGGAATATTGGTACGCATCGCGCGGTCCACGGCCACGTATTTTCCCTCCAGGGCGAGACCGGGAACCAGCGCATCCGGTGCCGCGACTTCCCGCAGGAGAAAGACCACGTCGCAGTCGAGACGGCGGCGGTCCTCTCCATCCACGGGCAAGAAGGAAAACCCTTCCAGGCGCTCTTCCCCCTCGATAACCGGCTGTTTACCGACAAAGGAAGGGATCTCCGGCGGCAGGCCACCGAGCCGGGACCGTTGGGGCGGCGCGGCCACGACGGTCACATCCACACCGATGCCTTTGAGAAAACGGGCCTCCTCCGCCAGATCGAGGGCGTCGCCGGTCACGACCGCCCGCTTCCCGCGGTACAGCATCCCGTCACAGGTCGCGCAGGTGCTCACACCGCGGCCCATGAACCGTTCTTCCCCGGGCAGGGCCGTCCCGGTTTTGGCTCCGGTAGCGAGGATCAGGCTTTTCCCCTCGGCCACCTCGTTCCCCATGGCGGCGGCAAACGAATCCCCCATCGGCAAAATCGAGGTCACCCGTCCCATGACGAACGCCGCTCCCGCCTCTTCCGCCTCGCGGCGCATCGCGCGGAGCATCTGCTCTCCCGACAAGCCCCGCATACCGAGGTAATTGTCGATTTTTTCAGAACGGAACAGCGGGTTCATCCGGTAGTCGTTGGAGAGCACGGCGCAGCGTTTCCCTCTGGCGGCGGCGTTGACGGCGGCGGACAGCCCTGCCGGTCCGCCGCCGACGATCAGGATATCGTACATCATGCGCGTTCACTTCCTATGTAGGGGCCGGAGCAACGCTCACAGCCTGGATTTTTTGAGCAGCATGGAGTTGGTCACCACCGATACCGAGCTGAACGCCATGGCCGCTCCGGCGACGATCGGATTCAGGAAACCGAGCGCCGCGACCGGGATCCCGATGCAGTTGTAGAAAAAGGCCCAGAACAGATTTTGCCGGATTTTGCGCATCGTAGCCCGGGACAATTTGATCGCAGACACCAGGGGGACGACACCGGAGCCTACCAGCACGACGTCCCCCGACTCCATAGCGATGTCGGTGCCGCTGCCCATGGCAAACCCCACATCGGCGGCAGCCAGGGCCGGCGCGTCATTGATACCATCCCCCGCCATGGCCACGGTCAGGCCCTTTTGCTTTTCCTGTTCGACTGCTTCGACCTTTCCTTCCGGCAGCACCTCGGCCACCACCTCGTCTACGCCGACCTGGGCCGCGATGGCCTCCGCCGTCCGGCGGTTGTCTCCGGTGACCATTTTGGCGCGGATGCCGAGCCGGTGCAGGTCCTTCAGTGCCGGGGCCGAGCTTTTCCGGACCGGATCGGCCACGGCGGCGGCTCCCGCCGCCTCATGGTCCACCGCGATGAACAGGACGGTCTTGCCCTGCTGTTCCCATGATTCGGGGGAAAAGGCGAAGGGGATCCCTTTTTCCTCCATCAGCCGCCGGGAACCGATGAGCAGATCGCGCCCCTCCACCCGGGCGGCGATGCCCCGTCCGGTCAGGGACTCAAAGGACTCGGGCTGAGGCAGCTCTTCCAGGACACCACCCTTAACGCTCTCCGTCACAGCCCGGGCAACCGGATGCTCCGACCGCGATTCGGCGGCCGCAGCCAGGCGGAGCAGGGTATCCCGGTCCAAGGAACCGAAGGTTTCGATATCGGTCACCGCGGGTTTCCCCTCGGTGATGGTGCCGGTCTTATCAAAGATGACCACCCCGATTTTGCAGGCGGTTTCGAGCGCGTCGGCGCTTTTGATGAGCACTCCCATGGTCGCGGCCCGGCCGGTCCCGACCATCAGAGCGGTGGGGGTGGCCAGCCCCAGCGAACACGGGCAGGCGATGACCAGCACCGCCACCGCGCGGGTGATCGCCGTCTCCACCGAGCCCATCAGCCAAAAGGTCAGGCCAAAGGTTAGCAGCGCGATGACGATGACGGCAGGCACAAAGACGGCCGATACCCTGTCGGCGAGTTTTTGGATCGGCGCTTTCGAGGACTGCGCTTCTTCGACCAGCTTGATAATGCCGGACAGGACGGTATCCCGCCCCACGCCGGTCGCCCGTACGGTCATAGAGCCTGTCCCGTTGACCGTCCCGCCGAACACCTGCGCGCCGGCTTCCTTCTCCACAGGCATGCTTTCCCCCGTGAGCATGGATTCGTCCACCGCGGAACGGCCGTCCTCGACCACTCCGTCGACAGAGATACTCTCACCCGGGTGGACCAGCACCCGGTCGTCCTTCCGGATATCGGCCGCGGCAATGACCTCTTCCCGGCCGTCCCGCAGCACGGTGGCGGTTTTGGGCTGCAGGTTCATCAGCATCTCAATGGCGGCCGAAGTTTTGCCCCTCGCCCGGGTCTCCAGCAGCTTGCCGAGCAGGATCAGGGTGATGATGATCACCGCGCTTTCAAAATACAGATGGGTACCGCCCGTCAAAACGTTATAGGTGCTGTATCCCCACGCCGCCGTGGTTCCCAGGGCGACGAGCACGTCCATGTTGGGGCTGCGGTTCATCAGGGACAGGAACGCGCCTTTATAAAACCGCCAGCCGATGATGAACTGCACCGGCGTGGAGACGACGAGCTGCCACCAGCCGGTGTGCAGCAGATGGGTCAGATGCGCGTGCGGCGCGGCGAACATCAGCACCATCATGAGCAGGAAGGGCAGGGACAGCACCGCCGAAACGATGACCATTCCCGTCAGCCGCCGCATTTCCCGCTGACGGAAAGCCGCCTTGTCCTCCACCACGGAGTAGCCGGCGGCCCTCACCGCCTTCTCGATGGCGCGTCGTTCAGCGCCTTCGCCGGCAAGCGTCACCCTGGCCCGCTGATTGGCGTAGCTGACCTCGGCCCCGGCCACGCCCGGCACCCCTTTGAGGGCATGTTCCACCGCGGACGCGCACCGCACGCAGGTCATCCCGCCGATCTGCAGCTCGATCTCACCGGTATCCCGCTTATCTTCCATATCGCGATCCTTCCCCACCTATTCAGTCCGTCACCGTATAGCCGGCATCGGTCACGGCCTTCACCAAGGCCTGCCGGTCAGTTTTTCCGGCCGCGTAACGGATCTCCGCCGTTTTCCCCACCAGGCTGACCTGGACCCCCTTAACGCCTTTTACGGCCTTCAGGGCCTCCTCCACCCGCTTCTGGCAGTGCCCGCAGGTCATCCCTTCAATTTTCAGGGCCATTTGTTCCACTTTATCAAACATGGCGGTTCCCGTCCTTTCCTGCCCGTCTATACAGGGCTCTTGGTTCACGTCCATAATATACCAATTTCGTATAGATTTCAAGTGCTTTTTTTGCGCCAATGTCTGTCGACCCTTTTAAACCCAAAATTCCTCCTCGCTGCTCTCCCCATATCCGTCGGATACAGATGAGGGATCATACCGCATCGTGCGCATCATTCCGCCCATGGCAAGGGAAAGGAGGAAACCGGCGGTGACCAGCAGGGCGGCGAGCTGCACGGAGAGGCGGCGGGCGCGGCTGTCCTCCCGGGTGGAAAAGGCCAGGACCAGGCCGCGTATGAGAAAGGGGATGGGCAGGAGCGTGAGCGCGACGATGTTGATATTGACGGCCGTATACCCCGCCTTGTCAAAGGTGCCGGCCAGCCCGCCGAAATTGAGAAAAACCAGGATGGAGGCGATCAGGACGGCCAGCCCGACCAGCAGCAGGAACAGCGAATCGAGCGCGTGCTCCCGATGGCGGCGGACATAGCCGATATACGAATATACACCGGTGCCGATGCAGCCGATCGCCACAACGAACAAAAACGTATTGGATCGGAAATAGCTTGCCTCAGGGCCGCCCTCACTATGCATCCCCACCTGAAAAATGACCGACAGGAGGATGAGAAGCGCCGCGGCGGCCAGATACGCGATGGATTTGGCGAAACGCGATATGTTCATACAGATCGTCCATCCTTTCGAGGCGCGCCCGGAAAATCCGGATGCAACCTGTCCTGTTTTGGCTCATCAAAAAACGGTCCTTTTCTAAGTATAGAGAAAAATCGAGCGGTTTGCAATCCCTGAGCCGTCATTCCCGATAGATAAAATGCTTTACGGGTTCCCCAAGGCGGCCGAGAAACTGTGCGATATTGGACGGATAGAGGGCGATATCATGCACGATGTCAAGTGGAACCCAATGAAATTCCATCTCAAACGGTCTTTCCTCGAGATGTTCTTGGCCCATAAATACGTCATCCTGCGATGTCTCTTCGTCTTCAATCGCTACTAGGTAATACAGGCAGATCTGATGGCAGGGCACGTCACCCCACCTAAAAAAGAGTTCCCCCACCCATTTCAGCTCGCCGACCGATATCTCCGCGCCGATTTCCTCACGGAATTCGCGTATCAGGGTTTCCTCATTTGTTTCGCCAAAGGCGACATGGCCCCCGGGAAAGGCAAAGCCGTCGTCATTCGCCGGCTTTTGAAGGAGAACCCGGCCGTGCTTTATACAGATACCGGCCACACGGTAAGAAAACACATATCCCTCCGTTTTGAATAAAATATCCGACATCCTCTATCCTCCCTTATAAACGTAAAACAAGGCGGCGGCAGTCCGGGGAGATCCCGAACCGGCCGCGCGCCCCTTCTTACGCTTTATGCCACTTGACCCCCTGCGGGGTATCCTCCAGCACGATTTTCCGCGCCTTCAGTTCGTCCCGGATCCGGTCCGCCTCGGCCCAATTCTTGTTTTGGCGCGCCGCGGTACGGGCCGCGATCAAAGCCTCGATTTCGGCGTCGAGTTCCTCCTCCTTGCGATCGTAAAGGAGCCCCAGCACCCCGCACAGCTCGCCGAACAAGGTTCGTGCAGCCCGGCAGGTGCCTTTGGAGGGCCCGCCGGAGGCAATGAGGACGTTGATGTCCTTGGTCAGCTCGAACAGGGCGGCGATGGCGTCGGCGGTGTTGAGGTCGTCGTCCATCGCGGCGATAAACTGCTCCCGCCGTTCCCCGCATTTGGCGGCAAAGGCCGCGTCGGCAGCCCCCTCCGGCGCGGACGCTTCCGCGTCATCGAGGGCGCTGCGGCAGGTATAGAGCCGGTCGAGCGCCGCCTTGCCCTGGCCGATGATCTCGGCGTTGTAGTTGATGGGACTGCGGTAGGAGGAAGAAATCAGGAAGAACCGGATCGGCTCATATCCCATCCGCTCCGCCACATCCCGGACAGTGAAGAAGTTGCCGAGGGATTTGGACATCTTCTTATTGTCGACGTTGATATACCCATTGTGCATCCAATACCGGGCAAAAGGGACGCCGTTGCAGCATTCGCTCTGGGCAACCTCGTTTTCATGATGGGGGAAAATCAGATCCTGGCCGCCGCAGTGGATATCGATGGTTTCACCGAGATACCGTCTGGCCATGGCCGAGCACTCGATATGCCAGCCCGGCCGGCCCTCCCCCCAGGGAGAGGGCCAGGACGGCTCGCCCGGCTTCGCCGCCTTCCACAGGGCGAAATCCAGGGCGTCCTCCTTTTCCTCCCCAATCCCGATGCGGGCGCCCGATTCCAGATCGTCGATAGGCTGATGGGAGAGCTTGCCGTAATGCTCGTCTTTCCGTGTGCGGAAATAGACATCCCCATTCGCGGCCCGGTAGGCGTAGCCCTTTTCGACCAGGCCCCCGATCAGCGACAGGATCTCCTCCATGTTTTCGGTGGCCTTGGGGTGGATTGTGGCCTCCCGGACCCCCAGGCCCTTAGCGTCCTTCCAGAACTCCTCAATATACCGCTGTGCGATCACATCGTAGGAAACGCCCTCTTCATTGGCGCGCCGGATGATTTTGTCGTCGATATCGGTGAAATTCTGGACGAAGCGCACCTCATACCCCCGCCATTCCAGATAGCGGCGCAGAACATCGAACACACACAGGGGGCGGGCGTTGCCGATATGGATGAAGTTGTAGACCGTGGGGCCGCAGGCGTAGATTTTGACTACGCCGGGTTCCAGGGGGACGAGTTCTTCCTTCTGACGGGTCATGGTGTTGTAGATTTTCATGGCGCTTCCTCCGTGATTTCCTCGTTTTGGCTATCCTGGGTCCGGCCCTCCAGCCGGCCGACCTGCCGGCGCAGGACATCGAGCTGGTGTTCCAGCCGGCAGAGCTCCTGTGCCACCGGATCGGGTATGTGGATCTGGTCGAGATCCACGATTTTGGCACCATTGCGGCGCACCACCCGGGCGGGGACACCCACCGCGGTGGAATGGTCCGGAATATCCGAGAGCACCACAGCTCCTGCCGCGATGCGCACGTCGTTACCGATCTCGATAGGCCCGAGCACTTTGGCGCCGGAGCCCACCATCACGTGATTGCCGAGCGTCGGATGCCGCTTGCCCTTATCCTTTCCCGTGCCGCCCAAGGTTACTCCCTGATAAATGGTGCAGTCGTCTCCAATGACGGTGGTTTCCCCGATGACCACACCGGTACCGTGATCGATGAACAGCCGCCGGCCGATGGTGGCGCCGGGATGGATCTCGATGTTGGTGCGGCGCACACAGCGCTGGGAAATCCAGCGGGCCAGGAATTTCAGGTTGTGCCGATAGCACCAGTTCGCCCGCCGATGGGACCGCACCGCCTTATAGCCATTGTATAACAGCATCACTTCCAGCGCCGAACGGGCGGCCGGATCCCGGTCCCGTATGCAGGCGATATCCTCTTTCATGCGGTCAAACATGCTAAATGCCCCCTCTCTTTGGGCGGCCCCGCCGCCCGGAATCCCGCATTTGGGATAGACAATCTCATAAGGCTGAGCCAGAGCCGCCGTCCTTTGTATGCGATCACCGGTTCGGGGAACCACGCTCCCACCGGCTTCCTTTTTCATAAACCGGCGGGGACGCCCCCTCCCCCATGCAGTAAGGAGCTGCGGCCCTGCGGATTTGGGTGGTCATATACCATCCCGTCCATCTAAAACAACAAAACCCCCGACATGGCGCGGCCGCCATATCGGAGGTGCCGGACAGCACGGTTCCACTCCGTGGTTTCACTCATTGGGCATATCTGCCCGGCCGGATAACGGCGGCCAGCCGTCCGGAGATACTGCGGCGGGAGTTCCCCGCCGGTTCCCTCCGGCTGCCGGCGGGAACTCCCGCCGCGGGCGCATTTCACCGGTTTTCCGCGAAAAACGCTCACAGCCTCCGGCGTTTTCTCTCTGTCACGGAACGCTCCGGTTACTTCCTCCCGGTTGCATGTTTCTTATCGCCCGGAAAACCGGGCCTCGTTTCCATTATAATCCACTTTCGGAAAAAGTCCACACCTATTTTTCGCCCCGGCTGCCATCGGCAAAATATCGACGGCCCGCCCACACGTACTGGAATCCCGACACCAGGGTCAGCGCCACCGACACCCAAATGAGGATCTGAGCGAAAAGAACCGGCAGCGTAAAAACCATCTCCGGCAAAGCTGCGCCCGCCAGGATGCCGGTTTGCCAGGTGGAAAACTCCAGCGCCACCAGCATGACCAGGATCGACGTGAACTGGGCGACGGTTTTGGCCTTGCCCCAGATGCTTGCCGCCATCACCACATCTCCCTTTGCGGCCATCAGACGTACCGAAGTGACCATAAATTCCCGGCTGAGGATCAGCATGACGGCGAACACATCCAGCTTTCCAACCGCCAAAAAGCCCAGAAACGCCGCGGTTGTGAGCATTTTATCCGCGATGGGGTCGAGAAATTTGCCGAGATTGGTCACCAGCCCCCGGCCCCGCGCGATTTTACCGTCGAACAGATCGGTGAGCGCGGCGGCACCGAAAACCAGCCCTGCCGCGAGATAATGGCAGGGGAAATCCACCATCAGCAGGATAAGAAACACCGGGGCGAGAAGTATGCGCGCCACCGTCAGCCGATTGGGCAAATTCATGTATCATCAGGCCTTTCCCAGAAATTTCAAGACCGTAAAACAGGGCGGGGCGGATAGAGGCTGTCTTTAAACAGCAACGCACGAATTTATGAGCACTAAAATCCCGGGGGCCGCAGCCCCTTTTTTGTATATAGGCGGGTTCGGACGTCCGCCTTC
>ERZ825896.3877-NODE-3877-length-12117-cov-2.739015_pt1 | contig 12117 bp, 7 predicted proteins | sample MGYA00519858_ERZ825896 | MGnify/ENA primary metagenome ERZ825896 (study PRJEB31778, sample SAMEA3449214) | human gut metagenome | biome: human gut; feature: human-associated habitat; material: faeces | place: United Kingdom | collected 2010/2012 ... | reverse complement strand
GTGTATCTTTTAAACCGCACGGTTTCCAAAGCGCAGGCGATTGTACAGGAGATTGCAGAGAAGACCGGATACACGCAGATGACGGCGATGGAGCTTTCCGGCTATCAGACGCTGCCGGGGAAGAATTATCTGGTGATCCAGTCCACAAGCGTAGGCCTGGCGCCCCACGATCATGAGGCAGTCATCGAAGATCCTGCCTTTTATGAAAAGATTTCGAAGGGTTACGATCTCGTATACCGGCCGGCCGATACCCGTTTTATGCAGCTTGTGAGAGTGCATGGCGGAGAGGCTTATAATGGACTTAAAATGCTTCTCTATCAGGGAATTATTGCGTTTGAATTATGGAATCAGGTGGAGATTACAGAAGACCAGGCTGCCATTGTCTATGAGAAGCTTAAGGAGGCATGCTATGGCAAAGAATAAGGTGATTCTCACCGGTTTTATGGGATGCGGAAAGAGCACCATCGGAAGAATCCTGGCAGAAAAGCGTGGACAGGAGCTTTTGGATACCGACCGTTATATCGAGCAGAAGCAGGGCAGGAGCATATCCGATATTTTTGCCACACAGGGTGAGGAGGCCTTCCGGGATATGGAAACGGAGGTTTTGCGTGAGCTGATCCAAAAACAGGAGCCCATGGTGATTGCACTTGGAGGAGGCCTTCCGATCGGAGGAAATCTTTATGGAGAGGAACCGGTGCGGCAGCGTGCCCTTCTGCGTGGAGAGAGGAACCGGGAGCTGTTGGCGGAATTAGGATATGTGTTTTATCTGAAAATCACACCAGGGGAGGTTTACCGGCGCCTAAAGGGAGATACGACAAGGCCTCTTTTACAGACGGAGGATCCTTATACAAGGATCACCGGGCTTTTGCAGCAGCGTGATATGTGGTATGAAAAATGCGCGGATGAGATCATCACCGTTGAGGGTAAGAATAAATGGATCATTGCGGATGAAATTATCCGTAAACTATCTCAAATAGAGCAGAACAGACAGAGCAGAACAGGAGAAAAAAAATGAAAATTTTAGTGATTAACGGTCCTAACTTAAATTTTCTAGGAATCCGGGAAAAGGGAGTTTACGGAACGCAGAATTATGATGATCTTTTGAAGATGATTTCCGACAAAGCAAAGGAGCTTGGTGCTACGGCGGAGGTATTCCAGAGTAATCACGAGGGAGCCATTATTGACAGGATCCAGGATGCCTATTTTGACGGAACAGAGGGCATCGTGATCAATCCGGGGGCATTTACCCATTATAGCTATGCGATCAGGGATGCACTTGCCAGTGTTACCATGCCGAAGATGGAGATCCATATTTCGGATATTACGCAGCGTGAGGAATTCCGCAAAATTTCCGTAACAGCTCCGGTCTGCAACGGGCAGATTTACGGACATGGGCTTGCAGGATACCTCGAAGCAATGGAAAAAGTTGCGAATCTGATAAGAAAGGGTTGAAAAATCTTCTTTTTTATATTAAACTGTAAAAGAATTATAACGTGAATTTATTTAGGAGGAATATTTTTATGATTTCTGCAGGTGATTTCAGAAATGGTATTACGATTGAGTTAGATAATAACGTTTACCAGATTATTGAGTTCCAGCATGTAAAGCCCGGTAAAGGAGCTGCATTTGTAAGAACTAAGCTGAAGAATATCAAGAGTGGCGGCGTAGTAGAGAAGACTTTCAGACCTACTGAAAAGTGTCCTCAGGCACGAATCGATAGAAAAGATATGCAGTATCTGTATTCAGACGGAGACCTGTATAACTTTATGGATGTGGAAACCTATGAGCAGATCGCACTGGACGCTGATACAGTTGGCGATGCCCTGAAGTTTGTAAAAGAGAACGAAATGGTTAAGGTATGTTCCCACAATGGCAGCGTATTCGCTATTGAGCCTCCGTTATTCGTTGAGCTTGTAGTTACAGAGACAGAGCCAGGATTCGCTGGAAATACAGCTCAGGGTGCTACCAAACCGGCTATCGTTGAGACAGGAGCACAGGTTATGGTTCCGCTGTTCGTTAACCAGGGCGACAAGCTGAAAATCGACACCAGAACAGGCGAGTACCTGTCACGAGTATAAATAAATAACTGCGGAGCAGTTATTTATTTATGAGCAAGTAGCGGATGCGAATATTCCGTTCTAAATAGCATAAGCTGTTTATTTATGTGCCATCGGCGTATGCCGGTGGCACATTTTGTTAATTTCAGACATATTTTATAAATTATGATATGAGTGTCAAAAGGTCTTTTGCCACTCATTTGATACCCCGGATTGCTCCGCAGCTACGCTGCTCCCGCAATCCTCCAAATATTCGAAATCCGCAACAAAACGTCAGATACGTAATTTTTGCTGGTAGACAGAGGTTTGTAGAATTAAGCAAAAGTAAAAATAGAGCGATCACATAAAATGTTACGATACATAGATCAACCAATCAGGAGAATCGAAACACGCATTTAAAAAATTCTCCCCTACATAATAGAGAAAGGAATTACACCATGGGATTTAAGAAAGATTTTATCTGGGGCGGTGCAACCGCTTCCTACCAGGTAGAAGGCGCAGCTTATGAAGACGGAAAAGGCTTGAACATCTGGGATATTTTCTGCAAAGACGGCGGACACATTTATGAGAACCAGACAGGTGATGCAGCCTGCGACCAGTATCACCGCTACAAAGAAGACGTTCAGATCATGAAAGAAATGGGCATGAAAGCATACCGCTTTTCTCTTTCCTGGGCGCGCATCATGCCGGAAGGCACAGGCACAGTCAATGAAAAAGGTCTGAAATACTACGACAACCTGATCAATGAACTTCTGGACAACGGAATTGAGCCATTTGTTACCTTATATCACTGGGATCTTCCATACGCACTTCATTTACAGGGCGGCTGGATGAATCCAAATTCTCCATCCTGGTTTTACGAGTATGCAAAAGTAGTGGCAGAGCATTTCTCAGACAGAGTAAAGAATTTCTTCACCATCAATGAGCCGCAGTGCATAGTTGGCCTTGGATATCAGACCGGTGAGCATGCACCAGGCCTGAAGGTTGGTCCATCCGATTATTTCCGTATCTGGCACAACGTACTGAAAGCCCATGGCCGTGCAGTAGAAGCGCTTCGTGAGTTCAGCAAACAGCCTGTAAAGATCAGTATGGCACCATGTGGAGCCCTTTATGTTCCGGAAACAAACAAGCCGGAAGATATTGAAGCCGCAAGAAAAGCAAACTTCAGTCTCCCGGAGAACTCCATCGGAGCCTGCAGCTGGGACGTTGCTCTTTGCTGTGATCCGGTTTATCTGGGACAGTATCCAGAGGATATTCTGAAAGAATTTGGACAGTTTTTCCCGAAAGTAACAGATGCCGATATGAAGCTGATTTCACAGCCACTTGATTTTTTGGGACAGAATATTTACAATGCCGTAACCGTTCGTGCTGGTGAGGATGGAAAAGCAGTCCGCGCAGCACGTTACGATGGTTTCCCACAGACTGCAATTGGCTGGCCGGTAACTCCGGAGGTTCTGTACTGGGCGCCAAAATTTATGCAGGAGCGTTATAAGAAGCCATTTATGATCACAGAGAATGGCATGGCTTCCCATGACTGGGTAGGTGTGGACGGAAAGGTTCACGACCAGGCCCGCGTAGATTTTATGGCTCGTTATCTTGGCGCTTACAAGCGTGCAGCTGAGGAAGGTGTGGATCTGGCAGGATATTTCGCATGGTCCGTAATGGACAATTTCGAGTGGGCATACGGATATTCCCAGAGATTCGGACTTGTTTATACAGACTACAATACACAGAAGCGGATATGGAAGGATTCCGCATATTTCTACAAAAATATTATCGAAACAAACGGAGAAAATCTGTAATTCAGGAGGTTGACCATGGCAAATCAGAGGGGCAGAAAGAAAAGTATAGCAGCAGTTTTTACTGGTTGAAAAAGCAGTAGAAAACTTATATAAAAATAACTAAAAACCTTAAGTGTTTGAGAGGATACACATATGTTTGAGAATAATCTGTGGACGATGGAACCAGTTGGCAGACCGGAGAACACCATCCAGGGTGACAAATATCGTTTTACCCTGCTGACTCCCTGCCTGATCCGAATGGAATACAGGGAAGACGGTAAATTCGAAGACCGTCCTACCCAGGTTGTATGGAACCGTAAATTTAATCCGGTAGACTTCCGTGTGGAAAAGAAGGGGGAAGGCTTCGAGCTTTTTACCGACAGAATGCATGTTACTTATGCCGGCGGACCTTTTACCAAAAACAGTCTGAACTTAAACGCAGTAGGCGGTCAGAACACCTATGGTGCAGTATGGTATTATGGGGAAAAAGGTGACAATCTTGGCGGAACCGCAAGAACCTTGGATGGGGTAGATGGGGAATGCCAGCTTCAGGAGGGAATTATGTCCAGAAGCGGCTGTTCTCAGATTGATGACAGCCATTCTCTGGTTCTAGATGAAAACGGCTGGACTCAGGTGCGCACAGGAGATGGGGTGGACATTTATGTTTTCGCTTATGGAAATGATTACAAAGAAGCTTTGAATGATTTTTACCGTCTCACCGGAAAAACTCCTATGCTCCCAAGATATGCCCTTGGAAACTGGTGGAGCCGTTATTACGCTTACACAGAAGACAGCTACAAGGCGCTTGTAACCCGCTTTGAGAAAGAGAAGATCCCATTTTCTGTTGGTGTTCTGGACATGGACTGGCATCTGGTAGAGGAAGTGGATCCAAAATATGGCAGCGGCTGGACCGGATATACCTGGAACAAAAAGTACTATCCGGATCCGGAGCGTTTTATGAACTGGCTTCATGACCATGGAATGAAAATCTCTGTAAACCTTCATCCGGCTGGTGGAATCCGCGCCTTCGAGGAAGCATATCCGGCTATGGCGAAGGAACTGGGAGATGTAGATACCGAACACGAAGCTCCCATCGATTTTGACATCACAAGCCGCAAATTCCTGGAAGCATATTTCAAATGTGTGCTTCATCCAGAGGAAAACAAAGGCGTTGATTTCTGGTGGATCGACTGGCAGCAGGGCAATATCACGAAGGTCCCTGGTCTGGATCCTCTGTGGATGCTGAACCACTATCATTACCTGGACAATGCCCGCGATGGAAAACGTCCTCTTACTTTTTCCAGATATGCAGGACCTGGTTCACACAGATATCCGGTAGGATTTTCCGGCGACAGTATCGTAACCTGGGAGTCCCTGAATTTCCAGCCTTATTTTACCAGCACAGCTTCCAACATTGGATATGGCTGGTGGAGCCACGATATCGGCGGGCATATGCTTGGCTATCGAGACAATGAGCTGGCACTTCGCTGGGTACAGCTTGGCGTATTTTCTCCAATTAACCGTCTGCACAGCAGCAAAAATGAGTTTATGGGAAAAGAACCGTGGCAGTTCCCTATGGAGATCGGTGAGGTTATGAAGGAGTTCTTAAGACTTCGTCACCAGATGCTTCCGTATCTGTATACCATGAACTACAGAGCATATAAAGAGAACACGCCTTTGATCCTGCCAATGTACTACACATATCCGGCAGAGCAGGTGGCTTACACAGTGAAGAATGAATATGAGTATGGAACCGCATTTATTGTAGCGCCTGTTACGGAGAAATCTGTCCAGGGCGTTGGAAGAGCCAGGACTCATGTATGGCTGCCAGAGGGTACTTACATTGATTTCTTCACAGGTCTGGTATACTCCGGCGACAGAGAGATGGATATGTACCGTGACCTTCATTCCATACCGGTTCTGGCGAAAGCAGGTGCCATTGTGCCGATGACTGAGGAAATCTTTGGACAGGAAGCGGCCAGAAATCCGGAAACTATGACCATCCATGTATACGGCGGTGCAGACGGCAGCTTCCAGCTTTACGAAGACGACAACGAGTCCAACGCTTACCTGAAAGACGAGTGCGTTCTCACAGACATGGATCTGAAGTGGAGCACTGGCCGCTTCGCCATTCACAAGGCAGCGGGCAGGCTGGAACTGATCCCGCAGAAGAGAACCTGGACTGTAGAGTTCTGGGGTGTGAAGGACACCGAGGTTACCGTAGAAGTGGAAGGTACAGGGGTAGAAGCTTCTAAAAAGTACGATGAAGCACTTGGCTGCCTGGCGGTAAGTGTTCCGGAAACCGCTGCAACCTCTGAAATCATCATTACTCTGGGAGCTCCGGAGCTTCGTGAGAATGATGTGAAAACCCAGGTATTCAACCTTCTCAACCAGGCTGAAATCCCATACATGGAGAAAGTAGCCATTATGGAAATTCTGGACAAGAAGATTTCCAACGCCGCCAAACTCACCCAGCTTACCGCAATGCATCCGGAAGAAGGAATTGTGGGAGCAGTGGGAGAGATTTTGACTGCGATAGAGTAAGATATAAACAGAATATGAAAGACAGTAAAAAGCCCGGGAGTATTTGCTCCCGGGTGTTTTAATAAGCTGTTATTTAAGGGGGGAACAGTCCGCATACAGCATTGAAGTATTTTTCAATCTGTTAAGCATTTAAAATCAGCAGTAAATCTCTGGAGGAATCTGTGCAAAGGGAATCACATCGGGCTGTCTGTCAGGGTGATCGGCGATGATCTTCTCCATCCAGACCATATTGTACCAACGCCCGAACTTGTAAGCGCATTTGTGAAATTCTCCTACCATGGAATACCCCAGATGCTGATGAAACTGAATGCTGTTATGGTTCAGATATTCGTCATCCACTACAGGACTGGCGATGCAGGCATTCAGGTTGGTCATATTCTGGGCGGCAAGCGCTTTTTCCAGAGAAGCGTAAAGCGCCTTGCCGATTCCGGATTTTCTTTCGGATTCTCTTACATAGATGGAAGTTTCCACAGACCAGGCATAGGCTGCCCGGGCGTGGAGCGGTCCTGCGTAGGCGTAGCCTGCAATTTCAGTACATGCACTGCAGTTCCCTTCACCCCTGATGCCTGGTGCGGAGCTGTTTATTTCCCGTTCGGCTACAAGATAAGGATAATGCTGTAGTGTGTGTGCAATCCGCTTCCGGAATTCTTCTGCAGAGGGAACTTCATATTCGAAGGTAATTGCAGTGTGCTTTACATAAGGTGCATAAATGGAAAGGAGCGCCTCTGCATCCTCTGGGGTTGCCGGGCGGATAGTAATTGGTAATGACATGGCAGGATTCCTCCTTTGTAGTTGCAAACGAAAATTTTAGCTGTTAACAGATTTTCAGCATGTTTTCCAGAGCAAACAGCTTATCAGAAGCAAGTAAATCTTCAAACGCATTCAGGTTCAGATCTGAATGCTCCAGCTCTCTGGAGAAGCGGTAACAAATATCTATCTGGTCTTCCAGACAGAACACCCGTCCGTTTTTCAGGTAAGCTCCCATATCCAGCTCATGAATCAGCAGGGTACAGACCACAGCCATTTTTACCTTTGCGAAAATTTCGCCGTCGTAAACAGCACCGCAGAAATATGTGTAAATCCAATACACAAGCAGCTGCTCTTCCTGAATATTCCAGTCCGGGTAAGCCTTTTCGAAATCGGCACGGTTCTGAGAGTAAACGGAATCGGGGAAGACACCGGAAGACTCTGCGCTGCCATAAAGCGACTGTAAATTTTTCTTCAGAAATTCCTGCCAGCCCGGTCTGAGAACCTCCATTTTGGGAATAACCGCCTTCCACATGGCCTTCAGAAGTTCATCTGGCGCATCCTTTGTATTCATGTGCTTCTGCACCTTGGAGGTAAAGGCTTCGCCATATCCGGAGGCTTTATGGCGCTCCCGGATCTCTTCCCATTTGAAAAGTTGATTCCGGTCTACGCAGCGCTGGAAATCACTGGCTGCAGCCAGTATCTTCCACATACGAAGCCGCATGGGAATCTGCCGGTTCTGCAGCACCTCAAGAAAGTATTCCCTGGTATCTTCAAGGGCAGTGAAAAGCATATAGTCAAAATCATCATAAGTTTCTTCCGGGGAGGGAACCTCCGCTGTCTGGAAGGTTACCTTTTCCCTTCTGCCAAGCAGAATCCTGGCTGCCTCCGGACAGGAAAGAGACAGGGAATATTCCCGCAGACCTTCAAATTCTTCGATGTGCCGCGGATATTTCCGACAGGTGTCGCAAAGCATTCGTTTTCCAACCTCGCTGTAGATGTCGCAAAGGCTGTCCTCATTTAAAAATGCACACCGCTTCTCATACTGACGGAAAACCTTCTCCTTCCAGTCAATATCATTATGAAGGCGATTCCGGAAAGTACCCTTCACACGCTTATATTTTTTCAGGCTTTTGTCGTCAATGACGATCTGCCAGCCGGCACAGCAGGTGTCGGGACAGGCACCTGCAATACAGGAAAACTCTTTATAATAATCAGGTCTTGTAATCTCCATAAAAAACCTCCTGGTAACAGTGATCAGTATATTTCAAATACAACTATTGTAACGGTATTTCAAAGCTGTGTAAATCCTCTGGACAAAAAAAGTTATAGATGGTTGACATTCATGCGGCGGACTGTTAAACTCATATAGGTAAAGTTAGGATCAGAAAGAACTTAGGCAGCTATTGACCAGTCCGCGAACGATAGCTTTCTGATACCTGCACTGCGATAATTAAATCTTGACAGTTCTGTTGAAATTTCCAAAACAAATTAAGAATTTCAGACCGAAGAAAAATTCACATGAAACGACAGAAATATCAGGACATGATAGCACCCATATTATAAAAGCTGTCAGCTTAACAGTAAAACGGAAACTGGCGTGGGGGGGGGTACCTGCACCAGCGAGGGAAATTATAAAATGAGTGAAGTTATAACTAAACAAAAGATTCTTATAGCGGATGATTCAGAAATGAACCGCGAACTTTTAGCTGCAATTCTGGAAGAGGAATATGATATCATACAGGCGAACGACGGTGTGCAGGCAGTTGACTGCCTTCAGAGGCATGCCGAGGAGATTTCCCTGCTTCTTTTGGATATTGTTATGCCCCACATGGATGGTTTCGAGGTTCTTTCTTATATGAATAAAGAACACTGGATTGATGCTATTCCAGTTGTGATTATTTCGTCAGAAAATTCACCTATTTACATAAAACGTGGGTATGATCTGGGCGCTACTGATTTTATCGAAAAGCCCTTTGATGCAAATATGGTATTACGCCGTTCGGCCAATGCCATACTTCTGGGAGCTAAGCAGCGCCGAATGACCAGTATTGTTTCTAATCAGATTTACGAGAGAGAAAAAAGCAGCAAGCTGATGATCAATATCCTCTCTCATATAGTGGAGTTCCGCAATGGGGAGAGCGGACTTCATGTGCTGCACATTCAGACAATTACAGAAATGCTGCTTCGCCAGCTGGTTCAGAAGGAAAATAACAGATATGCCCTGAGCAAGGAGCAGATCCGGATGATTACCACAGCCTCTGCGCTTCATGACATTGGCAAGATCAGTATTCCGGATGAAATCCTGAATAAGCCAGGCAGACTTACAGCCGAAGAATTTGCAGTAATAAAGGGACATTCCATGGCAGGAGCCAATATGCTGTCAGAACTGCCACTTGACCAGAAGGAGGAGCCTCTTGTCAAGACTGCATACGAGATCTGCCGCTGGCATCATGAGCGCTACGATGGGGGCGGATACCCGGATGGATTAAAAGGGGAAGAAATCCCTGTTTCAGCACAGGTTGTGGCGTTAGCTGACGTATATGACGCATTGACCAGTGAGAGATGCTATAAAGATGCTTATTCCCATGAAAAGGCCATCGAGATGATACTGGCAGGACAGTGTGGTGCATTTAATCCGTTGATGTTGGAGTGCCTTCTGGATATTTCTTCTTCCCTAAAGAAAAAAATGGGCTATAAATCTAAGGAAAGGTATGAACAGACAGATCTTTCTGATATTGCCAGCAGATTTCACGATTTTGAGATGGATTCCTCAGAGAAAATTGTGCAGCAGCTGGAATTTGAGAGAATGCGCTATAATTTTCTGGCAGAGGGCAGCAGAAATATTGTTTTTACTTATACCATTTCACCGCCGCTACTCACCTTTAACCAGGCTGGCTGTAAACGAAGCGGGATTACAGAACCTTCATTTTCCCCGTTGCAGAGCGGTGTGCTGAAAGACCTTGTGGAGGAGCAATCCCTGAAACGGCTTATCCGGAAGATTACCCAGGCCACCCGGGAAACGCCGGACGTGACAAGCAATCTTTTTCTCACAGATGGAAAAAATCCCTGCCACTACCGGTGCAAATGCAGGGTAATCTGGACTGATGGTGCTGAAAAAGGCTATACAGGCGTTGTTGGAAAGCTGACAGATATTACGGATGACTATATGGTTATGGAAAACGTCCGGGAGGAAGGTTTGAAAGTCCTGGAAAAAGACCGCAGCGCAGAATTTTCCAGTTTTTATGACCGATTTAAGAAATGCGGCTTCTCTACAGATGGAACGGAAGCATGGCTTTTGCTTCAGTACCTGCAGATCTCCTATGATCTGGTTCGATATGTAGATCCTATAACGAATAAGGTTATTCATATAGAAAAAGACGGAAAAATGTGGGAGAGTGAAACTGCCTGCTCAGACATATGGAATTGTCTGGAAAAATGCAGCAACTGTATTTCCAGACTCAGCATGCAGACCAGGAAGCGCATGACAAAGCTTGAGGTTGCAGGGGATGATCCATATCAGGTGGTATCCATGTATGTAGAGATTGACGGGAAACCCTGCTGTCTGGAGATGGCTTCCAGGATAGATGGTGATTTTATGCCTGATGGGTATTCCAAAGATGAGATCTTGTCATCTGTAAGGATTCATAAGGAGAAGGTTTATATAGACCCGGTAACCGGAGTTTATAATAAACGCTATTATGTGGAGAAGCTGAGCAAGATGGACAATGCAGCAGCTCTTATGTTTGCAGATATTAAGAACTTTAAAAGAATTAACGAGAATTTCGGACATCAGGCTGGAGATGATGTGCTTCGCCAGGTGGCTGGTGTGCTTCGGGATGCTGCGGCTGGCAAAGGCGATGTGCTCAGATATTCCGGCGATGATTTTGTGACAGTATTTTTTAAGGCTACGGAAGAGGAGCTTTCCGAAATCCAGAAGGAAATGTGCGGAAGAGTAGAGGCTCTGAGATTCCCGGAGCTGCCTGGAGTGCAGCTGAAGCTTGTTACTGCCGGTACCAGTATACCGGGCAGGGTAGAGGAAATGCTGGAGCAGGTAAGAATATAAAAAGAAAGTCCCGGCGGGCAAAACCGCTCGGGACTTTTGTTATTTCCTAAGTGCGTTTGATTTTCCAAACAGGTTCAGGAATGCAATATTTACAGAATATCTCTTCTCTTAATGTATCCAGGAAGTGCCGGATCTGAGACAACCTCCTTCACATGAAGGATTTTGACCATCTTGTCTACTACCTGATTCTCTACATGTACGCCCTCACCGATTTCAGCACCGGAAAGAATCACACTGTTTTTGATCACGGCATCCTTGTGAATAATGCAGCCACGACCGAGAATGGAATTCTCAATGGTTCCCTCCACCTGACAGCCGTTGGAAACGACAGAGTTGCGAATCTGGGCGGTTTTATAATAGTGAGTCGGACAGGAATCATTGGTACGGGTATAAATTGGCCATTCCGGATTGAACAGTCCCTCAGCAGTCTTGATATCGATCAGAGAGAGGTTTGCATTGTAATAACTGTTAAAGTCAGTAATGGATGCAAAATATCCTCTGTGTGAAACACCGCGGATATCGAGATCCGCAGAAGATTCATTGACAATCTGAGGCAGAGTGTACATCGAAGAAATTTTCCGGGCTTTTTTGATCAGTTCAATGAAAAGCTCTTTACTCATAACATATGTATCCATGAAGATGTTGCGTTTCTGGGCACTTCCACGGTTTTTTTCGATGGATTCAACACCTTTCTGTTTGTTCAGATTCAGAATATCACAGTTCAGGAATTTTTCTCTTGCATTGTCCACAGAATGATACAGGAGTGTGATATCAGCACCGGAATCAATATGTGTCTGAAGAAGTTCCCTGTAATCTTCTGCATATACCATGTAAGATGGCGCGATGATCACATATGGCTCATGCATTCTTTCAATGAATTCAATATTTTCATAAAATGATGCGATATCTGTATTGTATACAT
>ERZ825896.3876-NODE-3876-length-12117-cov-3.877135_pt1 | contig 12117 bp, 10 predicted proteins | sample MGYA00519858_ERZ825896 | MGnify/ENA primary metagenome ERZ825896 (study PRJEB31778, sample SAMEA3449214) | human gut metagenome | biome: human gut; feature: human-associated habitat; material: faeces | place: United Kingdom | collected 2010/2012 ... | reverse complement strand
TCATCCCTTCAAGCTTGTTTTCCTCGCGATAAATCGCTTGGATTTGCTTGAGTGCAAAATACGCAATCGTATCTTTCTGTTGTTCTTTTGGTAATGCAGCAATCAGTGCATCTAAATCTTTCTGCGTGATTTCTTCTCCGGCAACAACAGCCAGGATGTTCTGGTTATCCATAGTAATTTCTCCTTTGATTGAAATGTGTTTGAAGATTTATTATATCACAAATCCTTTATATTTTGTAGATTTAGTTTGTGAAATACGATATAATAATGTGGATTTTAAAGCTACATTTCAGAACAAAGACATGGAGGTAAGATAAGATGTCTGTCATACAGATCACGGATCTAAACGATCCACAACTAGATATTTATGCAAGATTGTCAGAAGGGCAGTTATTACATTATTATGAACCAGATCTTGGGATTTTTATTGCGGAAAGCCCAAAGGTTATACAGACAGCCTTTGAACAAGGATATGAACCGATTTCTTTTTTGGTTGAAGATCGTCATATTAAAACACAGGCAAAAGATATTATATTGCAATATCAGGATATTCCTGTCTATACAGCATCTTTTGATGTATTAAAACAACTAACTGGTTTTGGACTCACAAGAGGCATGTTGTGTGCCATGCGTCGAAAACCATTACCTGCGCTCGAAACGATCTGTGATCATGCAAAACGAATCGTTATTCTGGAAAATGTTATGAATCCAACCAACGTCGGAGCAATCTTTCGTTCTGCTGCAGCACTTAATATGGATGCCATACTGCTTAGTAAAGGCTGCAGCGATCCATTATACCGAAGATCTGTACGCGTTAGTATGGGAACTGTTTTTCAGATACCATGGACATTTCTTGGGGATGATACATGGCCAGCGGATGGAATGCATCGTTTAAAAGAACTTGGTTATAAAAATGTTGCGATGGCATTGACTGACCGATCTGTAAGTATTGATGATGAAGCTTTGATGTCAGAAGATAAACTTGCGATCATCCTTGGAACAGAAGGCGATGGTTTATGTCAGGAAACGATTGATGCATGTGACTATACAGTAAAGATTCCGATGGCACATGGAGTAGATTCATTAAATGTAGCTGCTGCGAGTGCTGTTGCATTCTGGCAGCTTGCGAAAAGGAAATAAAACGATGAATACAAATTTTGAACATTACCGGATTTTTTATTATGTAGCAAAATATGGGAATCTTACGAAAGCTGCTACAATTTTACACACAAGCCAGCCATCCGTAACAAGAACGATCCATAATCTTGAAAAGAATTTAAACTGCAGATTATTTGAACGAAGCAAAGTTGGTATGAAGTTAACACCAGAAGGTGAAGTTTTTTATGAATACATCGCAGCCGGATGTGCTCAGTTTTTTAAAGCAGAGAGCAATTTAAGTGATATGCTAAGCCTTGAAAATGGAACAATCTATGTAAGTGCAACAGAAACCGCTCTGCATTGCTATTTATTTCAGGCAATGGAATCCTTTAATGAACAATATCCGAATGTGCATTTTAAGATTTTAAATAATAGTACAAGAAAATCCATCAATATCGTAAAAGAAGGCAATGTTGATTTTGCAGTTGTATCTGCACCATTTCAAATAGAAAAACCGTTACAGCAAAAAGTTTTAAGAAAATACCATGATATTTTAATTGGTGGGAAACGTTTTGAGGAATTAAAAGGTCAAAAAATTTCTATCAAGCAACTTGCCCAATATCCTTGGATCAGTCTGACCCCAGAAGCTATCACAAGAAAGTTTTTAAATCAGTATTTTGAAAAGAATGGATTAAAATTTGAGGCAGATATGGAACTTGCAACTACAGATATGATCCTTCCAGCTGTAAGACATAATCTTGGAATTGGTTTTATCCCACCAGAATTTGCTAAAGATGATCTGGAATCTGGAGAAGTCTTTGAGATTGAGGTAAAAGAAACGTTCCCTCAGCGTAATATCATCTTGATCTATGATACAGAATATCCACAAAGTATCGCAGCCAAGGCATTCTTAAGATTCTTAAATTAGGGGATTCCATCGGAAATTCCTATGATATTAAAAAACCTCCAAAGAACAGCACCCGTTGCTTATCTCTGGAGATTTCTCAGAACAATATATAAAAGTGTAAACTAGTTACCTGACTTAATATGTTTTTATCTTATCATTAATAAAAACAAGTGTAAAATACATTTTTTACATCATATCCATATCAAAATGATATGGATAAAATTCTGAAGATTTTCTTAGGAAATGAAAAAAACAAAGATTAACGGTTTGATATCAAAAGAATATGTGGTAAAATACGGACAGGAAAATAAGGAGGGAACTTTAGAATGTTTACAAAAAAATTTACAGTCATCATCAGTTTTTTTCTGATCATTGCAATTGGCATTGGTGGTATGCTTGGGTATTATGATGCACGACTGGAAGCCGCAGTGACGCCAAAAAAACAATCTATGGATAAAGTGAAGATTAAGAATGAGGAAGATCTGACCTTCGATAAAGATGTTGTCAATATTTTATTAGTTGGTTCTGATAATGGGGCTCAGGGCTCCGAAAAAGGTGATCATGGTCGATCTGACAGTATGATGGTTGCAACGATCAACTTTAAAACAAAAGAATTGAAATTAACTTCTTTTTTAAGAGACATGTATGTAGAAATACCAGGTCATGGACGTAATAAACTAAATGCCGCTTATGCATTTGGCGGGGAAGCACTTTTATATCAGACACTGGCTCAAAATTTTAATATTAAGATCGACAAATTCTGTGTTGTAGATCTTGCCGCATTTGAAAAGGTAATTAACAGGATTGGCGGAATTGAAATGACTCTTGAACAAAGAGAAGCAGAATACTTAAATACAACAAATTATATTTCAAAGAAAAAATATCGAAATGTAAAAGTCGGTAAACAGACTTTAAATGGTAATCAGGCATTAGGGTATGCAAGAGTTCGTCATGTGTTCTCTAAAAAGTATGGTGTTGAAGAGTTTGGACGAACAGGAAGACAGCGTGCTGTTATGCAGGCAACTTTCCAGAAGATGTTACAGCAAAATCCTTTAGATCTTGTGGATATTGCGATTGATGCACTTGGTGATGTATCTACGGATATGGACGCAACTTATATTAAGAAACTGATCCTATCTGTTGCACAAATGGGAACAACAGAGATTGATCAGCTCCGTGTACCGATCGAGAATACATACAAAACAGCTGTTGCTGGAAGCTATCCTCCATGTGGATATGTTTTCTTTGTAAATTTCAAAGCAAATCAGGAAGCATTAAAGTACTTTATGTTTAACAAAGGAAAACGTCAGGATTTTGCTAAGAATTATGGAGGTGCAGATGCTGCTGAGACATGTGGTTATCCTTCCAAATACGACTATAACCGTTCAAAAGGTGATTCTGGGAACATATTTAACAGTTCTAACACTACAGAAGGAGAGTAGCGCTTATTGAGAAATATTATCAATAAGGCACGGCGATTAGTCTTGAGTAATCGCCATAGGATGTTTTATAATGGACAAAGTTACTTAGAGAGCATATAAAATCATATAGCTCTTAAGTATACGAGAAATAAATACATATTTATATCATACAGGAGGAAAAAACCATGGATTTAACAAAAGTTTTATCAGTAGTAAAGAGTAAAAAAACAGGATTTTTTGCAGCAGGTGTTTTATTTGGAACAGCAGGTATCAAAGCATTATCAAGTAAGGATGCAAAGAAATTGTATACAAATTGTACAGCAGCTGTTCTTCGTGCAAAAGAATGTGTAATGGATACAGTTGCAACTGTACAGGAGAATGCTGAAGATATCTATGCTGAAGCTCAGCAGATCAATGAAGAAAGAGCAGCAGAAGCAGAGGAATGGGAAGCTTATGCTGAAACTGATGAGGCAGAAGAGGCAGAAGAAACAGAAGAAGTTTCCGAAGATACTTTCAAAGAAGTTGCAGAATAGAATAGAACATTAAGATTAAGGCACCTGCAGTTTTCCTGCAGGTGTTTTCAAACAAAAAGGAGTTTGTATGAAATTTACGATCAAACATGAGATTCGAGGCAGAATTCGTATTCATAACTGCCAGAAGACAATGAGTGCTGATCAGGCAGATGAACTTCAATATTATCTTATAACAAAAGATTTTGTAACATCTGTAAAAATCTATGACCGCACAAATGACATCGTGATCTGTTATGATGCCAGCCGCAGTGAAATTCTTACTGCTTTAAAGGAATTTTATCATGGAATCATCACAGTCCCTGATAATTATCAAGAAAGTCAGAGCAGACAATTAAACCAGACATATCAGGAGAAACTTATAAGTAAAGTCTTATTCCATTATGGAAACAAATTATTATTTCCATATCCATTAAGAGCAGGGATCACAGTGATCAAATCTTTGAAATATATATATGAAGGAATTCATACACTTGCTCAGGGTAAGATTGAAGTTCCAGTACTTGATGGTACGGCAATCGGAGTATCGATCATTCGAAGAGATATCAATACCGCATCCTCTATCATGTTTTTACTCGGAATCGGAGAAATTCTCGAAGAATGGACACATAAGAAATCCGTCAATGACCTTGCAAGAAGCATGTCTATCAATGCAGAGAAAGTATGGTTTGTAAACGAAGACGGACAGGAGGTTCTTATATCTGCTTCTTCTGTTAAAGCAGGTGATCTGATACGCGTACATATGGGTAATGTGATTCCGTTTGACGGAGATGTTGCAGCAGGAGAAGCAATGGTCAACCAGACTTCTCTGACAGGTGAATCTGCGCCTGTACGTAAAGCAGAAGGCAGCTTTGCCTATGCAGGAACTGTTCTGGAAGAGGGCGAACTCACTGTTAAGGTTAAAGAAGCAGCAGGTTCCAGCCGCTATGAGAAGATCGTCAACATGATCGAGGATTCTGAGAAGCTGAAATCCTCTGTGGAAAGTAATGCAGAACATCTTGCAGACAGACTTGTGCCATACACTCTTGCAGGTACAGGGATAACTTATCTGCTTACCAGAAACATGACGAAAACCCTTGCGGTACTTATGGTAGATTTCTCCTGCGCACTGAAGCTTGCCATGCCTGTTTCCGTATTATCCGCTATACGTGAGGCAAGTACTCACAGTATTACTGTAAAGGGCGGTAAATATATGGAAGCAATGGCTGATGCCACGACTATTGTATTTGACAAGACGGGTACACTTACAAAAGCAAAGCCTGTAGTTTCAGATGTGGTATCTTTCAGTGAAGAGCTGAGTTCAGATGAGCTTCTGCGTATTGCAGCATGTATGGAGGAACATTTCCCTCATTCCATGGCAAGAGCAGTTGTCAATGCAGCCAAAGAGAAACATCTTGTTCATGAGGAAATGCATTCAAAAGTAGAATATATCGTAGCTCATGGTATTTCTACAACTATTGAAGGCAAAAAGGCAGTGATCGGAAGCTGGCATTTCGTAATGGAAGATGAAAAGTGTGTAATTCCGGAAGGAATGGAAGACAGATTTGAACACCTGCCATTAGAATGTTCCCACCTGTATCTTGCAATCGAAGGAAAACTTGCAGCAGTTATCTGTGTAGAGGATCCGCTTCGTGAAGAGGCTGCAGATGCAGTACGTGAATTAAAAGAAGCCGGCATTACAAAAGTCGTAATGATGACCGGTGACAGTGAACGTACAGCAGCAGCTATTGCGAAACGTGTAGGAGTAGATGAATATTACTCCGAAGTCCTGCCCGAAGATAAGGCATCTTTTGTAGAGAAAGAAAAAGAACTGGGGCATAAAGTTATTATGATCGGTGATGGAATCAATGATTCACTGGCACTTTCTTCTGCAAGTGTGGGAATTGCTATCAGTGATGGCGCAGCTATTGCACGTGAGATCGCAGATGTTACAATTTCTGCAGATAATCTCCATGAGATTGTTACGTTAAAGAGACTGAGCACAGCGCTGATGAAGCGTATCCATAATAATTACAGAACTATTATCGGTATAAACGGCGGTCTGATCGCACTTGGAGTTACAGGTATCATTATGCCTACAACATCCGCACTGCTTCATAACATGTCAACACTGACTATCAGTTTAAGAAGTATGAGAAATCTTCTTCCAAAAGAAGAGGAAGCATAAAGATAACCATAAAAAACCATATCCGGGATTTCATGATAAAGCAACAGATGCTTAGTCTCTGAAAATCCGGGATATGGTTTTTATTATATTTTTATTTAATTTTCATGCGTGCCTGCAATAGACTTCTTAATGGCAGAAAAACTCTCTGCGCTGATCGCATGCTCCATCTTACAGGCATCCTCGGCTGCAACCTTCGGGTCAACTCCGATAGAAGTCAGCCATCCGGTCAGAAAGGTATGTCTTTCATAAATCTTATCTGCAATTTCCTGCCCGGTTTCCGTCAGATTGATAAATCCATTTTCATCAATCGTAATGTAATTACTGGCTTTCAAATTCTTCATTGCAACACTGACACTCGGTTTTGAAAAAGACAGTTCATGCGCAATGTCGATAGAGCGGACATTACCGTTTCTTTTTTGGATCATAAGGATCGCTTCGAGATAATCTTCTCCTGATTCATGTATCGCCATATTGATACCCTCCTTTTTTCTTTCCGATATTGCTGCTGTGAACTGCTGTACGCAAACAGTACAGACAGTTATGTTCTGTCAAAGAGTATCATATTTCTTTTTATGATTTTGATACCTGCCAGATAATAATATCCTGTTTTTTAAAACATTAAAGCAACATGTTAAACTATAATAACATGGATTATAACATAACTTTTGATTTCCGTAAAGAAATCTCCTCAAAACTATTGACAGAAGAGAAAATAATGCTATAATAAAATCAAACAAATGAACAAGTGCTCATATGTTAATATAAAAGAGATGAGCGGAAAGGGAAAATATTATGAAGAAAACTTATAAAATCGATGTAGACTGTGCAAACTGTGCTAATAAAATGGAGGAAGCTGCCAAGAATACAGCCGGCGTTAAAGATGCAACAGTTAATTTCATGATGCTGAAGATGATCGTTGAATTCGAAGACGGACAGGATCCAAAAGCAGTTATGAAAGACGTATTAAAGAACTGCAAGAAGGTAGAAGACGACTGTGAGATTTATCTTTAATTCTGAGTTATCCGGAGAATGGACTGTTGCATAAAACGTATCCCGGCACTGAGCTTTTCGCCGGAAAGTTTTTTGCAGCGGTCCTGCTTTTATAAGAAGAGAGAGGTATTGATATGAACAAGAAGCAGAAGAAAATGCTGATCAGAATTATCATAGCAGCAGTGCTGATCGTGGTCTTTTCCTTACTGCCGGCAGAGGGATACCTGAGATTTGTTCTTTTTATGATCCCATATCTGGTCATCGGCTATGATATCCTGAAGAAAGCATTTAAGGGTATTTTAAATAAACAGGTGTTTGACGAGAACTTTCTGATGGCTGTAGCCACAGTAGGTGCAATTCTCCTTGGCGATTATTCCGAGGGTGTTGCAGTTATGCTTTTCTACCAGATTGGAGAACTTTTCCAGAGCTATGCAGTGGGAAAGAGCAGACGAAACATCAGTGAACTGATGGATATCCGTCCTGATTATGCGAACATAGAGAAAGACGGAACACTGGAACAGGTTGATCCTGATGAAGTTGAGATCGGAACCATTATTGTTGTTCAGCCGGGTGAAAAAGTACCGATCGATGGAGTGATCACCGAGGGAACTTCTACATTAAATACAAGTGCACTGACAGGTGAGAGTCTTCCGCGTGATGCAAAAGCAGGCGATGAAGTGATCAGTGGCTGTATCAATATGACAGGTCTGCTGAAGATCCGTACAACTAAGGAATTCGGTGAATCTACAGTATCCAAGATCCTTGAACTGGTAGAGAATTCCAGCTCCAGAAAGTCAAAATCTGAAAACTTTATTTCCAAATTTGCGAAATACTATACACCTGCAGTATGTTACGGAGCCCTTGCTCTTGCATTTATCCCGCCGATCGTACTTCTTATTATGGGAAAACCTGCCATATGGGGAGACTGGATCTACAGAGCCCTTACCTTCCTTGTAATCAGCTGTCCATGTGCGTTGGTTATCAGCATCCCGTTAAGTTTCTTCGCAGGAATCGGTGGAGCCAGCAATCAGGGCATTCTGGTCAAGGGTTCCAACTATCTGGAAACACTGGCTCAGACAAAATATGTTGTATTTGACAAAACAGGTACTATGACTCAGGGTGTCTTCGAAGTAAGTGGTATTCATCACAATGAAATGCCTGATGAGAAATTGTTAGAATATGCAGCACTTGCCGAGTGTTCTTCCTCCCATCCGATCAGCAAGAGCCTGCAGAAAGCATACGGAAAACCAATCGACAGAAATCGTGTTACTGATATTGAAGAAATCAGTGGTAATGGTGTGATTGCCAAAGTTGACGGCATATCTGTAGCTGCCGGTAATACCAAATTAATGAACAGACTTGGCATTGCTTATCAGGATTGCCATCATGTAGGAACTGTTGTGCATATGGCCATTGACGGCAAATATGCAGGACATATCCTGATATCCGATATCATCAAACCTCATGCAAAAGAGGCAATCGCTGAACTGAAGAAAGCCGGAATCAGCAAGACCGTTATGCTGACAGGCGATTCAAAACGTGTTGCAGATCAGGTTGCCGAAGAACTGGGAATTCAGGAAGTATACAGCGAACTTTTACCTGCTGACAAAGTTTCCAGGGTAGAAGAACTTCTTAATCAGAAGTCTGAAAAGGCTAAACTTGCGTTTGTAGGTGACGGTATCAATGATGCCCCTGTATTATCCAGAGCCGATATTGGTATTGCGATGGGAGCGCTTGGTTCAGATGCAGCAATCGAAGCAGCAGATATCGTTCTGATGGATGATGATCCTCTGAAGATTTCCAAAGCAATCAAAATTGCACGTAAATGTATCCGTATTGTATATGAGAATATTTATTTTGCAATCGGCATTAAAATTCTCTGTCTGATCCTTGGAGCTTTAGGTATTGCAAACATGTGGGCGGCCATTTTTGCGGATGTAGGTGTTATGATCCTGGCAGTATTAAACGCGATCCGTACATTATTTGTAAAGAATTTATAAGAAACAGGCAAATCAGCAGAAACCTTTTGTGATAAGCCGGAAAGGTAACAGGTAAGAAAATGGAAGTATGCAAAGAAGAATTATGTGAGAGTAATGAAATACATGAAGATCTGCTTAAAATTGTAGATGAAACCCTGCCGGAGGAAACAGAGCTTTATGATCTGGCCGAATTATTCAAGGTTTTCGGAGACTCTACCAGAATACGCATTTTGTTTGTTTTGTTTGAGGCAGAGGTATGCGTCTGCGATCTCGCTAAAGCATTGAATATGACTCAGTCTGCGATTTCTCATCAGCTTCGTATTCTGAAACAGAATAAACTGGTAAAGAGCCGCAGAGAGGGAAAATCTATTTTTTATTCTCTGGCAGATGATCATGTCCGCACGATTATCAACCAGGGACGGGAACATATAGAAGAAGATTGAAAAAAGCATCAGTTATCTGAAAGATTATAAATTCAGATAACTGATGCTTTTAAAGTTATAGATGAACTCTTTTCAAAATCTCGTTAGTAAGTCCGCCGATTACCACCCCGGCAGCAACACCTGCCACCAGAAGTGCCGGTGCGTATACAAACACACTTGCATTTTGTACGATCAGCATGGCAATGATCAACTGACCGATATTATGGGAAACACCTCCTGCAACGCTGACACCGATTAGACTGAAAGATGTTTTTTTCAGCATAAGTGTCATAACTGTCATACTAAGCGCAGCGCCTGCCAGGCTGTACAGGATACTGAACAGATTTCCGAACATAAATCCGATCACCAGAATGCGGACAACAGAAACCAGAGCAGCCTCCCTAAATGAATATTTCTTCAAAATAAAAAGTACTCCCAGATTGGCAAGTCCAAGTTTAATCCCCGGAATCCCCGCAAAAACCGGCACCAGTGATTCCACATATCCCAAAATAATCGCCACAGCTGAAAAAAGCCCAAGGCAGGCTGTTTTTTGCTTCATAAATCTATTTTCTCCTCTCAAAAAATCCAAAATGGAATTATCAGAATTCTTCAGACATTTTAACACAGAAAAAATATTCCCGCAACCATAAGTTAGATACAACTAATACTGATTTTTGCTGAAAGCATTTATTGAGAAAAAATGACGAATATCCAAGATAAAAAAGTGTGGATTTTTTCAGACAGGCATGTTACTATTATATAAGTTAGTAGTGGCTAATTTATATAATTACTGCTGACAGCATACCTATAGCAATCCTATATGAATATCTTTGGCAGAAGTCACTCCCTTTTGGTAAAAGTAAAATCCCTTTGGTTAATAAGTTGATTAACCCTCTGGTAAGAGTGATTCCGCAAAAAAAAATTTTAGAAGAGGAGAAAAACATGACAAACAAAAAACTTATGAAAAAAATAGCACCTGTTGTAATGAGTGCCGCAGTTGCTATGACCAGTATGCCATATGCAGTTCTGGCATCTGATTTCACAGACAGTGAGGTACTTACAGACAGCACAGATTTCTCTGTTTCCGAAGAGTTTGCCGCCGAGGATGCGCAGGAAGAATTTACCACCGAAGATGTCCAGGATGCTTTTGCTGCAGAAGCACAGCAGGGCGAAGCTTATGTGCTTATGAATATTCCATACGATGATTTCTACAAGGCAGAACTGAAAAATAATGATGTAAAAGTTGATGCTTTCACATCTGCAACTCTTAATAAATCAAGAACAGCAGGTATGATGAACGGAAATTCCGCTTATCACGTAGACCCCAATGGAACCGATGTAACAGGTGTTACTTTCCCTGTAAAGGTCAGTGATCTTTCCCTTCTGAAAGACCAGAAGCAGGTCACAGATTCCGACTCTGTAACGATCACAGTGACAAACAGAGGACAGACAAGCAGCAACACCTATACAGGAAAAGATTCCCTGATTGAAAATGCCTCTTACTCTTATTACATTTTAAGCGAAACACCGTCTTATTACAAAGAACTTACTGTAAATGCAGATGGCAGCTATTCTTTCTCAGCAATGAAAGGTGCCCAGACAAAAAACGTTACTATTGATGCTACATTAAAAACAGAAACAAATTACGGTGATTATGAGCTTGATCTTAACAATGAGGCTTTTGCAGCAGTAATTGATACAAATACAGATAAAATCTATGGTGTAACCGTAAATACTACAGACGGAACCAACTATGGCCTGCGTCATCTGGAGAATATCTGGCGTGGAAGTATGCTTGCCTGGGGTACAGGATATACAACAGAAGTTCACGGATGCCCTGTTTCTTCTGCGCATTATAAATCAATCATGGGAAAAACAATTGACAGCGTTACTTATTACACAGATAAGGGTATGATCATTTTTGATGTCCCTGATGTAAAGGTGCAGACAACTACAGGAATCAAGGCAACAGTGGCAGATATTATGAATACAGACTCATCTGCAGCAGTTACCTTTGATCAGACACTGCCTGCTGATTTCAAGGCACAGTATACAGTAGACGGAACAGCGGTTTCCTGCAAAGACAGAAAACTTGCTGTTGGAACTCTTGCACTGGGAACACACAAGGTTGAAATTGCAGATGCCAGCGGAAAATATGCAGCCATTGTAACTGAATTTACAGTAAATACAGACAAAATGCCGGCTTCTTATGACAGTAACGAGACAAAACTGGTTGCAGCAAAAGGCATTACAGCAGAAGAGTTCTCTGCATACATTAAGAGCATCAGCAAAGTAAAAGTTGATGATACAGAATATGCCGCAACAGGAAGAGGAAGCAAGGTCATTGTAAAAGAAGATGGAACTCTTGATCTCACAGATCTTCAGGTAACAGACACAACTGTTTTCGAAATAACTGCTGTAGGATATAAGAATAATCTTACTTTTACTTACAAAGAAGCAGAAAATACATTTGAATTAAATACTTCTTCCAAGACTCTTTATACAAAAGGCAGCACAAAAACCACTCTCAAAGTTACAACAAACCTTACAGATAAAATCACATGGAAATCCAGCAATACAAAAGTGGCTTCTGTAAACAGCAA
>ERZ825896.3864-NODE-3864-length-12154-cov-5.726093_pt1 | contig 12154 bp, 8 predicted proteins | sample MGYA00519858_ERZ825896 | MGnify/ENA primary metagenome ERZ825896 (study PRJEB31778, sample SAMEA3449214) | human gut metagenome | biome: human gut; feature: human-associated habitat; material: faeces | place: United Kingdom | collected 2010/2012 ... | reverse complement strand
GAGCGCATCCGTGAACTGGAGGCTGCCTCCGCAAAAAATGACGGCTTGAATCTTCAGATTGCCATCAATTACGGCAGCCGCGACGAGATGACACGCGCAATGCGCCGTATGAGCGAAGATGTTGCGGCGGGGAAGAGAAAGCCGGAAGAGATCACGGAAAGTGTGTTTGAGGAGTATCTGGATACCGCAGGCATTCCGGATCCGGATCTTTTAATCCGCACGAGCGGGGAACTCAGGTTGTCCAATTTCTTACTCTGGCAGCTCGCATACAGTGAATTTTACTTTACCGATGTGCCGTGGCCGGATTTTCACAAAGAGGAATTAGAGCGTGCCATTGAAGCGTATAATAAAAGAGACAGAAGATTTGGCGGTTTGACGGACAATAAGTAGGCTGGACTGCCGGATGGAGGAGATATGTTTAAGACGAGATTATTGAGCGGAATCGTTCTTGTGATTGCCGCATTGGTATTGATTATTACCGGCGGGGATGTGCTGCTGGTGTCCACGTTGCTGATTTCCTGGATCGGGATGTTTGAATTATACCGGATTTTTCATATTGAGAAGTCTGCGCCGGGCATTGTCGGGTATGCAACGGCGGCGGTCTACTATGCGAATCTGCGCTTCGGCTTTCTGCCGGATCTGATGATGCTGGTTTTAGGTCTTCTGATCGTATTGATGTTCGTGTATGTGTTCACTTACCCGAAGTATCAGACGGAGCAGCTGCTCGCCGCATTTTTCGGCGTGTTCTATGTGGCAGTGATGTTGTCCTACGTGTATCAGACCAGAATGCTTAGCGCCGGAACCTACATTGTGTGGCTTATTTTTCTGTGTTCCTGGGGATGCGACACCTGTGCATACTGTGTAGGAATGTTGATTGGAAAACATAAAATGTCACCGAAATTAAGCCCTAAGAAATCAGTGGAGGGCGCTGTCGGCGGCGTCGCAGGCGCAGCGCTTCTTACGGTTATTTATGGTATGATCTTTAAAAATGCCATGCAGATCGATCAGACACATGTCTGGATCATGGCAGGAATCAGTGCGGTTGGAGCGTTGATCTCCATGGTAGGTGATCTGGCAGCATCTGCGATCAAGAGAAATCAGGGGATTAAAGATTATGGAAAATTAATTCCGGGACATGGAGGAATCCTTGACAGATTTGACAGTGTGATCTTCACAGCACCGGTTATTTATTTCCTCTCTCTTGTGATGATTGAGATCTAGAGCGTGTCTGAAAAATCATTCCCGCAATCTGCATGCCCCACTTTGCGGGATATTTCACCCGAATTCAGTTGCCGTAGCCCGCTACGGCGCCCTCATCCGGGCAAAATATCCCACAAATTGTGACGCACATCTTGCAGAAAGCCTTTTTCAGACGCGCTCTAACGGAGCATATATTCTTCTGATATACATGTTTACAGTATTTTCTGATATGAGAACTGTCAGGTCAGAAGTAATTTTATAAAATTGTTGTATAAGTATTGAAATGAGGTACAATATGAAAAAAGTAGCAGTCTTAGGTTCTACAGGTTCGATCGGAACACAGACACTGGATGTGGTACGTGCAAATGATGACCTGGAAGTAGTTGGTCTTGCAGCAGGCAGCAATGTAGAAATGCTGGAGAAGCAGATACGTGAATTTCATCCCAGACTTGTTGCAGTCTGGAAAGAAGAGGCAGCCAGAGATCTGGCAGTACGTGTGCAGGATCTGGATGTAAAAATCGTAAGCCAGATGGGTGGTCTTATCGAACTTGCCAGAATGGAGGAATCAGACATTCTGGTGACCGCTATCGTAGGAATGATAGGAATCAGACCAACTATGGAAGCAATCCTTGCAGGTAAGGATATTGCTCTGGCAAATAAGGAAACACTGGTAACAGCCGGACATCTGATCATGCCGCTGGCAAAGCAGTTCGGTGTGCAGATCCTGCCTGTAGACAGCGAGCACAGTGCTATTTTCCAGGCACTTCATGGAGAGAAAAGAGAGCAGATACATAAACTGCTCATCACTGCATCCGGCGGTCCTTTCCGCGGAAAGAAAACAGCAGATCTGGAGAAGGTGACTCTGGAGGATACGCTGAAGCATCCGAACTGGGTAATGGGACAGAAGATTACAGTGGATTCTGCAACTCTGGTAAATAAAGGTCTGGAAGTTATGGAAGCCAGATGGCTTTTTGATGTAGATCTGGATCATATTCAGGTTGTGGTTCAGCCGCAGAGTATTATCCACTCTATGGTGGAATTCGAGGACGGTGCAGTGATGGCACAGCTTGGAACACCGGATATGAGACTTCCGATACAGTATGCATTATGCTACCCGGACAGAAGATTTTTAAAAGGCGACAGACTGGATTTTCATATGTTGAAGCAGATCACCTTTGAGGAGCCGGACAGGAAAACTTTTAAAGGTCTTCCAATGGCGGTGGAAGCGGCAAGGGCAGGCGGCAGTATGCCAACCGTTTTTAATGCTGCAAATGAGCTGGCAGTCCGCAAATTCCTTCAGAAAAAAATCAGCTTTCTGGATATTTACGAGATTATCGGGCAGTCTATGAGCAGACATACAGCAGTAAAGGATCCGGACCTGGATCAGATTCTGGAGATTGAGAAAGAAACTTATCGTTGGATTGAAAGCAGGTGGTAGATTGAAAATTATTATTGCAATTGTCATATTCAGTGCAATCATTCTCTTTCATGAGCTGGGACATTTTCTTTTTGCAAAGCTGAATAAGATCGTGGTCACAGAATTCTCTTTGGGAATGGGACCAAGACTTTACAGTTTTGAGAAAGGAGATACCAGATATTCACTGAAACTTCTTCCTATCGGTGGCTCCTGTGCCATGCTGGGGGAGGATACGGACATAGAGAATGAACCGGGAACTTTTAACAGTGCGTCTGTGTGGGGCAGGATTTCTGTAGTTGCCGCAGGACCGGTATTTAACTTTATCATGGCATTTGTATTGTCTGTGATCATTGTAGGTGCTGTAGGATATGAACCATCCAGAGTTCTTTCCGTAAAGGAAGGTTCTGCGGCTGAGGCGGCAGGACTGAAAGAGGGAGATATTATTACCGGTTATCAGGGATATCACATTGATCTGGGAAAAGATCTCTATGTATATTCCTATCTGAACCAGCTGAAAGAGGGAGATACCATTAACCTGACTGTTAAGCGTGATGGAAAGAAGATGGACATTTCCTATAAGTCGGATACAAATGTGAGATACCTTCTGGGCTGCAATTTCAACGGGGATGATACTTCTGCCATGACAGTGGAATCTGTAATGGATGGAATGCCGTTGCAGGAAGCAGGGATTCAGCAGGGAGATGTGATCACATCCATTAATGGAGTGAAGATTACAAATGCAGCAGATTACCAGAAATATATTCAGGAGAATCCGCTGACAGAAAAGTCTGTAAAGATTACCTATTCCAGGGACGGACAGGAATATGATATTACGGTTACACCAAAAGAATACCGTACGGCAGAATCAGGATTTACCTACAATATGTATTCTGAAAAAGCAAAAGGGCTGAATATAGTCAAATATGGTGCCGTAGAAGTAAAATATATGGTACGTACAACGATTCTCAGCCTGAAAGAGCTGGTCAGCGGAAAGCTTGGAATGAAAGATCTGAGTGGTCCGGTCGGAATTGTGGATGCAATCGGAACTACGTATGAGGAAAGCAAAAGCGAAGGAACCATGATCCTGTGGATGAATATGCTTAATCTGGCAGTTCTGCTCTCTGCAAACCTTGGAGTTATGAACCTCCTTCCGTTTCCGGCACTGGACGGTGGACGGCTGGTATTTCTTGTCATAGAGGCAATCCGCAGAAAACCGATTAACAGACAGGTGGAGGGCGGCATCCATTTCGCAGGGCTGATGCTGTTGATGGCGCTGATGGTATTTGTTATGTATAATGATATTGTTAAGCTGATCTGATCATCTGGCATACCAGTGTGGGTTTGAAAAAATCTCCCATAAAATGTGACGCATATCTTGCGTAAAGTTTAAACACACTTTAGAACCAATGTAATGTATATGATTAAAAAGACAGATATCTTGAAAGAAAATAGAGAGTCTGTCTTTTTTTGACGAAAATTTGACGATTTATCTGGATTTTCACAGTTCGATTTGATATATTAAAATTGTCCTGAAGGTTTAAGCGACAGATATATGTATTACACAAATCTGTTACAGAGGATTAACAGTGAAAGTATTTTGACCGCAGTTTCGGGAAAGTGTGTGTATAATGTAACCCAACAAAAGACAAACAGAAAAATGTGGGGTGAAAGGAGATGTTTATGAGAAAGAAAAATGAAATCACTGAGTATGTAGCTGCTGCTCTTATATTTGTGTGTGCGGTAGCAGTAAGTCTGGGCATATTTCTGGTATGCACGCAGAATTCTATTGAGCGTAACTCGCAGAAAGTAATTAAGACGAATGTTTCCAGACAGAGTGAACATATTAAAGCAATTTTGGATATTCATTATGGATATCTGAGGGGTATAGCAAAAGAGATTGGAAAATCCGAAGAACTTGTGTCGGATGAAAATATGGAAATGTTAATATCGCTTGAAGAGGAAACTGCTTTAGAGCGTACAGCACTGATTGAAGCAGATGGTACGGCTCATTATGATAACGGAGCAGAGAAGAATGTATCTTTGAGGAGATATTTTAAGGAAGGAATGGAGGGAAAAGAAACACTAAGCGATCCACTGGAGAGCAGCGTAGATAAAGAAACCCGTGTAATTCTGGGCGTACCGGTCTGGAAAAACGGAAAAGTGATAGGAGTTCTGGGTGGTTCTTATAACGTAACTGCATTAAGCCGTATGCTGTTTAACGATTTCTTTGAAGATGTAGGATATACACTGATTACTACCAGTGATGGTGAGATTATTGCGTATGATGGTGATTTTGCCTATCATGAGATTGAATATGGCGATAACTTCTTTGAATTTTATGATGATCAGACACTTATTTTTGATTCGTCCCTGACAGAAGTGAAAAAAGATTTTACAGTGGGTGCCGATGGACTGATGAAAATAAGAATTGGAAATGATTATAATTCAGACCGTTATCTGGCCTATACAGATATGGGATTGAATGACTGGATGATTTGTTATGTTATCCCTGTTTCTGAAGCGCAGAAATCTTATAACTTTGTACGAAGATATGAACTGATTTTTACAATCGGGTTTTGTGTTATGGTAAGCATGTTGTTCCTTTGGGGATTTGTTAAGAACAGATCAAAGGATAAACAGCTTATTCAGGCAGCAGAGACAGATGCACTGACCAGCGCGTACAATAAGAGAAGTACAGAAGAACGGATCCATAATGTTCTGCAGGAACACCCGCAGGAACCGGGAACTTTTGTGATCATGGATGTGGATCATTTTAAGGAAGTAAATGATATATATGGACACATTACAGGGGACAAAGTTCTGCACAAATTTGGTGAAGTGCTTCATGAACATTTTCGTGAAGGAGATATTGTCGGCAGGATCGGTGGTGATGAATTTGTAGTATTTATGAGAAAAACGGACAGCAGAGAAGTGGCTGTTTCCAGAATCGAAAGTCTGATAAAAAAGGTTGAAGAATTATCGTTTACGGAAATGAATGGAAAGAATATTACCATTAGTGCCGGAATGGCATTTGCTCCGGAACATGGAACAGGATATCTTGATCTGTATAAAAATGCAGATACTGCACTATATAAGACAAAACAGAATGGCAGAGATGGGTATAATATTTACGAAGAAGAAAAAAGATAAAGATAAAGGAGAGAGAAAAAGGTTATGCCTATTGGAATAATTATCAATGCATTATCCATAGTTATCGGCGGAATCCTGGGGGCTCTTGTGGGGCACAAATTAAGTCCGAAATTCAAAGAGGATATTACCCTTGTATTCGGGGTATGTTCTATGGGAATGGGAATCAGCACCATCGGTCTGATGGAAAATATGCCGGCGGTTATTTTTTCTGTTGTGATCGGTACGGGAATCGGACTTGCGATTCATCTTGGAGAAAGGATTAATGCCGGTGCCGGTGTTATGCAGCGTGTGATCGGCAAATTTATCAAGAATTCAAATTCAGAGCTTTCTGAGGATGAGTTTATGAATACACTGGTGACGATCATCGTATTATTCTGTGCAAGCGGAACAGGAATCTATGGCTCTATCGTATCCGGAATGAGCGGGGATCATTCAGTGCTGATCTCCAAATCTATTCTGGATTTATTTACAGCAGCTATTTTTGCCTGCAGCCTGGGAATGGTAGTGTGTATGATCGCCATTCCGCAGGTGATTATTTTCCTGATCCTGTTCTTTGCAGCAACGGCGATTTTTCCGCTGACTACGCCGGGCATGATCAATGACTTTAAAGCCTGTGGCGGGTTTCTGATGCTTGCAACCGGTTTTCGTATGGTGAAGCTGAAGAACTTCCCAACTGCGGACATGATACCGGCGATGGTGCTGATCATGCCTATGTCATGCTTCTGGGTGAATTATATATTGCCGTTAGTATCATAAGTTAAGCTGGCAGATTTTCATTTCTGAGTTCAGAAACGGAGATCTGCTTCTTTTTAGGTCAATTACAATCAAAATTATAGATGACTGTAATGGCGCTTATAAAAAACTAACCAATAGTTAATAGAAAATTTCTTCCTGATATTGTATTGTAAATATATAAAAAACTGAGCAAAGTATCAGGTGTACCAAAAGTATTTCCTGATATTTGTCTGAAACTATAACAGCGTATCAGGGAGGAGGAGATTTTTATGAGTATGAAAGAACGATTTGTAAGAAAAAGCAGAAGCTATCTGGCATTTTTTCTTCTGGCGGCATTTGCAGCACTTTTATTTTTCCCAAGGGTAGCATCGGCTGCTGCCAAGCCAACTGCCAAACAGCTTAAAGTAACCTACAGAGGATTCGAATATGACAATGATACAGCAAAGTTATATCTGAAGCTGAGTCTGAAAAATACTTCGAGTTACACGATTACAAAAGTGAAGATGGGATATGAGATACCTATTATGGAGGATGGAACCATAACCCAGACCTTCAGTGTAACGATCAATCCCGGAAAGACAGTGAATAAGACGGTTTATATTGGAAAAATGACTCAGCAGCCATATAAAGCGCCGAAGGTAAAATGCTTATCGTTCTGGTATAAGTCAGCGACACCTAAGCTAAACCAGCTCAAAGTCAGCTACAAGGGATATGAGTACAATCCGAACACAGGAGAGCTGTATATAACTGCCCGTATGCAGAACACTTCCAGTTATACGATTACAAAGGTAACGATGTATTTTGAGATACCACTGGATGAAACTGCAACACCGACCAAAACCTACAATGTAAATATTCCGGCCGGAAAGACAAAAAATTACAGGTTCAAAATCGGAAGGATGGCAGATGCTCCGGATGGAAAGGTACTGGTGAAATGTAAGAAATTCTGGTATAAGAAATAACAAATGAAATTGTGATATCAGACAGGCAGCCATTGTGAGATACTCTAAACAGTACCACAATGGCTGCTGTTTTGTTATGCTTAGGAAATTACGTCGGAATTGTTATAATTAGGTATATTTTAGCATAAATAATTCCTGTCTGAAATAAAAATTGCTGTTATTATTTCTGGCTTAGTCGGGCTCGAAGTGGCAGTAACTCCTGCTTTACGTTACAAATGTTTCATGTTATCATTATCTAAAATCAGGGAAGCTGTTTTTCGGGGAATTTTTTAACCGAATGCGGATTGCGAATATCCGTTTGACTTGCAAAATCTGGTAATGAAGGAGGATGAAAAATATGCGGAACAGAAAGAAACTGCCAATTGGAATAGATAGTTTTGAAAAAATAATCCGGCATAATTTTTACTATGTGGATAAAACAGAAATGATAACAGAACTTCTTCATAACTGGGGAGAAGTGAATCTGTTTACACGTCCTCGCCGTTTTGGAAAATCTCTGAATATGAATATGCTGCAGTCATTTCTGGAAATCGGATGTGATAAATCGCTGTTTAATGGACTGAAGGTATCCCGTGAAAAAGAACTGTGTGAAGAATATATGGGAAAGTTTCCGGTAATTTCGCTTACATTGAAGAATGTGGAGGGATTAAATTTTGAGTCAGCCCGGAAATCGCTGAAGAATACTCTGGGAATGGAGGCGTGGAGACTTAGTGCTCTGGCAGAGAGCAGCCGCCTTACAGAGGAAGAAAAAAACTCTTATAAAGCATTGACTGTCGTTGATGATCATGGCGATTTCAAAATGTCTGATGCCACAATGGAGAAGGCGCTGCTTATATTAACTGTATTACTGGAGAAACATTATGGAAAAAAAGCGGTTCTTTTGATTGATGAGTATGATGTGCCATTAGATAAAGCGTTCCAGTATGGATATTATGACGAGATGGTATCTTTGATCAGAAACATGTTTGGAAATGTTTTGAAGACAAATTCGAGCCTGTTTTTTGCAGTACTTACGGGATGCCTGAGAATTGCGAAGGAAAGCATTTTTACAGGATTAAATAATTTTAATGTTTTTTCGATTACGAGTGTACAGTTTGATGAGTTCTTTGGATTTACAGATGATGAGGTCGCAGAAATGCTGAAATATTTTGGGCTTTCTGACTACCATGAAACAATCAGGGAATGGTATGATGGTTATCAGTTTGGAAAGAAAGCAGTGTATTGTCCCTGGGACGTGATCAGTTATTGCAGAAATTTATGTGCAGATCCTGATGCGATACCAGAAGATTTCTGGTCTAATACCAGCAGCAACAGCATTGTGAGTCGTTTTATAGATAAAGCGAATAAACAGACGAGAGATGAAATCGAAAACCTGATTTCGGGAGAAACGGTTATAAAAGAAATAAAACAGGAACTGACATATAATGAACTGGATAAATCCATTGAGAATCTTTGGAGTATACTTTTTACAACAGGGTATTTAACACAACGTGAAAGAATAGACAGCAGAAAGTTACGTCTGGCAATTCCTAACAGAGAAATTAAAGAATTGTTTGAACTTCAGATCAGGGAATGGTTTCAGGAAAAGTCATCTGAGGATGTAAAGAAGCTTGATAAATTATGCATGGCTTTTCCAGATGGAGATGCAGAAACGATAGAAGATTTGTTTAACGACTATTTATGGAATACAATCAGTATTCGGGATACGGCAGTTAAGGGAAGAAAAGAAAATTTTTATCATGGAGTTTTGCTGGGGCTGCTAAGTCATATGGAGAACTGGGCTGTCTGGTCGAATATAGAATCTGGTGAAGGTTATTGTGATATTTTACTGGAAGTTCCGGAGAATCGTGTCGGAGTGGTGATCGAGATGAAATATGCTCAGGAAGACAGAATGGAGGCAGCTTGTACAGAAGCTCTGAAACAGATTGAACAACGTCAGTATGCTGCAAGGTTAAAGAGTGACGGGATGAAGAATATTGTAAATTATGGCATTGCCTGTTATCGGAAACATTGTAAAGTTAAGATTGGGAAAGAAAATTCTTAATCTAAGAAGATATCTTAATAAGAAAACAGCTCTGCTGTTCTGAAATTACAGCTCCTCTCAGTGATTATTATTTGTGATACTGAGGGGAGCTTTTTATATCATAGAAGATTATTCTGCAATGTTTCTGTGATGTAACAGTCTTTTGGACAGGATTCTTTCTTACGTATTCCTTGTTGGAATAATCCATGTGAAAAGAAGAATTGCGAAGGAAATAGGAAACGAACGGGTATAATTTGTGCAAATTGTTGGAAAATTTTTTAAACATACTTTAATATGAACGGAAAAGTCAGGAAAGGAAGAAAAATGAGAAAGAGACTTATCATCGGTATGAGTGGGGCTTCTGGAGCGCCCCTTACAATAGAATTGCTGAAACAACTGTAGCAGTATAAAGAAATAATAGAGACACATCTGATCGTGACAAAAGGTGCGGAAATGACGCTGGAACAGGAGACAGATTATACATTGGAACAGCTATATGCTCATGCGGACGAGGTACATGATAACTATAACATCGGTGCAGGTCCGGCGAGTGGAAGCTACCGTACGATGGGAATGATCGTGATTCCATGCAGTATGAAAACTCTGGCGGGAATCGTAAGCGGGTACAGTGATAATCTCGTTTTACGGGCAGCAGATATAACCTTGAAAGAACGCCGGAAGAAGATATCATTACCAGAAAATGGGCTGAGCAGATATGGGAACTTGTCAAACAACCGGTGTCTGTGCTAGCAGGAGTACATTATGATAATCTGGAAAAGGAACAGTTGATGGAAGTAATCCGGATATTAGATCAACTGCTCGAAAACTTAGAACAAGAACTGCGATTGCGGAATACAAAATGTAGTCAAAACGTATAAGAGAAACATAGAAATACAATGGTGCTATAATTTTTTCAGATAACGAAATCAGGAGTTTATGTCGGACTGGAAAAAGCCTGTGAAAAAGCAATGAACCAGATTCGGGAGCTGCGTTATGATGAACGGCTTCGTAATGAGGACAGAAATGATATTCTGGCATATCGAATTGCTTTTTGTAAGAAGAAATGCAAGGTAGTTGTCGAAAATTTATAAGGAATGAGGTAATCTTAAAAAGATGATATCTGAAAAGGGAAAGGGATAGGTGATAGATTCTTGCGCATCAGTTCTTTGCAGGCTGATGCGCATATTTTGTCTGCTTTGCTACAACCCTAACGCAACTCAGCAATCCTGCTGACTGCCACGTAGATCTCCTGAATTTTGTACCAGGTTGGATAATCTACGATTCCTGTCTGGTCCAGACCGAAAATGCTCTGGAAAATCCTGACGGAATTTTGGGTCTCAGGTCCGTAAATTCCATCTGCGGTAACAACAGGGACAGCAGGATAAGCTTCTGCGATTGTGTTTAACTGTTCCTGAATCTGTCTTACCTTATTTCCGGATGCACCGATATCCAGATCATATCCCGGCCAGGAGGAGGGAATCCCGGAGATTGCTTCCGCCACATTGATATACATATCATTTCCGTAAAAAGTTCGTAGGATTTCAATGGCAGAGTATCCCTGATCGCCCAGTGCCTTGCTTCCCCATTGTGTCATCCAGCCTCTGTTTCGGCATTGTACCTGTTTGCCGTCACAGTACTGGGTAAGGATTGGCTGACGTACATTTGGTCTGGAAAGATAATTCTCGAATAATTCATCTACAATGCGGTCAATGCTGGCAAAGATATTCCTGCCATAGATCCATTTGTGATCATAGGCAGTGGAGGAAGTGATCGTAAAGTCATAACCTTTGTTCCGGTACCATTCCGTATAAACCCTGTTCAGAGTAAAAGACATGATAGCCAGAATATTTGCCCGGATGGTGTCGTCGGGCCAGGTGGCATAGATTTCGCTGCTGGCTACATTTTTGATGTAATCTTTGTAGCGTACATAATAATTGCCTGCAGCGGAATCGTTGACAGGCCCATCGTGTACCACTATATATTCAGGGACAACGACCTTGCTTAATACGATTTCGCCGTTTTCGTTTATTGGTTTTATCTCGGCTTCTTCGATTTTGGGAGGATATTCATAGAACAACGTATGCGGAGGAATTACAATTCTCTGGAAAGTTTCGCCGGATTCCATGACATTCAGCGTTGTTGGCTGTCTGGATAAAGTATCTGCTAATACCTGGCTTCCTGCGATTTCTTTTGGTTCAAATCCTTCTGCTTCAATCTGAATGGTATATTCTGAGTAGGGCTGTTGTTCAACCGGTTCCATACTGTATTCCAGAGGTGGAGTCTTAAGTTCAATGACAGGAGTGCGTCCGGAGGAATCTGTTGTCACTTCTTCAATGGTACTGTCGGGTGCTCCTGTGTAGGAGATTCTGACGCGTGCGTTTTCTATGGGACGATTGTTCAGCCGGTCTGATACGGTAACCTGATATTGTCCTGTATCTATATTTTCCTGCTGCATCTGCATATGATAAAAAGCCATACAAGCTCCTGTAGATAATGCTTTCCTGATAAATTATGCAGGGGACCGGAAAATGGTTACCTGAGAAAAGAATTATTGTAGAAAAAAGAATAAAAAAATAAGGCACCATGACTTCTCATAGTTCCTCATTCTTTAAATGCGGAAGATGGGACTTGAACCCACACGAGCGCAATGCTCACAAGATCCTTAGT
>ERZ825896.3863-NODE-3863-length-12157-cov-3.581144_pt1 | contig 12157 bp, 9 predicted proteins | sample MGYA00519858_ERZ825896 | MGnify/ENA primary metagenome ERZ825896 (study PRJEB31778, sample SAMEA3449214) | human gut metagenome | biome: human gut; feature: human-associated habitat; material: faeces | place: United Kingdom | collected 2010/2012 ... | reverse complement strand
TTCTTGCCGTGAGACCTTCACCGTTCGCAAGATCAGCTTCTCCGTCGGCGTCGAGCGTACCTTCCCGGTTTACTCTCCCAAGATCGACAAGATCGAGGTCGTCCGTCACGGTGCCGTTCGTCGCGCCAAGCTGTACTACCTTCGCAACAAGGTCGGCAAGGCTGCGAAAATCAAGGAAAAGGCTTTCTAAGTCATTTACCGCAAGGCTCGCTTCGGCGGGCCTTTTTTTCTCGTTAGGGCCTTATGCCTCGGGGGAGGAATTCATCCGCGGCATGATTTAGGCGAGGGCCGCTCGCGTTTCAATCTGGGCGAGAGGTTTGCCCGGATGCAGCCCGGGCGATTGCGAAAGGGTGTAACCGACATGCGCACACTGGCAGAGATCAAGCAGGCCCTGCACGAGGCCGACCGCGAAGCGTACGAGGCCATGGCTCGCGCCTTGGCGGCCGATGAGCGCAAGGGGGTCAAGCAGGCTCTTGCCTCGACGCTTCGCCGCCTTGATGCGCAGGATGCCGAGCGCGCGCGCCTCGAGGGCATGTATGCGTTCCAGCGCGAGTTTTGCGGATCGGGGTTGGTTGCGGGCCTTGACGAGGTAGGCCGCGGTCCGGTTGCCGGCCCTTTGACGGTGGCCGCCGTGGTGCTGCCTGACAACCCCTTGATCGAAGGACTCAACGACTCGAAGCAGATATCCCCCGAGAAGCGCGAACGCATCGCGAAAGAGGTCAAAAAGATCGCCCTTGCATGGGATATCGAGCACGTCGCGCCGACGTTCATAGACGAACACGGCATGTCTGCCTCGCTGCGCATGGCGTTTTCCCGCGCGGTCTCGGCCGTCGAGGGGCAGGGGGTCGCCTTGGGCTGCGTGCTTCTCGACGGGAACCCGCTCGGCATCGACCCGCGCGAGCGCAACGTGGTCAAAGGCGATGCGAAGTGCGCTTCCATCGCGGCTGCGTCCGTCATCGCGAAGGTCGAGCGCGACGCCCTCATGTGCGAATATGCCGAGCAATTTCCGGGATACGGATTCGAGAGCAACAAAGGCTACGCGAGCGCGGAGCATATCTCCGCCATTTTGGAATTGGGCCTCAGCCCCCTTCACCGCGCGTCGTTTTGCCGTGCCTGGACGCAAGAGAGCCTTTTCTAGCCGAGAGGCTTGCTTCGAAATAGATGAGCGCCTCAGGGCCAATGCGGGTGACAGCATGCATCCGCTTTGGCCCTGAGGTATTTTTTTGCCCGCGAAGCGTCGGCCGAGCAATTGCTTGGCGGGTTTATGGCCTGGTTTTGGGAAGAGGCTCGGCTGCGGGCTGCAAAATCGGCGCTGTTTTCGCGCAAGCACGCGTGCTCTGTTTCATCCAAAAAGAGGAAACGATTCGACCCTATGCTTGGTTTCCCCGAGAGACAGGAGGCCGACATGGGAACGAAGGCGGATGTGCGTGTGGAAGTTCGCGCGGATGAGGACGAGCGCAACGAGGGGCGCCGCTCGACAAAGGCCCGCATGGCGCGGGCTCAAAGCAGGATCGTCGCTGAGCGCGGTATGGCAAGGCGCGCGGAGGAGGCGTTTGAGAAGGCACGCGCCTGCGAAGACGGCGTGGGGTTCTTCGATCTGGAGGAATGGGAGAGGACCGTCCTCGACATGGCAGGCGTATGTCCGTGGCCCGAAGACGGGGAGGATCCGTGGGGCGAAGAAGACGATTTCGACCGTGAAGACTGCGACTGCCCCTCTTGTTCCAAGGACCATCCTTGGGATTGCCCGTGCGAAGGCTGCGACCAAGAGGGGGAAACCTTCGAAGAAAGCCTCGGGGATCGAGGCGAAGAAGCCGCCTGCGAGCTGCTCAAGCGCCGCGGATACATCATTTTGGAACGCAATTGGACGTGCGTCGCCGGCGAGGCCGACATCGTCGCGCGCGACGAAGACGGAACCTTGGTGTTTGTCGAGGTGAAGACGCGATCGAGCCTGAAGCACGGCCTTCCCAGCGAGGCGGTCACGCCGAAGAAGCGTGCGCGTTACGAGCGCATAGCCGGGTATTTCCTGGCAGACTACGACGGCATGGAGTGCCGTGTGCGTTTCGACGTGATATCCATTCTGGCTCTGCCGAACGGCCGCGCCCTGGTTCGCCATTACATCAACGCCTTCGGAGCGGGGTGCTGAATGCATCTGCAGTGCGTGTTGAAATCGGCGACGATCGTCGGAGTGTCCGCATTGCCTGTCGACGTGGAAGTCGTGGTGTCGAACGGGCTTCCGGGCATGACGATTGTCGGAATGCCTGATGCGGCGGTGCGCGAGTCTCAGGAGCGCGTCCGCGCCGCCATCAGGGCCTGCGGCTTCACGATGCCTCGGGACAAAGTGGTGGTCAACCTGGCTCCTGGGTCGCTTCGCAAAGTGGGGGCGGGATTCGACCTTCCCATAGCCGCGGCCATACTTGGCGCCACGGGGCAGGTCGATTCCCGCAAGCTTGAAAAGTATCTTTGGGCGGGAGAGCTGTCTCTCGAAGGGGCGATTCGTCCGGTGAAGGGGGTGATTGCGTACGCTTCGTGCGCGCGCGATTTGGGGCTAAGCCTCGCTGTCTCGTGCGATTCGCAGGATTGCGCCCCCCTTGAAGGAATCGAACAATTCGGATTTCGCTCGTTGGCGGGACTGCGTACGTTCGACCCCGCCCCTTTGCTTCCGAAAGTCTACGAGCGGGGGCGCGCGCTGCTCGACTTCGGCGAGATACGCGGCCACGAGGCGGCGAAGCGGGCGATGCAGATCGCGGCGGCAGGAGGGCATGGGATTCTGCTCATGGGGCCTCCGGGCTCGGGCAAGACCATGCTTGCCAAGGCGCTGTCTTCCATCTTGCCCCCTCTCGGCGAAAAGGAGCGCATCCAGGCGGCCATGGTCCATTCGGTCGCGGGCGAGCCCATCGGGGCCATCCTCGCGGGCGCGAGGCCGTTTCGTTGCGTGCACCATTCCGCAAGCATGGCGGGCCTGGTCGGCGGAGGAACGCCCGTCAGGCCGGGTGAGATCTCCCTTGCGCACGAAGGGGTCCTCTTTCTCGACGAGCTCCCGGAGTTTTCGCCCGCCGCCCTGCAGGCTCTCCGTCAGCCCATGGAACAAGGGTTCATCACGGTGACGCGTGCCGATGGAAGCGCGAACATGCCGGCGCGGTTCATGACGGTGGCGGCGGCGAATCCGTGCCCGTGCGGATATTTTGGCGACCTCGAGCGGGCATGCACGTGCACCCCTTCCCAGGTGTCTCGCTACCAAGGCCGTATAGGCGGCCCGCTACTCGACCGCATTGACATGCATATCGATGTGTGGAGGTGCGACCCGGGCTCTATCATCCACGGCGACGGAAGCGCGGGAGCAACTTCCGCCGAGCTGTCCGTCGGCGTATGCGCAGCGCGGGAATTCGCCCGATGGCGTACCGAGGCCCTTGGCGACGAAGACGGAGGTTCGACCGCTTCCTTGCTTTCCCGATGCAGAATCGACTCCTCCGGGGAGGCGCTTCTCGAGTCGGTCGCGAAATCGCAAGGCCTTTCAGGCAGGGGTATAGCGCGCGTGTTGTCGGTGGCGCGCACGATCGCCGACATGGACGAATCGAAAAAGGTGGAGGAAGGCCATCTTATCGAGGCGATTGGTTTCAGGATGAGGAGGTGCTCGTGATGGAGACCGTGTTCGTATGGGCGGCGAAAAGGGTCGCGAATGGCCCCGTCCGGGAAGGCGCCGGGAGGCGGTCGCTATGAGCGCAAGGGCCGTTGCCGCCTACGGGGCGGACGCCGCATGCATAGCGGGTCCTCGATTTGAGATAGAGCGCGGTGACCTCGAATACCCTGCGGCGTTCGAAGCCCTCTCGAAGCCGCCCGAGACGCTGTATATCATCGGCGATATCCGGGCGCTGCAGGAGGGTCTCGCCGTCGTGGGCGCGCGCAATGCGACGCCGTATGGGAGAAGTGCGACTCGTCTGCTTGCCGGATGCGCCGCCCGCATGGGAATCTGCGTCATATCGGGCGGAGCGCGCGGTTGCGACTCCTACGCCCACGAAGCGGCCATCGAGGCGGGAGGCAGGACGGTGGCGTTTCTGGGAGGAGGCTGCGATGTCGTGTATCCCTCGTGCAACAAAGGGCTTTTCAATCGTATCGTCGAATCGGGCGGAGCGGTGGTTTCGGAGCATCCGTGGAGCTTCCCTCCCAAGCCGTATACGTTTCGGGCGCGCAATAGGCTTATAGCCTCATTGGCTCGCGCGACGCTTGTGGTGGAGGCGGGGGTTCCCAGCGGCACGTTTTCGACGGCGGACGAGGCCCTTGCCGCGAACAAGGACGTGCTCGCCGTGCCTGGGTCCATCTTCTCGCCCACATCGCGCGGATCGAATGCGCTTATTGCCCAAGGTGCTGATCCTGTGGTGGACGAAGCGGAGTTCGGAGAGCTTCTGACAAGGCTTTTCCCCGAAAAGGCATATCCGAGCAATCGCGCTGCGCAGCTGAGGATGGCCTTTCCTTGCAAGGAAAGGCTCCGCGCTGATTCTGCGGATAGCGTCTCTTTGAGAGCGTGCGACGATTCGGATAATCTGGTGGTAAGCGCCCTGCGCGCCGATCCGATGCGCCTCGAACAGCTCGTGGAAGAGTTCGCAACGGGGGAGTCGGGCCCGTTTGCCACAGTGGGGGATTTGATGGTGTGCGTGGGCAGGCTCGAGGCGCTTGGAGCCATAGAGCGTTTCCCCGACGGACGGTTCGGGTGCGTGCGTGCCACCTGAGCCTCGCGTTTCGCGCAGACGCGTGCGCGCTGCACGACTCGCCTCGGCGCAGGTGTGCGTGCCGTACGGGGCTGCCATCACGGCTGACTCGGTTCGGATGCGTGCTTGCTGTGTGGCGACCGTCGCGTCGATGGGGCCGAAGGTCGTTGTGGTATGCTTTGCCGATGGAAAAAACAGTGAACATCATCGGTGCCGGCCTCGCCGGAAGTGAAGCGGCCTTGCAGCTTGCTTCGCGCGGCGTCCATGTACGCCTGTATGAGATGCGTCCCGAAATGAAAACGGCGGTGCATCATGGATCGGATTGCGCCGAGCTTGTCTGCTCGAACTCGCTGAAGAGCATGAAGCCGGAAAGCGCCGCGGGCATGCTCAAGGCGGAGCTTGCTGCTTTGGGGTCTTTTCTTATCGAGCAGGCGCATCGCGCCCGCGTTGAGGCGGGAGGGGCGCTTGCGGTCGATCGCGATGTTTTCTCCGCGGGCGTGACGCGTCTGGTGAAAGGCCATCCGAACGTCGAATACATCGTGGGCGAAGTGAAAGTCCCCCCGTTTGACGCCGACGCCGTCATTCTTGCTACGGGTCCGCTTACCTCCGACGCCCTGGCGTCGTGGATCGCTCGCGAAACGGGGTCCGAAAACCTTGCGTTCTTCGATGCCGCGGCTCCGATCGTCATGGCCGACTCCCTTGACGAGACGGTGCTGTTCAGGCAGTCCCGTTATGAATCTGACGCTGTCGGGGATTACCTGAACGCCCCGTTCACCAAAGAAAGCTACGATGCGTTTATCGACGAGCTTCTGAAGGCCGAACGTGTCATCAAAAAGGATTTCGAGACGAACGACTTGTTCCAGGCGTGCCAGCCGATCGAGGAGATCGCCCGCAAGGGCCATGACGCTCCGCGGTTCGGCACGTGCAAGCCGGTCGGGCTGACCGACCCCGCAACGGGCCGTCGTCCCTGGGCGGCGGTGCAGCTTCGTGCCGAGAATTCGGATTTGACCGCCTATAACCTCGTCGGGTTCCAGACGAATCTGACTTTCCCCGAACAACGTCGCGTCTTCCGCATGATTCCAGGGCTTGAGCATGCGGAATTCGCCCGTTACGGCGTCATGCACCGCAACACGTTCGTGTGCGCCCCGAAACTGCTCGATTCGACGCTTCGCGTGCGCGAGACCTCTTGCCCCGTGCCTCTTCGTATAGCGGGCCAGCTTTCGGGAACGGAGGGCTACTGCGAGGCCATCATATCGGGTCTTTACGCAGCCCTGTGCGTCTATGCCGACCTGTCGGGGGCAACCATGCCGCCGATGCCTCGCGATACGGCGTTCGGGGCGTTGCTCGCATACGCCACCGACCCGAACACATGCGACTATCAGCCGATGCATGTCAATTTCGGCATCATGGAGCCTTTTGCCGAGCGTATACGTAACAAGCAGCAGCGCTATGCCGCCTATGCCCAGCGCGGGGAGCGTGCGCTTTGCGCGTATCTTAACGACCTGCGTGAAGCGGGGGTGCTCTAGGCCATGTCTCAGGATTCGTCGGAGGCGAACGAGCGCTACGCAGGGCTCGTTGACCGATTCTGCGCGATGCTCGAAGCCGAAAGAAACGCTTCCCCCCACACTGTTCGCAGCTACAGGACCGATCTTGCGAGCTACGGCTCATGGGCCGATCGGGCAGGGGTCGATCCTTTGGACGCCACGCATCGCGAGGTGCGCGGATACCTTTCCGAGCTCGATCGCGCCGCATATTCGAGGCGCACCATCAACAGACATCTTTCCGCGCTTCGCTCGTTTTTCCGCTGGGCGGTTGCGCGCGGGCATGCGGAATCGGACCCTGTAAGCGTTCTTCAAGGGCCGAAGGCGGCGAAGCGTCTGCCGCGGGTCATATCCGCCGCCGAGATGGTGAAGCTGCTCGGTGCATATGAGGGAAGCGAAGAGCCCGAGGATATGCGAAATAAGGCTATCCTCGAGTTTCTCTATGCATGTGGAGCACGTGTTTCTGAAACCTCCGACCTGCTTGTTTGCGATGTGGGCTTCGAGCTCAAGCAGGCCAAGGTGTTCGGGAAAGGCGGCAAGGAGCGAATCATTCCGCTGCATGACCTCGCTGTTGACTCCATGCGCAGCTATGCATGGGTCGCCCGTCCTGCGCTTTTGGGCGGCAAGGAGTGCCCGCATTTCTTCGTGTCGACGCGCGGCAACAAGATGACGACCGATGCCTTGCGCAAGATGTTCAAGAAAAGCCTCCTGCTCGCAGGCCTCGACGTTTCTCTGACCCCTCACGACATGCGTCATACGTTTGCGACCGACCTCTTGGAGGGCGGGGCGGACCTGCGTAGCGTCCAGGAGATGCTCGGCCACGCCCGCCTGTCTACGACGCAGATTTACACGCACGTTTCTCCCGCGCGCTTGAAAAGCGAGCACCGTCGCGCCCATCCGCGCGGCTAGGCCCTACGCGCAGGGCGTAAGGTTACGTTGAACGAGGTATGGCATGCGGCGGGTGCCTGTCCTAGCATGAGGTGATGATGAAAAACACGATGCATACCCTGCGACAGAGGTTCTCCTCGTTTTCCGACGACGCGCAGCAGCGCCGCTTTCTCGACGCCGCCCGTCCCGCGGAAGAGGATTCCCTGCGCGCCGGCGACTGGGCCGTTGATGCGGGCATCGCCTTAATCGCGTTCCTGTTTGGCTGCGGGCAGCTTTTTCTCGCGTCGACGTCGGTCATCTACGTAGACGGTCCGTTTCGGGAGATGGCGGGGCTTGTCAACATCGTCCCCAACATGTACGCCTACGGTGCGTTGGCTTTCACGACGCTTCCGCTCGTGCTTCGTCGCGTGGCGCCGTGGCCGACGCTCGCCATCGTTCTCGCGTGCTTCTTCTTCTCGAGCGGCTATATGTCCGGGTTCGCCCTTTCGGCGGTCGGTCCCATGGCGGCCGTGTGCAGTCTGAGCTATCTGCTCGACAGGCGGCATGCCGTCGTTGCCGGCCTTCTCACAGCGGCAGTGATGCTGCTTGCGCCCACGCCCCTTCCGAGTGAGACGCTTGCCGCGGTCATGCGCACGCAAAATCTCATCTTCGCCGTCGCTGCGGCGCTTGCCGGTTTCGCCCTTCGGACGTATCGGGCCTACATGACGGAAACGCATCGCCGCCTGGAAGAAGCCGAACGAGGTCGCGAAGAGCTCGCCGCCCGCCGTGTTGCCGAGGAGCGTGTTCGTATCGCCCGCGACGTGCACGACATCACGGCGCATTCCCTTTCCGCTGTGGCCATTCAGGCCGCCGCTGCCGAACGCCTTATCGACTCCGATCCCGCCGCGGCGAAAGAAGCCATCGCGGACATCCGCCTCGCGTCGAAAGGCGCCCTCGACGAGATTCGTTCCATGATCGGCGTTCTTCGAGGGGGCGAAAAGCCCGAAACCGCCCCTTCCGAAGGCACGGAGCGCCTGCCCGACGTCGTTGAGTACCTTCGCAGGGCTTCTCTGGAAGTTACGTGCGCAACGAGGGGCTATCGCAGAGAAGACGTTCCCGCCATCGTGGACATGGCGCTGTTCTCTTTGGTGAGGGAAGCGGCGACGAACACCGTTCGCCATGCGCAGGCGAGCTCGGTCGATATCCTCCTTCGTTCTACGGCAACGCAGGCTTCCCTGGTCTTTTCCGACGACGGCGTAGGGTTTGCGGACGACGTCTCCGCGTCGGCTCCGGGCCATGGACTCGAGGGGATGAAAGAGCGCATCGAGGCGCTTGGCGGCGTTTTTTCGGTGGATGGTTCGCACAGCGGGTGCGTGTTGAAGGCTGAGATATCGTTGGAAGGCGGTCGGTATGGACTATAGCGGCACGAATGTTTCGGACGCGATTCGCGTGGCGATAGCCGACGATCAGGATTTGGTGCGCAAGGGATTTCGCCTTATTCTCTCGTCGTTTCCTGACATCAAGGTGGTGGGGGAGGCCGTGGACGGGTCCGATGCGGTCGCGCTTGCCAAAAGGATGCGCCCCGATGTGCTGTTGATGGATATTCGCATGCCGCGGAAAAACGGGATTGAAGCTACGCGCCTGCTTTCCGACGATCCAGAAACACGGCGTACCTCCGTCTTGATTCTCACGACGTTCGACCTTGACGAATACGTCTACGACGCCCTTGCGGCAGGGGCGAGCGGGTTTCTTCTCAAAGACGTGGAGCCTGAGGAGCTCGCTCGTGCGGTGCGCGTCGTTGCGCAGGGCGATGCGCTCATCGACCCTTCCATCACCCGCCGTCTTGTCGAGACCTATGCGCAATCGCGCCGGAAATCTCGCTTTGACGGCTCCATCATCGACGGTTTGACCGAGCGCGAGCGCGAGATCCTCTCCATGGTAGGCCGCGGCATGAGCAACGAAGAAATCGCGTCCGATTTCGTCATCTCGCCGGCTACTGTCCGCACGCACGTGGGTCGCATCATGGGCAAGCTCGATGCGCACGACCGCGCCCAGCTGGTCGTGGCGGCCTATGAGAGCGGTCTGGTGAGGCCGGGGATGTAGCGGCGTCCGACGCGTCGCGCCGAAGCTCGTTGGTCGCAGCGCGATCGTGCTGCGACCCGAAGGGCTTCGGTTGCAGGATGCGTCGTGCCCTATGCATCCGTTTTGGACGAACCGAGGAAATCACGTACTTTTGTTCGGCTTCGTTCCGCCATGCGCTACAATCGTAGCGCTGTAATTCCGCATACTCAGAAAAAAAGGGGCTTGATGTGGCAAGCGATTCTATCGTCATACGCGGCGCTCGCGAGCACAATCTGAAGAACGTCGACGCGGCCATCCCGCGCGACAAGCTGGTCGTGATCACCGGACTGTCGGGAAGCGGAAAGTCGAGCTTGGCCTTCGATACCATCTATGCCGAAGGCCAGCGTCGCTACGTCGAAAGCCTTTCGGCCTATGCGCGCCAGTTCCTCGGGCAGATGAACAAGCCCGACCTCGACAGTATCGACGGTCTTTCTCCCGCAGTCGCGATTGATCAGAAAACCACGTCGAAGAATCCGCGTTCCACGGTGGGCACGGTCACGGAGATCTATGACTATCTGCGCCTGCTGTACGCGCGTGTTGGCGTGCCTCATTGCCCCGAATGCGGCAGAGAAATCAAGAAGCGCACGACCGACCAGGTCACCGATGAAATCCTGGGGCTGGGCGAGGGCAAGCGCGCCATGATTTTGGCCCCGGTCGTGGTGGGGCGCAAGGGAGAGCATGCGAAGATTCTCTCGGACCTCCAGAAAGAAGGCTTCTCTCGCGTCCGCATCGACGGCGAAGTCCGCAAGCTCGAGGGCGAGCCGATCAAGCTCGACAAGAAATTCAAGCATACGATCGACGTCGTTGTCGACCGCGTCGTGCTGAAATCCTCCGCAACGAGCCGCATCGCGGAATCGGTCGAGGTGGCCACGAAACTCAGCGAAGGCCGCGTGGTCGTCCACGTTCTCGATGATGCCAAGGCCGCCGACGACCCGCAGAAGAGCACCCCGGGCTTCACAGGCGTCTCCGCGGGAGACCATTTCTTCTCGCTCGCGCTGGCATGTCCCGAGCACGGCCATTCCATGGACGAGCTCCAACCGCGCGACTTCAGCTTCAACGCCCCGTATGGCGCCTGTCCCGATTGCGCAGGCCTGGGCAGTCGCGAAGAGGTGGACCCGAGCCTGCTGGTTCCCGACCCGTCCCTTTCGCTGAACGAGGGCGCCATCGCGCCGTTTGCCACGGGCAATTACTATCCGCAGGTTCTTCGCGCAGTCTGCGCCCATATGGGGGCAGACCCTGCAACGCCGTGGGAAGACTTGCCGAAGAAGGTGCGCGATGCGCTCCTGCACGGCATCAAGGGCGAAAAGGTGCGGGTCGATTACGTCACCGTCGACGGAAGAGAAACCTACTGGTTCATCGACTGGGAGGGTGCCTGCGAGGCCGTCATGGGTCGCTACAAGGACGCGCAGTCCGATTCCCAGCGCGAGAAATACGAGAAATATTTCGCCACCATCCCTTGCGCGACCTGCGGCGGTAAGCGTCTTCGTCCCGAGATTCTGGCGGTTACGGTGGGCGGCAGGAACATTCACGAGGTCTGCGAGCTTTCCGCCGCGGATTCCCTGGCTTTCTTCGATGGCTTGGCTCTTTCCGAACGCGACGCTGCTATAGGATCGGCCATCGTGAAAGAGATTCGCGCCCGCTTGAAGTTCCTGGTGGACGTTGGCTTGGACTATCTCACGCTTGAACGCGGAACCGCATCGCTTTCCGGCGGCGAGGCGCAAAGAATCCGTCTTGCCACCCAGATCGGAGCGGGTCTCATGGGCGTTCTCTACATTCTCGACGAGCCCTCTATCGGCCTGCACCAAAGAGACAACGAACGGTTGATCGCGACGCTTGAACACTTGCGCGACCTGGGCAACACGGTCATCGTGGTGGAGCATGACGAAGACACCATCCGCCATGCGGACTTCGTCATAGATATGGGTCCTGGCGCGGGGGAGCACGGCGGTTACATCGTCGCGGCGGGTACCCCGGAGGAAGTTGCGGCTGCCGAAGGAAGCTTCACGGCCGATTACCTCTCGGGAAGGCGGTGCATTGCCGTTCCGTCCGAGCGCAGGCGTCCGAAGCGCGGTTCGGTCAAGATCACGGGCGCTTCGGCGAACAACCTGAAAAACGTAACGGCGCAGGTAGAAATAGGCACGCTTACCGTGGTTACAGGCGTTTCGGGCTCCGGTAAGAGCTCGCTTATCACCGACACGCTAGCCCCTGCGCTGGCGAACCGCATCAATCGGGCCCATCACCGCACGGGAGCATATCGAAAGCTCACGGGATACGAAGCCCTTGATAAGATCATCGACATCGACCAGAGCCCCATCGGCCGTACGCCTCGTTCCAATCCCGCCACCTACATCGGGCTGTGGGACGATATACGCGCGCTGTTCGCTAGCACGCAGGAGGCCAAGGCGCGCGGATACGCGCCCGGCCGTTTCAGCTTCAACGTAAGCGGCGGCAGGTGCGAAGCGTGCAAAGGCGACGGCCAGATCAAAATCGAGATGCATTTTCTTCCCGACGTCTACGTGCCCTGCGAGGTGTGCGGGGGCAAGCGCTACAACCGCGAAACGCTGCAGGTGACCTATCGCAGCAAGACCGTGTACGACGTCTTGGACATGACGGTAGAAGAGGCTCTCGAGTTCTTCAAAAACATTCCGGGCGTCGCCCGCAAGCTCCAGACGCTCTTCGACGTGGGCCTTGGCTATATTCGCCTCGGGCAGCCCGCCACCACGCTTTCGGGCGGCGAGGCTCAGCGCGTGAAGCTGGCGAGCGAGTTGCAGCGCCGGCAGACCGGCAAGACCTTCTATATCCTCGACGAGCCCACGACGGGTCTGCATATGGAAGATGTGCGCCAGTTGCTCGACGTGCTCCAGCGCCTGGTGGACAAAGGCAACACCGTTCTCGTCATCGAACACAACCTCGACGTGATCAAAT
>ERZ825896.3859-NODE-3859-length-12166-cov-5.499463_pt1 | contig 12166 bp, 15 predicted proteins | sample MGYA00519858_ERZ825896 | MGnify/ENA primary metagenome ERZ825896 (study PRJEB31778, sample SAMEA3449214) | human gut metagenome | biome: human gut; feature: human-associated habitat; material: faeces | place: United Kingdom | collected 2010/2012 ... | reverse complement strand
TTGAGACATAATCAAATACTAACACTTAAGACATTATCATAAATTAATCATATAATTTTTTAAATAAAAATATTACAATTGAAAAAAATAAAAATTCGTAATATAATATTATCGACATTAAATGCTGTCTAGTCTATGTCTGCGACTAGATGGTATTTTTTCATTTTTAGAAAAAATACCGATAACTTTTGAAAGAAAGGATGAGGTATATAGTGCCTAAAACAAAGTTTCAAAATTTTATATTTACCTTAATGAACGTTATTTTAATGGCCTATAGTATGATAATTTATAGTGTAGCAATAAATTCATCAGAGGGTTTAATAAATCAAACATTTTTAGTAGCATTAAAAGAATTTCCGATTGAAGGTATTATAGTTTTTGTATTAGCATATTTTTGTGCAAGTCCTATTGCCAAAAAATTGGCATTTAGAATAGTAAACCCTAAAAATGATAATAAAATGTTTATCATCTTATCAATTCAAACGTTTACTGTATTGGTTATGGTAGGTTTAATGAGTATATATGCTTTATTTGTGCAACATTTAATAAATAGTAATATTATATGTAATTATATAGTATTATATTGTAAAAACTTTATAATGGCATATCCGTTGCAAGTATTTTTCGTTGGGCCATTAGTGAGAAATGTTTTTAGAATAATATTTAAAAAGCAATTATAATAAGCATAAGTACAAATTACAATTTGTATGGTAAACTTAGATACGTTTTTGGATACGTTCTACTAGTAAAACTGAGTATAATCGAGAGTAGTCAAGTGTAAAAAAAAATTACAGAATAAAATGCTGTAAGGTGGTGTAAAATGATACATGCAAAAAAACTTGCGGAAGTGGAAAAATACAAACAATACTGTGATAAGTAGTTAGAAGCCTTGAAATATAGGCTTTTTCTATATAAAAAATTAAGAAAGTTATTTAGATACATTATTAAATATATTGTAATAAAGTATTTGAAACGTATCTGGGGATAAAAATAACCACAAAAAGTGTTGTATTTGTGATGCTTTTTGAGACTTTTGACCATAGCCATAGTGATAGTGATAAAAACGTGGTATAATAGTTATAGGAGTTGATAAAATTGTCTGAATATAAAAAGATGAGAGAATATTCTCATGAAGAGTTTGTAAAATTAGTTATGAGTTTAAATGAGAAAGAATTGTTAGAATTGAGTTCAAAGTATGGAGGATATCCTGTTTTATTTAGAATGGCATTAGATGATAGAATTAATCATATTCCATTTATTCAAACTGGGGCAGCAATAATAATTAGAAATGAAAATGGACAAATATTGTTACAAGAAAGAACTGACAGAAATAAATGGGGGTTACCTGGAGGATGCCAAGATTTAGGTGAAGATTTAAGAGTAACAGCTGTTAGAGAGGCTTTTGAGGAAACAGGTATTAAATTGGATCCAAATTCAATTGAACTAATAGATACACTTTCTGGTGAATCAAGGAAAAATAGTTATCCTAATGGCGATATAGTATATAATAATACATCTTTGTATCTTGCAGATATTTGTAATGTGGATGTGAGTAATTTAAAAGGAGATTCTGAAACAAAAAGACTACAATTTTTTTCTCTTGATGAAATTCCGGAAAATCTTATGGATGCTGATTTAATAGCATCGTATTTAAATTATGCATCAAGAAAAGAGAGATAATTTTGATATGCTTTTAGATATGTTACACTAATAAAACAGAATGCGGCAGAGTGTAGCCAAGAGCAAAAATATACAATAAAATGGACTAAAGTGCAATAAAGCAAAGCAAAATTTAATTAGAATAAAGACTTGGTTGTCCGTGAAAAAGTATAAACAATGTTGTGAGAAATGATTGTAAAATAAGGGTTCAAAATTAAAGTAAGCTTTATGGAACAACTACAAGTACCATTATCAATTGATATTACAGTTGGAGATTCAATAATATCAAGAGAATTAAAATTTAGGTATAAATGTATGTTTGATGATTCTTATACTAATATTATGGAATTGAATAAGAAAACTATAATTGCAGAAAAATTTAAAACTTTTATGACAGATAATATTATAAATATAAGAACTAAAGATTTTTATAATTTATATATTCTTTTAACAGAATTTTATGATGAATTAAATAAAGATATTTTAGTAAAAGCAATAAAGAATACTTTTAAAAGAAGAGAAACAAATTATGATGTAGAAAATATAGATTATGATGATGTTATGGCTTCTATTAATTTAGTTATTAAATTCTTAGAACAAGGACTAGTTGGAGTTTAGATATTATTTGTTTAAAAATGTTGGCATAGTTAAATATGTTAACATTTTTTTAAATTTTATGAAACCGTGGTTTTTTACACATAACATTATTTGTGCTATAATCTTTGTAGGGGTTGATCATTATGGTAATGGAAACGGAAATAACTGTATTGGTAAAAAGTGACTATGAAGTTTTAAAAAGAGAGTTAGAAAAGAATGAATTTCAAATAAAAGAAAAATATGAATTAAAGGATATATATATGATAGATAAGGATATTGACTTATCAAAATTGTCAAAATTAGAAATTCTTAAAAAGTGTATTTTAGTTAGAGATATAGTTAATATAAAAAAAGAACTACTTTATAAATATAAAAAATATGATGTCAATGGTGATATCTTAGAACAGGGAAAAGTAGAATGCCCAGTCATTGATATAGAAAAAGCTATTGGATTTATGGAATCAATAAATTACAAGAAACTATTTAATATATATGATAGATGCATAGTATATGCAAACAAAGAAACAGAATTGGTAGTACAATTAGTAAATGATAAATATATTTTTATAGAAATGGAATCCGAATGTGAACATATTAAAAGGAAATATAATTCAGTAGAAGAATTAAAAAATGATATAAATAGATATAACTTGCCAATAGATAATTCTAATTACTTTGTTAAAAAAGCAGAATTAATTTTAAGCGAAAACATATTTAGGTAAATTTGTTAAAAGTTATGAAAAGTATTATAGATATATTTCACTTTGCTTAAATTAAAACATTTAGTTTAGTAAAATATACTAATAAATTAAGTTGAAACATTAAAACAATTGTAAACTTAAAAAAAAGATATTAAGTTTTAATTTGGTCGAATTTGATCAAATTGACTGTTTAGTATTGCAAAAAAAGTTACAATATATGTACAATAGTATATGAGTAGATGAAAGGTAGGATAAAAAATGGAAATGAGTAGGGAAACAATAAATAGTCTTTCAGAATATTTTGAAAGAACTTTTGGAATGCCATATGAAGATTTTAAAAAATTAGATTATGAAGTGCAGCAAATATTAATATCTTCTTATAAAAATACACAGAAAAATAATATAGCAAATGTTATGTTATGTTCAGGTGAACATGCAATTTTTATTAAAGTAGAAAAAGGTAAAAGAGTAATGATAGGAAGTGGAGAACATTCCTGTTTTATAAAAGCTGGTCTTACTCCAGAAGAAGAAATTCGTGAATTTGAAGATAGAATGGATGACCATATTTATAGTAAACCAGTTGCTTTTGTAAAAAAATTGCAAAGAAGAATTAAAAATTTAAATAAATAATTGTGATTATTTTTAATGTAAACATTGTTTGCATTTTACTTTCATATATAGAAAATTAAAGTAATTAAAAAAGATATTTGTGAAGATAGTTGGGGTAATATGGATGAAATTAACAAGTAAAGATGCAAGGGATTTATTAGAACAAGAAAGAAAAAATGTTAAAGATGATAGGTGGATAGAACATTGTATTTGTGTTGGTGATACTGCAGGTATAATTGCTACATCTTTAGTTAATGAGGGCTACAATGTAGATATAGATAAAGTTGTAGCACTTGGATATATTCATGACATAGGTAAAAAATTTAATGAACATGGTGGAGTTTTTCCTCATGCTATAAATGGTTATAATTATATAAAAAAACTTGGATATGATGAACAGTATGCTGGTATTTGTATCAAACATTCTTTTTTAAATAATGATATAGATTGTATATCTAATGACCGTGATGAAACAGATAAGTCTAATCCGTATTATAGTTTTGTAAAAGAATATATAAAGAATAAATATAGTATAGAAGAAAAAATAATTAATTTATGTGATTTGATGTGTACAACTAAAACATTAACTGTGGAAAAAAGAATGATAGACTTATTATTAAGACATGGTGTATTTGCAAAGACTCATTATCATCTTGAACAAACAATGAAATTAAAAGAGTATTTTGATAATTTGTTAGGTTATAATTTATATGAATTAATATCTACTATAAAAGATAATTTATAATCAAAATAATACAATCATTTTAATTTACAAAAAAGTATGTTATATTATTTATAGTTAGAAAGTAGGAATATATAGATGAAAAAATGCAAATTGTTGTTAATTATTATGATTTTAATAACTGTAACGGGGTGTAACAATATAAAAAATAATGCTATAAGTAATAAAGACATAGAAGATAAAATAAATGTAATTGTTATAAGTGGACCATTACAATCTTCTAATCCATATGATTATATTAATGAAAATAAGGATATATATAATGAATTACTAAATAGTCCTAAAGAAACTTTTGCATATGCTATTACTGATTTGATTAATACTAATGCAAGTGATGGGCTTAAAAGTTATATAGAATCCTTATTATGTAGTGAAATTAATACTAATTTTATTTATGATTTTGAATCAGCAAGTGATTATTTAAATAATTATAAAATTTATTTAAATAGTACTGATAAATTAAATGAATATGATAAATATGCAAAATCACTTTTAAAATAGTATTAGGGGAAAGTGTGTAGTATGAAAAAGTTTTTAAAAAGTTATGTTGATCCAAAATATTCTTTTGATACAATAACAATAATAGGTATAATTTGTTTAATAGTAGTTATTGCAGGTGTATTTGGCTTTTTATATGAATTTATATTTTATTATTTTAATGGTGGTATGAAAGGGTTTTACTGGCGTGGTGGTAATTTTTTACCATGGATAAATATATATGCAACAGGATCAATAATGATATATTTACTTACATATAAACTAAAAAATAAACCTTGGTTAGTATTTTTAATTAGTTTTATATCTTGTGGAATATTAGAATATTTTTCAGGTCTTGGAATGTATATTTTAGGAGATGGACTTAGATGCTGGGACTATAACTCTGAAATATTAAATTTTGGTAATATAGGTGGCTTTGTTTGCCTTAGAAGTGCTACTTTCTTTGGTTTATCAAGTTTATTATTAATATATGGTATAATACCATTTTGCTTTTTTCTAGCAAGTAAAATGAATAAAAAAGCCTTTCTAATTATGAGTTTTACTTTATGTTCAATTATCTTAATTGATGAATTTTACAATCTTTTATTCGCAAGACTTCTTCATTTACCAAGGGCTTCAACTATTTATAAAAAGCTTGGCATTCCATATGTTAGTTTTAAATAAAAATAAGAGAATTACATAAATTTCTCTTATTTTTCTATAACTACGGGATCAAAAGTATCGATTGCTGAAATTAATTTAGGATGTTTTATGATAAAATGAATGGTAGGATTTTCATTTTTAGATAGAATAACATAATTATTTTTTAATATGGTTATATTAATATTTTTAAAGGTTCTATTTTTGTTAAAAATGATATTATAATTTTTATTATGTTTAGAAAAATTTATTGTTGACTTGAAATGTTCTAAATATTCATCATATGTATATTTAATTTTTTTATTATAAAAAATATTTTCTAAAGATAAATAGACATCATCATTATTAAATTCTTCATTGGTAAATTTGTAAATATTATCATCTATAGTATTGTTATCTAAAATAAATTTAATATTTTCTTCTTCTTCTTTTTTATATGTAACTATTTCTTTTATATCCTTATTAGATATTTTATTTCTTTTTAATATAGATATAAGTAAATCATCTTGTATTGTAAATAAAGGTAATGAAGAAAAATATCTTTTTCGATGATCAATTACTTTTTTATCATTTAGTAAAAATAATTGATAATTATTTTTATTTTCTTCTCTATATATATCCATCAAAGGATTAGCCTTTTTTATTAATAAACTTGCTTTTTGTTTATAGTAATTAATTTCCTTTTTATTATTTGTTATATAGTATTTTCCTTTATCATGAAAACCTTTAATACATTCACCTGTTAAGGCAACACTACCTGATACATAATTAATATGTTGATAAATTGTATTTTTAGATTCAGGTAAATAATATGGTGAAACTTGTCCTGTCATATAAATGGGAATCCAACTTTCAAGCCCTAACATCATTTCTTTAAAAGGCCTGTCTAAATTATGAATAATATTAAGATGAAGACCTTTTTTTAAACTCATTGCAATTGCAAACATCCACTTCTTACCAAATTCTATGTCTTCAGCCATATCTTCCATAGGCATATCACTACACATAAAAATATCATCTTTTGACTTAGATAGTACCGTTCCTTTAAAAAAGTCAAGTTCACCTTTTTTCATCTCTTCTATACCAAAATAGTTTTTGGTTCTAACCTTGTAAAAGGGAACATATGGGACTTTTAATTGATCAAATTTTATAGCCTTAATATAATTATTTAAATCAAAACTATCTAGTTTTTCTAAAAAGTTATTTATTTCATTGCTTTGTTGTTTATTATTTGTCATTAACCAAATCTTAATTATATCTATACTAAGTTCCTTTTTTACATTCATAATAGTACATAATTTATTTTGATATTCTTCATTATTACTTTTCTTAAATATAAAGTTGGTAATTGTATTAATAAATTCTTTTTTATTTGAAGGTATTCTATTACCACTTCTTATTTTTGATAAATATGATGCATCAAAATTTGAATATTTGGATAATTCACTTGTGCTTATATTTAGAGTCTTTATGAGAGTATTAAGGTTATTTCTAACAGTTTCAAAGTCTATATCATTTTTATTTATTACCTTATTAAATTCTTTTAATATATCATTACTATTTAATTTTTTATTAGACATTTTCTGTAATCCATCACTAATTTTTTTTAAATTGTCATTAGTAGGTATTCTTTCACCATTTTTATATCTACTGATAATTGATTGTGAAAGAGAAGATGCATTAGCAAGTTCTTTAGAACTACATTCAATATCCTGCATATATTTATTTAATATATTACTAAAAGTCATTTTTAATCACCATAAATAATATAACAAATTATCTAGATTTTTTCAATTGCCAAAATTGTCAATGACTAGTTGACACATATATTAAAAAAATATATTTAATATATTATACTTAAAATAATAATTATATTTATATAATTGGTAACGAAAGGAAGGTGATGATATGGCATTAATTAAATGTCCAGAATGTAAAAAAGATATAAGTGATAAAGCTGAGGTATGTCCAAATTGTGGATATGAACTTAAGAGCGCAAATGATAGTGTAAGTAATAGTAATTTAGATAAAGTTATTTCTGGAAATAATTTAAAGTATTTGTTTATTATAGTGGTTGCTGCAATTGGAATATTTCTTGTCTTTAACATGATGAATAAAAATAGTGGTATGGGATATAAAAGTTATACCGATAGTACACTTGGTATTACATTTAATTATCCTAAAAATTATGATGTGAAAAGAGATACTTCAACTAATCTTCTTTATGTAGCAAAATCAATAGGAAATACTGTACCTGATTACCCATATATTGTTATATCAAAAATTGATGGATATGCTCCATATTCTTTTTTGTCAAAGGCAATGGATATATTAAGCAATCTTGAAGATTATAAGGTTATAACTGATATAACTAGTGAAATGATGGGTAATAAATCAGTATATAAAATACAAATTAGCTATACTTTAGATGGTCAGTCAATTGTAGATAGTAGTTATGCATTTAATTATAATAATTTACTTTATGTAGTAGAATCAATGGAGTTGAATTCACAAGACGCAAAGATAACTAAATATGTAAAAGAAATAATAGATTCGTTAAAATAAGGAGGAGAAAAATATGTCATTAATAAAATGTAAAAATTGTAATGGAGAGGTAAGCAGTATGGCCAAAAAATGTCCACATTGTGGTACATCTCTAGTTCCTACTAAAGACATTATATGTTCTGAATGTGGAAATAAAATCAAGGATGGAGCAGCTATATGTGATAAATGTGGTTGTCCAGTTCACCAAGAAAAGAAAATGGCAGAAACGGCTAAAGAAAAAATATATGGTAGTTTGGATAAACTAACTGGTGCAAAAGCAAAAAATTATGTATCTGTAAAAGATTTGTTTAAAAATACTTTTAAAAAACATAGCCAAGATGATTTAGATGAAGTATTTGTTTGTGGTAGTAAAAATACTACTCCTAAACCTAAAGATATAGATTTAAAAAAGGCTAGTGCATGGGTATATTTTAGAGTTTTTATCTTTTTCTTGATATCATTTGCTATAATGTATGTTGGTTATGTTGATTATCAAAATGATAACTTTTTACCTGGTTTAATATTCATTGGAGGATTCGCTGTTCCGATAACAGTACTTATCTTTTTCTTTGAAATTAATTTATTTAGAAACATTCCTTTTTATAAAGTAATTAAATATTTTTTACTTGGTGGATGTTTTTCATTAATTGTGGCTATATTATATTTCTCTATTTTTACAGTTGGAGAACTTGATTATTTAGGAGCATTAACAGTTGGTTTAATAGAAGAAACTGCCAAAGCAGTTGTTGTTGTTTTCTTCTTGTTTAGAGAAAAACGTTCTAACTATATATTAGATGGATTATTAATTGGTGCTGCTGTTGGTGCCGGCTTTGCTGCTTTTGAAACGGCTGGATATATATTAAAATATGGACTAAAATATAACTTTGCTACTATGCTAGAAGTTTTAAAAATTAGAGCTATACTTGCTCCTGGAGGACATGTGGCATGGGCCGCTATTGAAGGCGCTGCATTAATGTATGTTAAGGGAATAAATGGTAAATTAAAAAAAGAACATATAAATAATAAAACTTTTTTATTAATATGTTTAATTCCAACAATTTTACATGGTATATGGGATATGCCAATAAATATACCATATAATCTACTTCAAATTGGTCTTACTATTGCTGCATGGGTAGTAGTTATATATTTCATAAATTTAGGTTTAAAACAAGTAGATGATGCTAAAAAACAAGAAAAATAGTATTAGTGCTCATAATTGAGTGCTTTTTTTTTAAATATTGTCGTAAATTTATAAAGGAGACTATAAATATATTTAAAAATTATATTATTTTTGATATAATCATTGTAATTTAATATTTATTTAGGGGGAACACAATGACAGAAGATATTTTAAAACAAATAAGAAAAGAGTATTTTACTAAAAAAAGGGAAATAGAAAAATTAAAGGAAAAAAGGGATAGACTTAAAGCATTAGAAAAATGTTCTGAAGTTCAAGAATATTTGAATTTATTGGGATGCATAAGTTTAATTAATGATAATCAAAATGAGATATTAACAGATGATGAGATATTATATAGTACATATCGAAAGTATATTTACAAAAGCCAACATACTAATAATATTTATGTGTATGTTGGAGCTTTTAAAAGGGCAAGTGATGGTGATATCCTAGTGTCTAATTCACCTTTTGATTATAAACTATATCAAGATGTTGAAAATGAATTTAATAAAGTATATATGACTCCTCTTAATTATCAGAAATTTGAACGAGATAATAGAGTAATTCTTCCAATGAATCCTAGTTTTGAAACATATTATCAAATAAGAAGAGAGTTTATTCATACGGCAATTAAAGAAGATCAAGATTTAGCTTGCCAAAAAATATTACACAAAAAATATTAAAGATGGTATTTGCTTATTTTAATTGTTTTGGTTATATGTTATAATACGTATAGAAAGTAGGAATAGTAATGAATGAAAAAAAGAAGCTAATAATGGTTTTAACAATGATATTAGCCGTAGTTTTAACAGTGATAATAGGTCAATTTATAAGTACATCTAAATCTCATTCTATTAGAAAAAAAGTAGATAGTTTATATAATGGTAATGAGACAAGTATTATATATATAGGTAGAAAAACATGTGGATATTGTCAATTATTTAATCCAGTAATTAAATCACTTAGTGAAAAATATCAATTTGATTATCACTTTATTGATACGGACAAATTAACAAATAAAGATTTATTAAAGGTATTAGATATTGTTGGCATTGATGAAAATAATTTTGGTACTCCATATTTGGTAATTGCTAAAGATGGGAAAAAGATTGTGGACCAAAATGGTTATACTGATGAGGTTGGTTTATTTGAATTGCTTCAAGAAGCAGGAATAATTGATAAAGATGAAACAAATCCTTATGTAGCAAGTGATGATAATAAAGTTGTTAAATCATTTATTGAAGTATTTAATAGTTCATCTAAAAGATTAGTATATATTGGAAGACCAACTTGTACATTCTGTCAAAAATTATCACCAATTTTAGAAGAGGTTGCTAAGGGGTATAATATAGATTATTATTATATTAATACGGATGAGATACAATCAAATGAACTTGCAGCGATATTGCTAAAATTAGGTAGAAAAACAAGTACATTTGGTACTCCATATCTTGCAATTGTTCAAAATGGTGAAAAAATAGGTGAACAACCAGGTTATGTTGAAAAAGAAGGATTAATTGAGTTTTTTGAGAAAAATGGTTTAGTGGAGGAATAGTATGGAACAAATAGTTTATAGTAAATTAAAAGAGTTTAAAAAAAGATACCCATTAACAGTAGGATGGCGTTTAAAATCACATTGCAAAGTAATAGAAAAACACTTAAATCCTGGGGAAATTGTTAATTATGTTTTTGTTGCTCAAAAAAATGATACATTATTAGATTTTATCTCAACTTATGTTGTAGTGCTTACGAATAGAAGAATATTACTTGCTCAAAAAAGAGTATTATTTGGATATTTCTTTATTGCTGTAACACCTGATTTGTTTAATGATTTAAAGGTTAGAACAGGAATTATTTGGACTAAAATTTATATTGATACTGCTAAAGAATTCATCAAGTTATCCAAAATTCAAAAATCAGCAAGTGATGAAATCGAAACGGCAATTACTGAATATATGATGGAAGAAAAAAGAAAATATGGATTAAGAACTGTGAAGTAAACTGCAAATGCAGTTTTTTCTTTTGTTGATAAAAGAAAAAATATATTATATAATTTAGTTAGAGGTAGTGATATATGAAAAAAAGATGTTTGTTTTTAGTAGTATTAATCTTTATATACTTATTATTACAGATAGTAATAAAAAATAAAAGTTATAGTACTATGTATAAAATAATAAATGGTAATGATACTTTTGAAGTAATAGAAACAAAAAAGAATGAAAGTGAGTATTTATTTCAAGTATCTCATAAAGATAAATTATATATTTTTATAGTAGATGAAAAATTTAAACACCAAAATAATCTTAAAAAGATAGAATATTATTCTGATAATAATATGGAATGTATTTTACCAATATTTAATAATGACAAAGTAATATATGATATTACATGTAATAAAGATAATGAGTTAATTTATTATCATAATATTAAAGATATTCCAACTACTTTAATAACTTTTAAAGATGAACTAGGTAAAAAGTATGATATAAATAAGTTTAATGATAATAATCAAAACTATGTTAAAGATAATCTATTAATGATTAATTATGATAATATGGTGGATAACTATAAGGTTGCTATTACAAATTATAGGGGTCTTTCTATAATTAACAACAAAATTGTTAATAAAAATATTTTTTCCACAGATATATATAATCGTAATATTAGTTTATTTATTAACAATCTTAAAATTAAAATATTATAAAAGGGTAAGAAAAGATTATAAGATAAAGGATGAGAAAACTGTAGGATTATACACAGATGTTGTTCGTGGTATAAGAGAAATTAAAGATTTAAATTTAAAGAATACTATTCTTAAAGATGTTAATAGTAAAACTAAAGATTCAATTGATGCGGAAACAAAAAGCATTCACACAAGAAGAACTTGGAATAGATATATCGCTGCTTTTCAACATATTTTAGATTTTATTTTTGTTATTTTATCGGTATATTTTATTAAGAAAAATATGCTAGAGGTTAGTTCATTTTTAATAA
>ERZ825896.3858-NODE-3858-length-12168-cov-3.140593_pt1 | contig 12168 bp, 20 predicted proteins | sample MGYA00519858_ERZ825896 | MGnify/ENA primary metagenome ERZ825896 (study PRJEB31778, sample SAMEA3449214) | human gut metagenome | biome: human gut; feature: human-associated habitat; material: faeces | place: United Kingdom | collected 2010/2012 ... | reverse complement strand
TGTCATCATCGTGATTTTCGCCATTTTCGGCGGGAATTTTGGCGGCGGCTGGGGCTGGAATCGCGGCAACAATCCCTATCCCCCGCAGGAGGGCTGCAACCGGGTGAGCAACTGCGAAGTTGAGAGACAGGAGATTGTCGACACGGCCCGGACCCAGTACCTCATCGAGCAGCAGAGCAATGACACCCGCATGGCCATCAACGCCAGCACGGAGGCTATCACCTCTCAGGCCAGCCGGATCTATGAGCAGCGTCTCCAGGAGACCATCTTTGATCTCAAGATGGAGAACCAGAACCTCAAGAACGGCATCTTTACCAAGGAGCAGACCGACGCTCTGGCGGCGAAGATCTCCGACTGCTGCTGCGGCTTCAACCGCCGTCTGGATGCCATCGAGGGCCGGATGCTGACGAAGCCGAATCTGTACGGGGTGGCGTCCACCTGCGGCGGCCAGATCATCCCCGCATCCTGCGGCTGCAACGGCAGCGGCAACATCTGAGCAACTTTTCTCGCATTGGAAACAGTTCAGGCCCCTTTGGCCGGGTAATGGGCGGGGCCGGTGCCCCGCCCTTTAATTTTGAAAGGAGATTATTGTGAGTTGTAAATCTGCTTTGTACGCTGCCATGCAGACCCCCACGGCGGTAGCTGTGGGCGGCGTCATCCCTCTGGGCGGCCTGATCCGGCGGTACGGCTGCGACATTGCCCTCAACGGCAACACGGTCAACCTTGCCGGAACCGGGTACTATGACGTGGACGCCTCCATCACTGCCACCCTCACGGCGGCCGGAGCTGTCACCGTCACTCTCTACAAGGACGGCGTGGCCGTCCCCGGCGCTACCGCCACCGAGACCGGCGCGGCCAGCGGCACGGTCAACCTCAATCTCACGGCGCTGGTGCGTCAGCCCTGCTGCGCTGCCAGTGCAGCTCTGACTCTGGTGCTGACCGGCGTGGAGGCCACCGTTGACAACGTGGCCCTGCGGGTCCAGCGGATCTGACGGAGGTGCGGCATGGTGCAGCTGTTAATCGGGATGCTGCTGGGCGTCATGGCTGCCACCCCCACCGGCCGCAGCATCGGCAATCAGATCGGCAACGTTGCCATTGATAAGGTCAAGGAGGCCATGAAGGCCCCAACGGCCGGAGAGGAGGACAACCATGGAGAATCTGCATGAGCAGATCAAAACGTATATCCCGAAGCTGGAGCACAGCATCAAGGAGTATATGCGAAACCCTGCCACCCCTAACGCGGCGCAGGGGATCATGGCGATGGTAGAATGCCTCAACATGCTCAAGGGCGCCGAGGGGGCGATCTGCACGGGCCGGGAGATGACCAAGGCAGACGCGGAGGCGTGGGCGGCCCACATGGAAAACGAGGACGGCACCGTCGGGCCTCACTGGACCGTCGACCAGACCACCGCCGTGGCCGAGAGCGTCGGCGTGATTTTCGACCAGTTCGCCCCCTGGTGCTGGTGGGCTGCCATGTGCATGATGTACTCCGACTACTGCGGCGTCGCCAACCGGTACGGCGTCGGCACGGCGGAGTTCTACGCCGACATGGCCAAGGCTTTCCTCTATGATCGCGACGCCGGCGGCCCTCGGGCCAAGATGGCGGCGTACTACCACGGCATCGCCGAGCACGGGAAGTGACGTCGCCAACCGGTTACTAACAAACGCTCAAAATTTCCAGACGCAAAAAGTCCCGAAATCGTTGAGATTTCGGGACTTTTTCGTGGTGGACGGTACAGGACTCGAACCTGTGACCCCCTGCACGTCAAGCGTGACCGGAACAATATGGTAACGCACAGGGGCGCACAGGGCGCATTATTTCCCGCCTTGTGCGCCCCTGTGCGGCCTTGTACCGTTATGGTTACTAACAAATCACTAGCGATTCTCCACGGCCCGGACCAGCTCCTGGGGGTCAAAGTGCTGGTAGATGTTGGCCGTCGTGGCGTAGTTTGCATGGCCCAGCATCTTTTGCAGGAGCTCCGGCCGGATATCCGCAGTCACCGCCATGCTGGCGTAGGTGTGGCGGGTGGCGTGGGGCGTCTTCCGGGCAATGCCCAGGCGATCCAGCAGCGGGTAGTAGTCCCGCTTGCGGAAGTTTGCCACGACCTTCTGCCCGCTGTATCCGGAGAGCAGCAGCCCGCCCGGGCGGGCGAAATAAGCGAAATACGCAAAATGCTCCCGGCCCTCCGGCCAGATCGGGATGATCCGGTTCCGTCCGGCCTCGGTCTTCTCGCCGCCGATGACGTAGGTACCATAATAGGCGCTGCGGGGCAGGGAGAAGAGCTCGCCGATACGCATGCCGGTGTAGATCAGCATGAGTGCGATCCTGGCGGCCTCGGTGTCGTCCGCCTGCAGCTTGGCGATGTCGGAGGCGGTGAAGACCTCTTTCTCCGTCTTTTTCTGCTCCGGGAGCTTGGCGAAGCGGGCGAAATTTGTGGTGATGAGCTCTTCCCGCATGGCCCAGGCGGACATCTGGGTAATGAGCTGCTTATATTTTGAGACGGTGGAGTGAGACTTGCCCATGTGGGCATCCAGGACGGTCTGGAAGTCTGCCGTGCGCAGCTCACGGAATTTCCGGCCGTGCAGCGGGGCGAAGACTTTGTACGCCTGCTCATAGGATTCGATGCCGTGTGGGCCAATCTCCTGGTAGTGCTCTTGCTTCCAGGCGTCAAAAACCTGGGAAAAAGTCATGTTGTAGCGCTCGGAGATATCGACGCCGGAGAGACGCTCCAGGGCCTCCAGGGCCTCCGTTTTCTTGGCGTAGTAGCCGATGATCACCCGGTTTTTTGCCGCCACCCAGGGGCGCTGCCGCCTGCCCTGCAGGCGGTAGACCGTTCCGGTGCCGTTGGCCCGCTTCAGGGCCTTGCGCTTTTCCGGCGCCTGCTTTTTCCCGCAGGCGGGGCAGTAGAGCGCCCCAGGCGGCAACTCCGCCCGACACTTAACGCAGAGGTCCATCGTCACTTTCCTCGCCGGATGGCGCGGACCATGGCCCAGGCGATGACGGCGACGGCCAGGACCAGCAGGACGATGATGCCCCATGCCACAACGGTGGGGTCTCCGCCTCGGATCAGACCGGCGTTGCTGATCTGGGCGTCAATGGCGATGTAGCCGGCCAGCGCCGCGCAGAGAGCGGTGCAGAGGACCAGCAGGGCCAGGATTACCGGGCGCTGGGCGTCCACCCGCTCCGCCCCCATGCGATTCTCCGCCTTGAGGGTGTTCTTCTCGCCCTCCAGGCGGACATTTTCCAGCTGGAGTTGGTGTATCTCCTCTCGGGCTTGCCGGTCGCTGCCCTCCGGGGCGGTGAGGCCGAAGAGCTCGTCCAGGGAGAGGCCCAGGACCTTGCAGAGAGCCGCCGAGTTGTAGAGTTTTGGTTCCATCTGCGTTCCCGCCAGCAGCTTGTTGACAGCCGAGGCCGAGACCCCGGAGCGCTCGATGATATCGCTGATGGTGTAGTGCTTCTCCTCCTTGGCGGCACGCACCCGCCGGGGATACGCCTCGATATACGGGGCAAGCTCCTGGATCGCTGACATGGTATATCCGCCTCCAATTTCCAAAATTTTACCGGCAAGGGCGCTTTGTGCCCGTGCCGGTAAATTATTTTCCCAAAAATCTGCCAATTTCACCAGCAAGAGGATAGCCCTGACGGGCTGGAATCTGCTACCATTTAAGCGTAGCAGATGCGTGGTTACAAGGCTATCTGCTGCACGGCCCCTCCGCCGGTTGCAGGCGGCGGAGGGGCCGCTACTTAACCGTCGCCGGGGGAGGTGACTACCTGACGGGACGGAGCATCCTGCCAGTTATCGGAGTAGTCTACCCGCATAAGATCTTTGCCGTACAGGATGCCGAGCAGGATCGCCCCAAGCAAGAGCGCCACGGCCACAGCGGCCAGCGCAATCCTGCGCTTTGACTGCCCAGCGATCAGGTAGTCCGGTTCCTTCGGCGGGAGCGGTTCCTCCCGGACTTGTCGCACAGTGCCACGAGAGCGCCCCAGCTCCTCCACGTGGGAGATGCCAGTGCCCGGCAGCGTGGTGGTGACGCGGGTGCCTCCGTTGGCCTTGCGGGTGTACCGGGCGTACTTATTGCCTACGCTCCAGCCCACGCCGGACTTGGACAAATTGACCCGGAAGGGGCCCAGCTTGACGCTTTTGCGGAATCTCGTGCCCATGGCTCACCCGATGCACTTGTCGCAGGGCTTGAGGCCCATGCCGACGGCGGTGGAGCGGGGGACCTCCCAGTACGTGCCGCCGTTGCAGTGGGGATCGCTGTGGTACTTGCTGCCAGTGCGGGTGATGTAGGTGGCCGTGCGCTCAGCGGGCTCCGCCAGCACCACGGTGGCATTCTTGCCGTCCCAGGAGACGCTGAGGCCCAGGGCCTCTGCCAGAGCCCGGGCGGGGATGTAATTGGTGCCGGCGAACATAAAGGGCTCCACGGTGTTGCCCTTGGCGTCCTTGAGATCCAGGATCTTGCCGTTGAGGGACACCTGGATGTCCCTGTACTCGATCTCCTGCTGCACCTTGCCGGTGGTGGCCAGGACGCTGCCGCCCAGGCACAGGATCAGCAGCATTGTCAGCATGCCCGCAAAAAACTTCTTCATCTCAATCTCCTCCAAATGTAAATTTAGCCTCGGTGGCTTTCTGACATATTTTACGTGCCCAATTTGGGCACAGATCACAGGAGGGCATTATGGGCGATTTGGCAGAGTTGATACTTACCCTCGCGGAGATGACCCCGGAGCAGTTAGACCGCTTTTTATCTGCCGCGCAAGACCTAGTAGCGCAGGCACTATCTCAGGATGATCCACGCAAATCTCAATGAGATTCTGCAGTTCCTCCGGGTATGACTCCATTGGCCCGTTCCCTTCGGGGGACGGGCTCTTTTTGTCCGGATTTCCGGTGAGCAGGTACTCCGCCGAGACGCCCAGCAGTTTGGCGATTTGTGGGAGGTACTTGACGTAGGACCCAGATCGCCTGCATTTCCAAGCGCTGACGATTGACGCCGTAAGCCCTAGGGCGTATGCAAAATCTCGCTGTTCCTGGTATTGCGCATCCACGAGATTAAAAATCCGATCTACGGTGTCCATATTGGTCTCCTTTGTGCAAAGTGCGTAATTATACCCGCAAAATGTGTGCAGTCCTACAATGATTCGTAATCTGCATTTTAGATATTGACAATCTTGATTTTCGAGATTATACTTGACTTACAGTCAAGCGCAGGGGCAAAAAAGAAACGCGGATGCGCTTGTTTTGCGCCGCTACGTGCTGACTTACAGTCAGCATACCACGGCGGGCGCTGAATTGCAAGAAAGGATGTGGTTAAATTTTGAAGAAACGGATCAAGGAGTACCGGGAGCGGCTTGGCCTGAGCCAGCAGGACCTTGCGGACAAGGTCGGTGTGGACGGGTCCCTGGTCTGCTACTGGGAGAACGGGAAGCGGCTCCCGTCCGCCAAGCTCCTCCCCACCCTGGCGTATGCTTTGGATTGCCGGGTGGGCGACCTGTACGAGCCGGAGGACCTGGTGATCCCCAATGCTATCGTACTGCGGGAGGGGGAGTAAGTCCATGGACAGAAACGCGGGAAATATCTACAAAAGCGCACGGCTGCGCCGGGGTATCACCCAGGAGGCCGCTGCCGAGGCGCTGGGCATCAGCACCGACAGCGTCCGGAGCTACGAGAACGGCTACCGGACGCCGCCCACGGACATCGTGGAGATGATGTGCATGCTCTACGACACGCCGCACCTGGCGGCGCAGCACCTGCGGGAGGGCTCCGACCTGGGAGCGCTGCTGGTGCCGGACGTGGAGGGCCGGACGCTGCAGGCCGGGGCCATCCGCCTGGTCAACCGGGTGCTGGCCTTCGCGGACAAGCACCGGGACCGGGACCTTTTGATGATCGCCGAGGACGGCATCATCGACGAGGGGGAGCGGCCCCTCATCAACGAGATCGTGCGGGAGCTGGAGGAGATCAGAGCCAGCGCCACAGAGGTACAGCTGGCCGCCATGCAGGGCCAGGGAGGGAGGACAGTATGATCGAGACCATGTCGCTCAACGAGGCTACGGAGTACCTGCGGCAGCACGGTATGCGCATCACCAACGCCACGCTGGCCGCCGGCATCCAGCAAGGGCTTTACCCTTTTGGCCTCTGCATCCAGGGGGATGTCAAGCCGGTCTATCAGATCTTCACCCGGCTCCTGGACGAGTGGATCGAGAGGCGGGCCGGGAGATGAGGGAGATAAAAAAAGACCGCCCGGAAGCGGGAACTTCCGAGCGGCTGTCCAAGACCACGGGGATGCAGTACAAGGACCTTGACATCGTTATTGTACTGCAAACGGCGGCAAAAGGCAAGAGGAATTTTTCCCGGAGGGGAGGTGCCCTCCAGTGACCGGACTGCCGCTGCTTTTTGCTGTCGTCGGCATTTGCACGATGACCCACGGCGTTTTTGCCGTGATCGACCTAATAGAGAGAGGGTGAGGATATGGCGAGCGACCTGACCGGCGGGGGGATGTACCTGGTGATCCCCTACGCCGTGGCCCATGATATGCGTCTTTCCGGGCGGGCGAAGCTGCTGTATGGCGAGATCGTCCGGCTGGCCAGCGCACGGGGCTACTGCTACGCCAGCAACGAGGCCCTGCTGGAGGTGCTGACCCACGAGGACCCGGACACCGGGGCCGTCGGCACCATCACGGAGCGGACGCTTCAGCGGCTCTTGGCCGAGCTCAAGGACCGGGGACACATCTACACGGACACCGGCCCGGTTTCCAATTCCAGGGGTGGTGATACCACCATGCGGCGCATTTTCGTCGGACAAAAGCTGGCAGAGAAACCCCAGGATTTAGGGGTGACAAAAATGTCACCCCCCGACAAAAATGTCACCCCAGGGGTGACAAAAATGTCACCCCCTATAAGAAGTAAGAAGAATATAAAGGGAAGTAACCCCCATACCCCCGTTGAGGTTTGGGACGCCATCGAGGCATATCTCGGCGGCAGCGATGGGGACCCGGAGTACCGGGAGGCCATCGAGGCGCTCCTCCGTAACCGGCAGGCCCTGGGCAAGCCGGTGCGGACCCGGCAGGCCATGAACCAGATCCTCAACCGGCTGCGCCGGGTCAACCAGCGTGAGACGGAGATCGCCATGCTGGGCAAGGCGGTGGAGCTGAACTGGCTCACGGTGTACCCCCTCAAGCCGGACGAGTTGCCGGAGACGGCCAAGCCCACCAGCAAGCGCTTCCTGGGGACCAAGATCGTGGACGGAGTGGAGGTGGACGTCTTTGGCTGAGATCGACAGCATCCAGGCTGAGCAGGCGGTGCTTGGCTCCGTGCTCATCGACCGGAGCTGCCTGCGGCGCATCGGGGCGCTTCTCCGGGAGGAGGACTTCGCCGTGGAGCTGGACCGGGCCATCTGGCGGACACTGGCGGAGATGGACAGCGCCGGCCGGGCCATCGACGGGATGACCGTGGCGGCTGCCCTGCGGGAGCGGGGCGTCGGCAAGGACCGGGAGAACCGGGAGTATCTGGCCCAGCTCATGTACATCACCCCCACCTCCGCCAATGCGGAGGCCTACGCTGAGATTGTCCGGAGCACGGCGGTCCGGCGCTCCGTGCGGAAGGCGCTGGCGGACGGGCTGGAGAGCCTGGACGGCGGGGCATCCCCGGACGACGTGGCCGCCCTGGTGGAGCAGCAGACCCAGACCGCCCGCCAGCGGGGAGCCGTGGACCTGATCTCTCCCAAGGAGCAGATGGACCAGTTTTATCATTATCGGGAGCGCCTGGACAGCGGGGACAAGCCCTACGTCGCCACCGGCTTCAAGAGTTTGGACCGCCGCTTGGGCGGGGGCTTCCTCAACAGCGGCCTCTACTTCCTGGCGGGCCGCCCCGGCATGGGCAAGACGGCTCTTGCCATCACCATTGCCGAGTACGCCGCCCAAAGCGGGCGGGTGATGTTCCTCTCGATGGAGATGACGGGCAACCAGCTCACAGCCCGGCGCCTGGCCAAGGCCGCCCGGGTGGACAGCCGGACCCTGCTGACCGATTCCCTCACCCCCGAGGAGTACAAGCGGGTGGTGGAGGCGGGCAGCAAGATCGAGAGCAGCGGCCTGGAGATCACGGACGGCCGCAGCTACACCACAGCCCGGATCACCTCCATCGTGCGCAGCAAGCCGGACGTCCGGCTGGTGATCATCGACCATTTCTCCCTCATCCAGGTGCCGGGGAAGCAGGCCAACCACATCGAGTACGCCAACGCCAGCAAGGCCCTCAAGGCCCTGGCTAAGAGCATCCAAGCGCCGGTGCTGTGCCTGGCCCAGCTCAACCGGCAGAGTGAGGAGCGGAGGGACAAGCGGCCGCAGCTCTCGGACCTCCGGGAGACCGGCGCCGCCGAGCAGGACGCCGACGGCGTGCTGCTCCTGCACCGGCCGGATTACTACGACAACGGGCCGGAGGTCCAGGTGGGCGACCTTACTGCCCCGTCCTCCATGGACGTGATCCTGGCCAAGAACCGCCACGGCCCCACGGGCCGGACGGTGCTGAGCTACTACAAGTCCACCAATACCTTCCGGGAGGCATACACCAAGTGAGAGTAGGAGATACCCTGCACCTGCCCTGCATTATCGAGGGGACCAACCACGGCGTCCGCCCGGCGCAGGTGCGATACATCCACCCGCAGGAGAGATTCTGCGTGGTGCAATTTGAGTTTGACTTCGGGGCATTCCGCGAGACCGTCTACCTGGGCAACCGGGCGATGCCGCGCGCGGAGGCGCCGAGAGAGAGGGAGACAGCATGAGGATGATCGCGATCTTTAACCTCAAGGGCGGGGTGGGGAAGACCATCACTACCGCCACTATGGCCTACTGCCTGGCCAACCGGCACCGCAAGCGGGTGCTGGTGATCGACGGAGACAGCCAGGGCAACCTGAGCCAGTATTTTGACGTGGCCGCCGAGGAGGGGCGGAGCCTGGTGGACCTGCTGGAGGGCAACTGCGAGCCCTACTGGGAGGACATCCTCACCAAGACGCTCAACCCCCGCATCCACATCCTCCCGTCGGACGCCCGGATGATGGACGCCGACATGACCTCCGTAGCCAAGGGCCGCTGCAATCCCAGGGCCATCGAGGACCTGCGGACCGCCATTGCCGAGGACAACGGCATGGACTTCCTCCTGATCGACTGCGCCCCGGCCTTCAACGCCTCTGGCATCGCCGCCCTGCGGGCAGCGGATGACGTCATCATCCCCGTCCGCCTGGATACCTTCGCCACGGACGGCATCCGCAATCTTACCCAGCAGGTGTACAACATGCGCCGGGCCAATGGGCGGCTGCGGGTGGCCGGGGTGCTGGTGACCCAGTGGCGCAACACGGAGCTGGAGCGGGAGATGCTCCGGCGGCTGCCGGATTTCGGCCTGCCGGTATTTGATCGGGTGATCCGGATGAGCGAGCCGGTGCCCTACGCCCTCAGCGCCGGGGAGAATCTCCTGGTGTACAGCCCCACGTGCGCGGCGAGCGTGGACTACAAGCGGGCGGTGCAGGAGTACCTGGACAAGCTGGGAGGAGGTGAGCGGGATGCCTAAGATGCCCGATATCTCCAGCATCCTGGGGGAGCAGATCCGAGACGTGCCCAATTTGGGCACGGAGGGGGAGCTCCGGGAGCTGCCGGTGGAGGACGTCCATCCCAACCCCGGCAACTTTTACCCGCCCATCGACAGTGCCGCCATGGAGGACCTGCAGGAGAGCATCCAGGCCAACGGTGTCCTGGAGCCCCTGCTGGTGCTGCGGGACGGAGACGGCTACCGTCTGATCTCCGGCCACAATCGCCTGCGGGCCGTCCGGCACCTGCACCTGTACGGCCCGGATGCCCAGCGCTGGGCCACGGTGCCCTGCCGCATCCTTCCCCCCATGGACGAGCTCAGGGAGCAGACGGCCATCATCGAGGCCAACCGGCAGCGAGTCAAGACCCCACAGGTGCTGCAGCAGGAGGCCAAGGAGCTGACGAGGCTCTACACCGAGCGGAAGAAGGCCGGGGAGGACCTCCCCGGACGGGTCCGGGACCGGGTGGCGGAGGACCTGCGGATCTCAGCGGCCAGGGCTTCCAGGCTCGCCGCCATTGATACCGGCCTCAAGATTCCCGGATTCCAGCGGATGTGGAGGGACGGCGACATCAACGAGAGTGTCGCCTACGAGATCAGCAAGCTGGACCTGGACCAGCAGTACCGTCTGCTGGACTACCACATCGACGGCGGGCGGCCTCTCAACCTCTCCACCTTGCGGCGCTTCGGCGCGATCTACCACAAGCTCTGCAAGGGGGCGTGCCAGGTGACTGGCGGCTCCTGCGAGATTGCGGACGACATGTACGACGATCAATTCTGGGGCGGCGAGTGGCACTGCGCCGGATGCTGCGCCTGCTGCAACGAGCGCGACACCTGTGCGACGGTCTGCAAGCATTTTGAGCCGAAAGAGACGGAAGCGGAGGAGACAAAGAACCCGTCAACGAAGGACCCCCGTCTGCACTGGGAGACCATGCGAGACGCTTTTTGCTCCCGGGTGAAGGCACTGCGGGAGGCCACTGGCCTCAGCCGCAAGGAGTTTGCGGAGAGTATCGGCTGGTATGCCGCCACCTATTCCGCATGTGAGAACGGCTATCTCCCAGGCTCCGAGCGTATCCCGCGGCTGGCCCTGGCGCTGGGATGCACCACGGACTACCTCTACGGCCTGACGGATGATCCCAACGGCTGGCCGCCGCCGGCGCAGGAGCTGCCCGCTCCCGCTTGGCGGGATCTGGAGGAAGTCTGGCCGGAGATTGAGGACACTGTGATCCTCTGCCGGGATAACGGCATCGGCGGGTACGAGTACCAGGCCGCCGTTTGCGTCGGCTCCAAGGATGACCGCTTCCCCTTTACGGACGCAGGCGATGATATCCACATCGAGGACTGGGACAGCTACCGCTGGTGGCTCCCGTTCCAGCCAAAAGACTGACAATTTGATAGTCCGGGGGCGGGAGGACAGCGCCGGTTTTCTTACCGCCGTTTCTCCTTCCACGGCGGGCCCCTCCTTCCCGCCTGCCAGCCATACCGCTTCACCTCGGCGGCTTCCTTTCCCGGCGCCGCCCTCCCGTCCCCGGACAGATATCGGAGGATAGTATGATCAAGTTTGAGATCGACAGCGAGCACCGTATCCGGCACCTTGAGGTCCGAGGCAGCCACATGACCCTGGCCGCGGAAATTGCCATGCTGGTGGGTGCCATTTATGCGCAGACGTCCAGCTTAAATCCCCATGTGGCAGAGATGTTTAGGGACAGCATCCAGATCAATACGAGGGATGAATCTCCCACTTGGGATCCGCCCCAAGAATGGAGAAGGGTGGGGCCGGATTCCTCGGTGACCATTATCATCAAGCCGTGGCATGATGATGGACAAGCGTTATGACGCTCCGTGCCGGCCGGACTGCCCTCGCCGACGTGCCGCTCCCACCTGCCACGATCCCGCCTACTGCCCCGCCTGGGGCGAGTACGCCGCCAAGACGGCGCGGGAGCGGCAGGAGCGCCGGGATCAGAGCCGGGAGGTCAGCGACTACCAGGCCGTCCGGCGGAAGAGCCGGAAGTGGATGCAGGAGATGACGAGGAGAAAGGGACTAAAGGAGCGATGAACGATATGCACATGAGCGACGCGGAGATCGCCACCGGATACCGGACGGCGAAGAACAAGACAAAGCAGATCGGGGTGCTGGCGGAGCTGAATGTCGTGTCCCGGAGGACCATGGAGGAGAAGCTGGTGGAGCTGGGGCTGATGGAGAAAACCGGGGGGGTGAGCCCCTCCCGGCCCCGGCCCCGACGACGGAGGCGGCTCCCTTCGACGAGATCAGGGCCCGGGAGCTTTACGCCGAGGGCCGGGACGACCTGGCGATCTCTGAGATGCTGGGCGTGAGCAAGGCGGTATTTTCCAAGTGGCGCAAGGGCCAGGGGCTCAGCGCCAACTACCCCAAGCAGCGGGCACCGGGTAAGCCCCGGAGGACACCTCCGCCCGAGGAGCCCGCCGGCGACGCCCTGACGGTGCGGCGCATGGCGGAGATCTTCGGCCAGATGGCGGAGTGGCACCCGGACGCCGTGGTATCCGTTCCGGCCGGGGCGCTGAGCCACGTGCGGCTGGTGAGCGAGTACGGCCAGGCCGGAGAGCCGCTGCTGCGGGTA
>ERZ825896.3854-NODE-3854-length-12173-cov-6.388761_pt1 | contig 12173 bp, 10 predicted proteins | sample MGYA00519858_ERZ825896 | MGnify/ENA primary metagenome ERZ825896 (study PRJEB31778, sample SAMEA3449214) | human gut metagenome | biome: human gut; feature: human-associated habitat; material: faeces | place: United Kingdom | collected 2010/2012 ... | reverse complement strand
CGATGGCCTTGCAGTGATCCTCAACGTACAGCCAGTCACGGATCTGCATACCGTCACCGTAGACAGGCAGCTGCTTGTGGTGCTTGACGTTGTTGATCATCAGGGGGATCAGCTTCTCGGGGAACTGATAGGGGCCGTAGTTGTTGGAGCAGCGGGTAATGTTCACCGGCATGCCGTAGGTATCGCCGAAGGCCTTCACGAACAGGTCTGCGCTCGTCTTGCTGGCCGAGTAGGGGCTGTGGGGGTCCAGCGGAGTGGTCTCCATGAAATAGCCTGTCTCGCCCAGGCTGCCGTACACCTCGTCCGTGGAGACCTGCAGATACTTTTTGCCCTCGGCCCACTTGCCGTCCCTATACCAGGCGTTCTTGGCGCACTGCAGCATATTCACTGTGCCCTCCACGTTCGTCTTGACGAAGATCTCGGGGTTCGTGATGCTGCGGTCCACATGGCTCTCAGCCGCAAAGTTGATGACAAAATCAAAATCATACTGTCCGAACAGCGCCGTGATGGCCTCCCGGTCGCAGATATCGGCCTGCACGAATACATGGCGTTTGTCGCCCTCGATGCTCTTGAGGTTCTCCAGATTGCCCGCATAGGTCAGCTTGTCCACGTTGACAATGGTGATATCCTTGTACTTCTCCAGCATATACAGCACGAAGTTGGAGCCGATGAACCCGGCGCCGCCGGTGACGAGATAGGTTTTCATGTGTTTACTCCTCCGGTTTGTAGTTTTCAAAAAAACAGGCCAGCGCGGTTTTCCAATCGCGCATTTCATTTCCGATAGTCGCTTTCAGCATGGCGTTTTCCAGCGCCGAATACGCCGGGCGCGGCGCGATCTGCTTTTTCGCTCCGGCGATGAACTGCTCCGTCGTGCAGGGCGTCACCGTGGCGGGGATGCCGGAAAGGCGGATGATCTCGGCAGCAAAATCGTACCAGGAGCAGATGCCCTCGCCGGTGCAGTGGTACAGGCCGTACTCGTGGGTCACGCACAGCTGCAAGATCTCGTGGGCAAGGTCAGCAGCGTTGGTGGGGTTGCCGCACTGGTCGTTGACCACTTCCAGCTTGCCGAACTTTTTGCCTGCGTTCACGATGGTCTTGACAAAGTTTTTGCCGTAGTAGCTGTACAGCCATGCGGTGCGCACGATGAAGTGGCGGTGGCAGAACCGTTCCACATACTTTTCGCCCATGAGCTTGGTAGAGCCGTAGGCGCTGATGGGCCCGGGCAGGGTGGCTTCATCCTGCGGGATGCCGCCGTTTTCCCGGCCGGAGAACACATAGTCGGTGGAAACGTGCACCAACCGTGCGCCGGTCTTTTCGGCAGCCTGCGCCAGATTGCGGGGGCCAAGGGCGTTCGCCTTAAAGGCATCGTCGTGGTGCACTTCGCACCCGTCCACGTTGGTGTAGGCGGCGCAGTTGATGATGATATCCGGGCGGTTGCGCCGCACGAACTCGTCCACCATCTTGTAGTTGGAGATATCCAGCTCCGGCAGATCCACCGGGATCACCGTAGCGTTGAGCAGCTTTTCGGGGATGGGACCCAGCTCGCTGCGGCCCTCCTGCAGCTGCTTGAGCAGCTCTGTGCCCAGCTGCCCCTTGCAGCCTGTGACAATGATTTTCATACCAATGTGCCTTTCCTTATGCTTAGTAGCGCAGCTTGCCTTCGGCCACGTTCTTCAGGTGCTGGCCGTAGGGGCTCTTGCCGTAGCGCTGGGCGCTTTCCAGCAGGGTGTCGCGGTCGATCCAGCCGTACTTGAAGGCGATCTCCTCCGGTGCGCTGATCTTGATGCCCTGACGCTTTTCGATCATGTGCACAAAGTCGGCAGCCTCCACAAGGCTTTCCATCGTGCCGGTATCCAGCCATGCAAAGCCGCGGCCCAGCAGCTGCACATCCAGCTCGTCCTTCTTCAGGTACATATCGTTCAGGGTCGTGATCTCCAGCTCACCGCGGGCAGAGGGCTTGACCTGCTTTGCCATCTTAACGACTTCCTTATTGTAGAAGTACAGGCCGGTGATGGCGTAGTTGCTCTTGGGATGCTGGGGCTTTTCCTCGACGCTCAGCACCTTGCCGTTTGCGTCGAACTCCACGATGCCGAAGCGCTCGGGGTCCGGCACATAGTAGCCGAACACGGTGCAGCGGCCCTTGTTCTCGGCATTGGAGACAGCATTCTTCAGAATCTTGGAGAAGCCGTTGCCGTAGAAGATGTTGTCGCCCAGGATCATTGCGCAGCAGTCGTCGCCGATGAACTCTTCACCGAGGATGAAAGCCTGAGCCAGGCCGTCCGGGGACGGCTGGACCTTATATTGCAGATGGATGCCGTACTGGCTGCCATCGCCCAGCAGCGCCTCGAAGCGGGGCGTGTCGGTGGGGGTCGAGATGATGAGGATGTCCTGGATGCCCGCCAGCATGAGGGTGGACAGCGGATAATAGATCATCGGCTTGTCATAGACGGGCAGCAGCTGTTTGCTGGTGACCATCGTCAGCGGATAGAGCCGGGTGCCGGCACCGCCGGCCAGAATGATACCTTTCATTTTGTGCACTCCTTATATTATGAAATAAAAAAGTTGTGCAGCTTGTACAAGGCCTGGCAGCGTATCCGCCGGGTCCTGTATGGATTCAAAGCGGAGCTGCGTCCGCTGTAAACATTGTTGGTGGTAATACGCCGCCAGCCGCCGGGCTTCCCGCGCCACGCGCGCTGGCAGGATCTCGCTGTGCACTACTGGCAAGCTTGCGATAGTATTACACCTTATTCTACTATCAAATCGAAAAAAAAGCAAGGAAAGAGCGCCCTCCACAAAAATTTTTGTGGAGGGCGCTCTTTTGTTTCATCAGCAAGCCCTCAGAACTTGAACCCCCACTTATGGAAGTACCGCAGCAGGCTCCCGGTCTGCCACAAAAAGGGCTTGAGGCTGCGGTGGGCTGCACGATGCCATGCATGGATGGCGGTGTACTGCGGCACGAGGTAGGCTTTGCCGGTGGTTCGCATCTTCTGGGTCAGGTCGGCATCCTCCACATACATGAAGTAGTGCTCATCGAAGCCGCCCACGGCCTTGAACTCCGCCGTCCGCACGGCGGAAAAGCTGCCGGTGCAGAACTCGATCTCAACGGGAGCGGACAGATCCTCCCCCTCCATCAAATACGCACGGTTATATTTCTCCCAGAATTTCAAAAACGGCAGCTGGCGGTAGACCATAGGCCGCAGCGCACAGCGCCGCAGCGGCAGGCTCTGGGAACGGCCATCCGGGAAGCGCAGCCCCGGCCGGGCCATCACAGCATCCGGATGAGCGGCCATCCAGTCGGCCAGGTCGCTGAGGGTATCAGCAGTGAGCTGGATGTCCGGGTTCAGGATAAAGTGGTAGTCGCTCGTCAGCTCCGGCAGGACGGTGTTGTGTCCGGTGCCGAAACCGCCGTTCTCCTTGCGGCAGCGCACCTCGACTTTCTGGCCGGGCTGAGTGCTCAAAGTGCCGCCCTTCACGGCGGCTTCCAGACGTGCGCCGCTGCCGTCGGGGCTGGCGTTGTCCACCAGATAGAGGGTCAGCGGGTGGCGGCGGGTGTATTGCAGCACCGTCTGCGCCGCCTTGAGGGCTTCGTCGCAGCCGTTATAGACAACGATACAGGCAGAGAGTTCCAAGTTTCATGCTCCTCATTTTTATAGCTCAGACCTTTCCGCCATGCCAAGGGCTCCCCTTTTTCAGGGGAGCTGGCGAGCGAAGCGAGACTGAGAGGTTGTTCCTCTTTTATTTATTCCAGCGGTAATATCTTCAGGCTGAAATCTTCGCGCTGGATGTCGAAGTTGGGGTTGGTGCAGGGGTCGCCCGCAGCCAGCAGGTCGCCCCAGCGGGCCTGAAAACGCAGCACCTCGCCCTGAAAACGCTTCTGCTTTTCGGGGTTATCCTCCATGCCGCGGCTCTTGCTCTCGTAGTGGTAGAGCTGGGCAAACGGGGTGAAGACGTTGGTGTAGCCTGCCTGACGGACGCGGACGCAGAAGTCCACATCGTTGAAGGCCACGGCATAGCTCTCGTCCAGACCGCCCACTTCGTCGTAGATCTCCTTGCGGATGAGCAGGCAGGCGGCGGTGTCAGCGTAGACGTCCTGCACATAGTTCAGGCGGCCCATATAGCCGTCGGAGCTGGCGGGATAGTACTTGTGCAGATGGCCCGCCACGCCGCCGATGCCGAAGCCGACACCGGCGTGCTGGATGGTATCGTCCGGGTAGAGCAGCTTTGCGCCCACGCAGCCCACCCGCTTCTGCTGGGCATACATGACCATCTCTTCCAGCCAGGCGGCGGTGATGACCTCGGTGTCGTTGTTGAGCAGAAGCAGATACTCACCGGTGGCGAACTTCTCGCCGAAGTTGTTCAGGGCGCTGTAGTTGAAGCCCTTGCCCTCCCAGGTGACGACCTTGAGGTTATCGGGGTGCTCTTTCTGCATCCGCTTATAGGTGCGGAAGGTTTCGGGGGCCTTGCTGTTGTTCTCGATGAGGATGATCTCAAAATCCGGGTAGGTGGTGCGGGCGTAGATGGACTCCACGCAGGTCTCCAAGTCGCGGATGTGATCGCAGGTGGGGATGAGGATGCTCACCCGGCCCGGATGGTCGATCGTATAATCGGTCTTGTAGTAGCCCGGCGTACCCGGGATGAGAGACACATCGTCCACGGCCACGCCGCAGCGGGCGTAATGAGCCTTGAGGGCGGCAATGCCCGCGTCGATGCAGTAGGTCTTGGCGGAGATGTCGCTGGCCGTGCTGCCGGGGCTGGAACGCCAGTAATAGAGGGCGTGGGGGATGTGGACGATCTTCCGGGCCGTCTCGGTCAGGCGGAGGAAGAGCTCGTAATCCTGACTGCCGTTGTACTCCATCCGCTCCGGGCCGCCTGCGGCATCCATCAGCCGGCGGCTGAAGAGGGTCAGGTGGCAGATATAGTTGTTGGAGCGGAGGTTGTCCAGCATGAAATCAGGCTTGAAGTGGTAGAGCACCACATTCTCCACCTTGCCCTCAAAGGTCGCCTCATCGGTATAGACGAAGTCGGCTCCCTGCTCGGCGATGGCCTTGGCCGCGTACCAGAGGGCGCAGGGATGGAGGATGTCGTCGTGGTCCAGCAGGGCGATGAAGTCGCCGGTGGCCATCTCGATGCCTTTGTTGGTGTTGCCGGGGATGAGCTCATTCTTCTCCAGCTTCCTGTAGCGGATACGAGGGTCCACAGCGGCGCGCTGCTGCACCATCTCGCCCACACCCGGGGCAGTGCCGGCATCCACACAGCAGAGCTCCCAGTTGCGGTAGGTCTGGTTCACAACGGAATCCAGCAGCTCTTCGAGGAAGTCCAGCGGGGTGTTGTAGAGCGGCACCACGATGCTGATTTTGGGGCCTGCGGGCTGGTCGTCTACCTGCCGCACCAGCAGTTCCACCGGTGCGAACCGGTCGGCGCGCATGACTTTGCCCGGGAAGAGGGCGGCGTACTCGCGGCGGGCGCGGGCCTGTTCCCGCACACCCTCGATGCCGCCGCTGCGCAGTTCTCGCAGGAACACGAAGAGGGGCAGAGTGTGCCAGAGCTGGCGGCTCTTGCTGACGACATAGCGCATGGGCCAGGTCATCTTCCAGAACTTCGAGCCGGTCACCTCGCCGAGCGTCTTTTCCAGCTGCTGCTCATGGCTGCGGCTGAGCGAAAGGTCGGTGCGCAGCCGGGCGATGAGCTCGGCTTCCTCGCCGCAGGTGCGCTCGGCGCGCACCATCCGGTCACGCAGGATGTCCATTTCCATCTCGTAGCCCCGCACCATCTTCAGCTGGGTGGGCTGGCTGGTGCAGAACAGCGCCGACGGCTGAGCGCGGCCCTTGCTGCGCCAGCCAAAATCGCGGAAGTATCCCCGCTGAGCCAGCTGCTCGGCCCAGCCCGCCATAACGGTGCTCTCATCGCTCACCAGCAGCACCCGGGCGGGCAGGGTCTCGGGCAGCGTTTCCCACGCGGGGTCTGCCACCACCAGAAGCTCTGCCTCAGAGCTCTCTGTCCACTCTTCTGCCTCCACACCTGCACTGTGCAGGGCCTTGGCCAGCAGGGGCATCTGCTCTCCCAGCAGGGCCGCCGAGGCGGGGTTTGCCTCCTCCGCGATGCGCTGCGCCAGTGCGCGGCAGCGCTCCCGCTCCCGCTTTTCTTTCTTTTCCTTCTCCAACTGCATTCCGTTCTCTCCACCTGTTGTTCTTTATCGTATCGCTCCCGCTCTGGAGCGTGAAACGCGAAATAGTCTGTCTCTTGTGTACAAGCGTGTACAGTATACCAAATCACGTCTCATTTGAGAAGTATTTTGCGCAATTCCTTTTGATTTTTTACATGCCCAGCAGGCGGCGCAGCCAGCCGAACAGACCGCCGCCGGAGCTCGTGCCGCTGCCCACCGTCCGGATGGAAACGCCGGAGTAGTAGTGCTTCAGGATGTCGCGGTAGCCCATCCCCTCCTCGGCGGCGTAGCCCACGGCGCCGCACTGGCTCATGCCCACGCCGTGGCCGAAGCCGTAGTAGTACATACAGGGTACACCCGTTGCATCCGTGCTGAAATCGAAGCAGTAGCGGGAGGACACGAACTGGCCGATATAGCGGTAGCTGCGGCCATTGGACACCAGCGTGTTGTACTGGACGAAGCCGCCGAGGTCTTTGTGGGTGGTGTCGGCGCTCTGGTAGGGCTCACCGGTACGGCTGTCGTTGTACTCGACATAGTCATAATCCTTGCCGATGATGCGGCGCATCTTCTCGTGGTACTGGCGCTCATAGGGGCTTTCCACGCTCTTGAGATACGGCACGTCCGAGCCCCAGGCGTCGAGGCTGGAACAGGTGCCGTAGACGCCGGTCTGGGTGTTGTAGCCCGCGCTGGCCGACCAGACGGCGTCGATGACGCTGCCGTTGTAGGTCAGCACCTCATCCTTCACCGACTCCACCGCCTTGCGGATAGCCGACCGGGCCGAGGACGGGATGTCCTCCACGGGGGTGTAGATGAGGGCGTTGGCCGAGGAGCCGTACTGCTTATGGTACTCGAGGTAGGAGTGGATGGCCACGGCCTGGGCCTTCCACGCCTCCTGCGCGGCGCTGGCGCTGACATAGCTGCCGATGGAGCCAAGCTCGGTGTAGGTGATGCCCACCAGGCAGTCCACGAGGTCCAGCGACACGTTCCGGCGCAGACCCTTGCCCTTGATGTTCAGATAGGGCAGTGTAATCTTATCTTTGGAGCCGAAGAGCCAGCTCAGACAATTTTCCTCTTCCTCAGGGATAAGGGTGGTGTTTGCACCGCCAATGGTGGTGGCACCGGGTGCGGCATCCTCGGCGAACGCCGCCGGGACAGCCACACACAGCATCACAGCTGCCAGCACCAGCGCCGCCAGACGGCGCGCGAAATTCAGACTCTGCTTCACGGTCATTTCCTCCTGTGGTTTCTGGGTCTTTTCATAGTTGTTATCAGTGTAACACACTGCGCCCCCGACGGCAAGGACGGAAGTTGTGCAAAAATGTGAAAAGACGCCTTTGCAAGCCGCCGGAATTATGATACAGTATAGCATGAGATAATATGCCCCCTTTGGCGGGCATAACAGGGAGGGTCGGAATGGACGGCAGAGAGTTATATCCCAGCGACGAGCAGCGGCGCCGCATCATGGACTTTATCATGGCGGCGGGCGAGACGCTGCTGGAAAACGGAGCAGAGGTCTTCCGGGTGGAGCAGACGATGGAGATCATGGCCCGCAGCTTCCATCTGCGGGAGTTCCACGTCTACGTGCTGACCAACGGCATCTTCGCCAGCGCCGGCACGGCAGAAATTGCCGAAGTGCGGAACGTGCCGGTGCGGACGACTCACTTAGGCCGGGTGGTCGCGGTGAACGCCCTTTCCCGCGAGATAGCAGCCGGGGGCGTCACACTGGACGAGGCTGAACACCGCCTGGCCGAGTCCCGGCGCATCCCCTTCCCCAAGGGGAAGACCCAGCTCCTCGCCGGGATGAGCGGCACAGCCTGTTTTGCGCTCATCTTCGGCGGCACGATACGCTCGGCGCTGGCGGCAGCGGCGGCGGGTTTCATCGTCAGCGGCTATCTGCTGCTGTGCGAAAAGAAGAATCTTTCCAACGGCTTCCGCAAGATCTCGGCGGCAGCGCTCATTACATTGGTCTGCATTCTGGGGTGCCATCTGCTGGACACTGAGGCCAGCCACGCCATCATCGGCACCCTGATGATATTGACCCCCGGCATCGCCTTCACCATGGGCATCCGGGATTTCGTGCAGGGCGACTACCTCTCCGGCACCATCCGGATGATAGATGCCCTGCTCATCGCGGCCAGCATCGCCATCGGCACCGGCCTTGTTCTGAGCTTTACTTCTCTGCTGACGGGGGTGACGGTGGTATGATGACCTTGACAAGCACACAGATCGGCCAGCTGGTGGCACAGTTCTTTCTGGCCGGGGCGGGAACACTGAGTTTCGCCGTCCTCTTCGCCTGCCCTAAGCGCACGCTCCCCTGCTGTGCGCTGGTGGGCGCGGTGGGCTGGTTCGTCTACGAGCTGGCTGTTTTATACGGGGCCGACGCGGCGGCAGCCTCCCTCATCGCGGTCATCCCACTGTCGCTGGCGGCGCGTATCTGCGCCGTGCTGCTCAAGACGCCGGTGACGGTCTTTTTGCTGACCGGCATCTTCCCGCTGGTCCCCGGCGCGGGCATCTACTACACCGCCTACTATTTCATTCAGGGCGAGAATGCCCTTTCGCTGGCCAACGGCATCTCCACTTTCAAGGTGGCCGTGGCGCTGGCTGTGGGCATCGCGCTGGTGCTGGGTCTGCCCATGCCCAGCGGCCACGCCTGGAAGCGGAAATAGATCTCCGCCTCCCTTGTGCGGCTCTTTCGCCGGTGCTATAATCAAATCATATTTAATATAAAGGAGTGTCTGCCGATGTCTATTATGGAAACGCTCAACACCCGCCGCACCTACCGCCGCTTCGCCCAGAAGCCGGTGCCGCAGGATGTGGTGGACGATATGGTGGAGGCCCTGCGCCTGTCGTCCTGCGGCGCGAACCGTCAGGCCGTGAAGCTGGTGGTTGTGCAGAGCCCTGAGATGGTGAAAAAGGTCCATCCGCTGGTCAAGTGGGCCGCCTATCTGCCGCCGGAACAGGGTGCTCCCAAAGCCGACGAGCAGCCTGTGATGTATCTGGCCGTCGTGCAGGACAGCTCCATCCCCGGCGACCTGAACACCGACACCGGCATCGCGCTGGCGAACATCACCCTCGCCGCATGGGCCAAGGGCGTGGGCAGTTGCATCATGGGCGCCATCAACAAGCCCGCCCTGAGCGAGCTGCTGGACATCGCCGCGCCGGACAAGCTGGCGTTCATGGTAGCTCTTGGCTACCCCACTCACGCCGCCAGGATCGTACCGATGACGGAGAAGACCGGCATCAAGTATTACCTCGATGAGAACGGTGACTACTGCGTGCCGAAGCGGAGCGTGGAAGAGCTGGCAAGAAGCGTATAATGGCTCCCCTGATAGGGGAGCTGTCTGCGAAGCAGACTGAGAGGTTCTGCATATATACATCGCTCTCAAGCTTTATTCTGCATAATTGTTTGCAATTCGGTTTCAATTTGATGGAATTTTTGCACAACACTTGACTTTTCAAATTGTACAACCTATACTAAACACGCTCTCTGATTTTTCGATGAATCGCATCGCAGCAGAGAGATGCAAACGATATGCACATAAAGAGGAGTGTTTGAATATGAAAAAGATCTCTCGCCGCAGCTTCCTGGCTGCCGCCGCTGTTTCCGCTGCTGCTCTGGCTCTGACCGCCTGCGGCGGCTCTGCCTCCACTGCTTCTTCCGCTGCCGCAAGCTCTGTTGCTGCTTCTTCTGAGGCTGCTTCCACCAGCGCTGCCGCTGCTGAGCTGACCACCGTTGAGGCTGGCAAGCTGACCATGGCTACCAACGCCACCTTCCCTCCCTATGAGATGACCACCGACGCCGGCACCATTGAGGGCATCGATGTGGACACCGCACAGGCCATTGCCGAGAAGCTGGGCCTGGAGCTGCAGATCGACGACATGGATTTTGACGCCGCTCTGCTCAGCGTGCAGCAGGGCAAGGCCGACATCGCCATGGCAGGCATCACTGTCACCGACGAGCGGATGGCTGTGATGTCCTTCTCCGACAGCTACGCCACCGGCATCCAGTCCGTCATCGTGCCCGAGGGCTCCGACATTGCCTCTGTGGACGATCTGGCCGGCAAGAAGATCGGCACCCAGCGCGGCACCACCGGCTACCTGTACTGCTCCGACGACTTTGGCGAGGACGCCGTGGTGGCCTACGACAACGGCCTGACCGCTGTACAGGCCCTGAACAACGGCCAGGTGGACGCTGTGGTCATCGACAACGAGCCCGCCAAGGCCTATGTGGAGTCCAACCCCGGCCTGAAGATCCTGGACACCAGCTACGCCGAGGAGGACTACGCCATTGGCATGAACAAGAGCAACACCGCTCTGCTGGAGGCTGTGAACGCCGCTCTGGAGGAACTGAAGGCCGACGGCACCCTGCAGGCCATCGTGGACAAGTACATCAAGGCTGAGTAAACAGACCCCTCAAGGGGAGGCGGCCCACCGGGCACCTCCCCTTTTTTAAGGGATATAGGTTACAAAATTCTGACAAGATCACAACAGACGAAAAGAAAGTGAGGATGCGAATGGCCGCACAATACGAACTGTTGAGCCAGCTGCTGAAAAGCGGCGGCCGGCTGGACATGGGGCAGGAGCTGTTCTACAAATTTTATCAGGCCTTTGTCCTGAAGGACCGCTGGCTCCAGTACATCGGGGGCGTAGGCACCACCCTGCTGGTCACTGCCATTGCTCTGGCCATGGGCGTCCTGCTGGGCAGCGTGGTGGCGCTGGTGCGTGTGGCCCACGACCAGCAGCGTCCCGGCCGCCGCAACCCGGTGCTGGGGGTCTTTAACGCCGTGTGCCAGGTGTACACCACCGTGATCCGGGGCACCCCCATGATGGTGCAGCTGCTGATCATGAGCATGGTCATCTTCAACAACAGCCGCAACTTTACCATGGTAGGCGCTCTGGCGCTGGGCATCAACTCGGGCGCTTACGTCTCCGAGATCATCCGGGGCGGCCTGATGGCTGTGGACCCGGGCCAGATGGAGGCCGGCCGGTCGCTGGGATTCAACTATCCTCAGACCATGCTTTATGTCATCGCTCCGCAGGCCTTTAAAAACGTGCTGCCGGCACTTGCAAACGAATTTATCGTGCTGCTTAAAGAGACGTCTGTATCCGGATATATCGCCATTATGGATCTTACAAAGGGCGGCGATATAATTCGCGGCCGCACATATTCGGCCTTTATGCCGCTTATCGCGGTTGCGCTGATTTATCTTGTGCTGGTACTGTTTTTCACATGGCTTGTCGGCCTTTTGGAAAGGAGGCTCAGAAAGAGTGAGCACTGAAACCAACTGCCTTATAAAGGTTGAGAACCTGAAAAAATCTTTCGGCGACGTAGAGGTTTTAAAGGGAATAAATACCGAGATCGACCGGGGCGACGTCGTGGTTGTAATAGGACCGTCCGGCTCGGGAAAATCAACCTTTCTGCGGACGCTCAACCTTCTCGAGCAGCCTACGGACGGCCGCATAATTTTTGAGGGCGTGGACATTACCGACCCTAAAAACGATATCAACCTGCACCGCCGCAAAATGGGAATGGTCTTTCAGCAGTTTAACCTTTTCCCGCACATGACGGTGCTCAAAAACATGACGATAGGACCTATCAAGCTTTTGAAAAAGTCAAAGGAAGAGGCCGAAGCTGCGGCTATGGACCTGCTTCAAAAAGTCGGCCTTAAAGACAGGGCATCTTCCTATCCGTCACAGCTTTCGGGCGGACAAAAACAGCGCATAGCGATTGTCCGTGCGCTTGCAATGGATCCCGACGTTATGCTGTTCGACGAACCTACAAGCGCGCTCGATCCCGAAATGGTGGGCGAGGTGCTTGAAGTTATGAAACAGCTCGCACAGGACGGCATGACAATGGTGGTCGTAACCCATGAAATGGGCTTTGCAAGGGAAGTGGGCACCCGCGTGATGTTTATGGACGAGGGTATCATCATGGAGGAAAACAGTCCCGATAAATTCTTTGAAAATCCCGAAAACGAACGTCTGCGCGGATTTTTATCCAAGGTTTTAT
>ERZ825896.3851-NODE-3851-length-12206-cov-4.342606_pt1 | contig 12206 bp, 9 predicted proteins | sample MGYA00519858_ERZ825896 | MGnify/ENA primary metagenome ERZ825896 (study PRJEB31778, sample SAMEA3449214) | human gut metagenome | biome: human gut; feature: human-associated habitat; material: faeces | place: United Kingdom | collected 2010/2012 ... | reverse complement strand
TTCGTGAGTACAGCTTTACAGCCGGGTTTACCGGCGGAAAATGGGTAGGTCTGAAGTATTTCAGGCAGTATTTTGAAAGTCCGATGTTTTTCACAACTTTAAAAAATACGTTTGTGATCGCATTTACGAGTATTCTGGTTGGATTTCCGGCACCAATCATTTTTGCACTGCTTCTCAATGAGGTGAGAAATATTGGATTCAAGCGAACCGTGCAGACGGTTACCTATCTGCCGCATTTTATCTCGATGGTTATCGTATGTGGTCTGATCAAGCAGTTTTGTATGAGCAACGGTGCATTCAATGCAATCATTGCCGCATTTGGTGGAACGACAAAGAACCTTCTGGAAAGCAAGACATTTTTTTATCCAATCTATATTATTTCAGATATCTGGCAGAGCGTAGGATGGGGATCCATCATCTATCTGGCTGCAATCGCAGGTGTTGATCAGGAGCAGTATGAGTCGGCACGAATGGACGGAGCCGGAAGATTTCAGAAGATGTTTTATATTACGCTTCCGAGTATTCTTCCAACCATCACGGTATTGTTTATTATGCGAATGGGTCAGGTACTCAATGTCGGATATGAAAAGATTCTTTTGCTTTACAATCCAAAGACCTACGCAGTAGCGGATGTCATTTCAACCTATGTATATCGAAAAGGTCTTCAGGAGGCACAGTGGTCATTTAGTACCGCAGTTGGATTGTTTAATTCAATTGTCAATGTGCTGTTTTTGTTTATTACAAATACGCTGTGTAAGAAGGCAAATGTCGGTGGTCTGTTCTAAAGACAGACAGAATGGAGAACAAAATGAAGAGAAGAAAGAAAAGCTGTCTGGAAAACGACGGAAAGATATTTCCTGTTGTCAATGGGATTTTTATGATTGTAATTTCGCTTCTGATGCTGTATCCGTTTTATTACTGCATGATTTCATCCGTCAGCGATAATTCGATGCTGACTGCTTTCCACGGAATCTTATTAAGACCACTTGGAAAAATTCAGTTTGGCGCATATCAGAAAGCATTTGAGCATCCGCTTGTATTATCAGGATTGAAAAATATTTTATTGATTCTGCTATTTGCATTGCCATTAAATATTGTAATGACATTGATCTGCGGCTATTTTATGGCCTGCAAAAATGTGCTGCTTCAAAAGCCAATTGTCATGTTTGTCTTATTTACCATGTATTTTAATGGTGGGATGATTCCAACTTATCTGAATATTCGTGACTTGGGATTATACAATACGTTGGCAGCACTAATCATACCTGGCTGTCTGTCTGTTTACAATGCGATTATCACGAGAACGGCAATCGAAGCGATCCCAGAATCTTTGACGGAATCAGCTAGACTAGATGGAGCTGGCGAGCTAACAATTATTTTCAAAATTATTCTGCCACTGTTAAAGCCAAACATTGCTGTGCTACTTTTGTACTATGGTGTCGGTCACTGGAACTCATACTTCTCAGCACTCGTTTATATTTCGGACAAAGCAAAGTATCCGTTGCAGCTGGTTCTGCGTAACATCCTGATCACGAACCAGACCGCGCTGTCCCAGACAGCAACAACTGCGGCAGCAAGAGCAGCACTGCAGGAAAAACAGCAGCTGATCGACGTTATGAAATACTCGCTGATCATCATCAGCAGTATCCCGGTTCTGGTTATGTACCCACTGGTGCAGAAGCACTTTGTAAAGGGTGTTATGATCGGATCCATGAAGGGTTGATTTACAAGAAGAAGTTTTTTTAACGATTTATCTGCCGCACGGGAAACGGCGGTATGTAAATAAAGAGTCCGGACAACGGACAGGCAAAAGCGCTTCCGGCGGGAAAATGCCGCCGGAACAACACAGGAGGGAAAAATCATGAAAAGAAAAGCAGTCGCAGCAGTTTTAACTGCAGTAATGGTGGCATCTATGTTTACCGGATGTGGAAGTGATAATGGAAGCAGCTCGGCAAAGAGTGCTTCTGCAGCATCCGCAGCATCCGCAGCAAACGACACCGTGGATGAGGACGGAAAAGTAAACGGCATTATGTATCAGGAAGGTCTTCCGCTGGTAGACGAGGGAGATTACACCTTCTCCATCTTCTGCGATGATTCCAGCGAATCCGGCGAGTTTATCATGCTCGATGAGTTCAAAAAACAGACCAATGTAGACGTTGACCTGAAAATTTATCCATACGAAACAGCAACGGAGAGACTGAATCTGGATCTGAACTCCGGAGATTACGCGGATGTGATCGGCGGATGGACCTTAAGCGATAATGCAATCCTCACCTATGGTGTAAACCAGGGCGTATTCATTCCGCTGGAAGATTATTTTGAGAAATATTGCCCGAACATTTCTGCGATCCTGGATCTGCCGGGTGTAAGAGAAAAAATGACAGCACCGGACGGACACATCTACACAATTCCGTACGTATGTACCGATACAACCGTTGGATACAGCCCATACATCAATACGAAATGGCTGGAGAATGTTGGCATGAGCATGCCGACCACTACAGACGAGTTTGAGGCAGTCTTGAAAGCCTTCAAAGAGCAGGATGCAAACGGCAACGGTGACGCTTCCGATGAAATCCCGTTCTCTACCGACCCGAACAACAAACATATCGAGGCTATGGCCGGTTACTTCGGACTTCCGATGAACAAACTTGGTATTGCAATCCAGAATGAAAAGGTTGTTTACGGCGGTGTCAGCGATACATACCGTGAGTTCCTTTCCTGGTTCCACAAACTGTATGCAGAAGGACTCGTAGACGTAGAGCTTTACACACAGGACAGCTCCACATGGGAAGGTAAAGGAAATCAGGACCTGTACGGCGTTTCCATCGCATACGGAAGCAACGAGTTTACCGGAATCCCGGCTGCAGAGGAAAGAGGCGATTTCGACTCCATGCCTGTTCTGAACACAGACAAAGACGGAATCTGGCTGCGCGATACGGAAGGCTTCAGCGTATACAGAACCCAGGCTGTCATCACAAACAAGGCAGAGCATCCGGAAATCATCTGCCGCTGGTTTGACAATGCATTCGCACTGGAGAACGGCATCGGCTGCAACAGAGGACCGGTTGGTGTGATTGTAAACAAAGAGGATGACGGATACCATGCGATTGACACCACCACACTGTCTGAGGAAGATCAGGAAAAATATTCCTGGGGCAATCTGTGGCCGCAGTCTCTGCCGAAATATCTGCCGGTAGACTTCGAGTTTGTAGAAGAGCATCCGATGTATGATGAGAAAAAAGCAACAGAGGAAGCTTATGAGGCAAATCTGACCAAAGAAATTATTCCGTCCTACTGGATTGACTTGGATAAAATTGATACCTTCTCTGATACGAACACAGCAATCAAAGATTTCTTTGAGCAGCAGCAGGCGCAGTTCGTATGCGGCGAGCTTGACATTGACAACGATGCTGACTGGCAGGCTTATGTAGATGGTATGTACTCTCTGGGACTTGAGGACTGGGTAGCAACTCAGGGTATCGAGGAAATCGCGAAATAAACAGGAAAAGGTAACGATATTTCCTGTGGCGTGAAAAAAGGCATATTACAGTGTAAAACGGTAATATGCCTTTCTTTTTGGGCAAGAACTGATATAATGGGAAGAAACAATAAAGGGGTAATTAGATCGGATAAAAAAGCTATGCCCGGAGTCTTTTAATCCGGGAGTACAAAAAAAGGAGGAGCTGGAAGAGATGATGCAGGACTGGTTTCGGAACGCGAAGCTGGGCATTTTTATCCATTATGGGATTTATGCGGTGGGTGATGTGTCAGAGTCATGGTCGTTCCACAACGGAAATATTTCTTATGAAGATTACATGAAACAGTGTGAAGGCTTTACAGCATCGAAGTTTGATGCGAAAAAATGGGCGGAGCTGTTTCAAAAAGCAGGTGCGCAGTACGTGGTTATGACAGCGAAGCACCATGACGGCGTGGCACTGTTTGATACCGGATACAGTGATTTAAGTGTTGTGAAGAAAACACCGGCAGCGCGCGACCTTGTAAAAGAGTATACAGCTGCCATGCGTGAGGCAGGTCTGAAGGTCGGCCTTTATTATTCGCTGATCGACTGGTCGGATCCGCGGTACCGCACGGTTTACCCGGAAGGAATGAAAAAAGAAGACTGTCTGAACGATATCTATGGTTCCCCGGCCGGAAAAGAGGAGGAGCCGGAGAAATGGCAGGAGTTTCTGGAATTCAACAATCATCAGTTAAAAGAACTGATGTCAAATTACGGAACGGTGGATCTTTTATGGTTTGATGGTGACTGGGAACGGAGCGCGGCACAGTGGAAGATGCCGGAATTCAGGGAATATCTGCATACCCTGAATCCGAACGTTGTATTGAATTCGAGAATGCAGGGCTATGGAGATTATGAGACACCGGAGCAGGGAATTCCGCTGTACGGACCGAAAGGTGAATGGGAATTCTGTACGACAATCAACGATTCCTGGGGATATCGTCCATCGGACAATGATTACAAGAGCAGCGGTCAGATTGTGCGCATGTTCTGCGACTGTATCACCCTTGGAGGAAGAATGCTGCTGGATATCGGACCGAAGGAGGACGGAACGCTGGATGAACGCCAGGAGAAAGTTCTTCTGGATCTGGGCGGATGGATTCATGACCACGAGGAAGCGGTATTTGGAACAGAAAAAGGACTGGATTACAATCATTTCCTCGGCGGAAGCACGATTTCGGCGGATAAGAAGACGATGTATCTTTTCGTCTATGATAAGCCGCAGGAGACACTGTGTGTGAAAGGCATTAAAACACCGGTAAAAAGGGTGACGGTTCTGCATACGGGAGAGGAGCTCCGGTTCTCCTACACAGGTTCCCTTCCATGGAGCGGTATTCCGGGAACGCTCTGGATCTGGGCCGGAGAGATGAGCATTCATCCGTTTGCAACGGTTGTGAAGGTGGAGCTTGAGGATGAGATCACCTACAATCTGGGACACGGGGAAGTCGTAACCTTTAATGAGTAAAACGATTCGGACAGAGGAGCTTATGAGATGAAGAGAATAATTGGCTATGTAAATACGGCGGACTTAAATCATATGCGAGAAGAGGATGTGCGGGCACTTACCGTGATCAATATTGCATTTGGTCTGATCCGGGACGGAGAAGTTGTATGGGATGCAAAGGATGCACGGGATGGAATGGTATCCATTCGGAAAAGCAATCCGGAGCTGAAGATTGTATTGTCCGTAGGCGGCTGGGGAGCAGACGGCTTTTCCCAGGCTGCAAGAACAAAAGAGGGAAGAGAGCGGTTTGCTGCGAGTGCACTTGCAATTGTGAAGGAGTATGGTCTGGACGGCATTGACATTGACTGGGAGTATCCGGGCACATCACTGGCAGGAATTGCGTCGGACAGATCGGATAAAGAGAATTATACGCTGCTTCTGGCGGAGCTTCGGAAGACACTGGACACGTACAGAGAAGGCATGCTTGTAACGACAGCAGTCGGCGGAGATGTTTACTTTGCACTGCAGACAGATATGAAGGAGGCCTCCCGGTATCTGGATTATGTGCAGCTGATGACGTATGATCTGCAGGGCGGTTTCCAGAAGGTGACGGGACATCATGCGGCGCTGTATCACAGTGAGGGAAACCTGTTTGACGCATGTGTGGAGAAGGCAGTGAACGGTTTTGCAAATGCAGGCGTTCCAATGGAGAAGCTGATCCTTGGCGTACCGTTTTATTCCAGAAAATGGGATGGAGTAAAAGGCGCCGGATGCCGCAACGGGCTTGGAATGGAAGCAGAGACGGTCGGAGGATATGGCGGTGACTATGGCGAGCTCAAAGAGAGCTGGATCGGAAAGAGGGGATTTATCCGGTATTGGGATGAGCAGGCGAAGGTTCCGTATCTGTTTGACGGGGAGACATTTATCAGCTATGAGGACTGCGAGTCACTGGGTGTGAAAATTGCGTACCTGAAAGAAAAGGGTATGGGAGGCATTATGTTCTGGGAGTATAAATGCGATCCCAGCGGAGAATTACTTTCATTTATAAAGAAAAATATGTAGCGTAGTGACCCACAGCCGGTATGTGAAAAGGCTCCTCGCTCCGGTGTTCCTGAAAAATCGCAAGGAATCCTTTTTCGCATGGCGTCTGCCGCCGGTGGGCGGATGTACGTTGTGGAGACGGATAGGAAAAAAGAGAAAGGGATAGATAGAATCATGATCTCAGAAAATTTGAAAAAATATGCAACGGAAAAATTTGAGGGACGGAGAGAGCTTCTGGCTCCGGTGATGCCTGTTATCGAAGAAAAATTGAAACAGTGCAGTGAAGAAGAGGCTGTGCTGATGAAGTTTCTGTATGGTACGATGCCGGTAAGGGATGCGGGAGAATATGGATTTGATCTTTTTCTTTCGTACGTGAAGCATGCGCTGATGCTGCGGGAGAAGGTGGCATGGTGTAAGGAGCTGCCGGAGGATGTGTTTGTAAATTATGTGCTGTATGACCGGATCAATTCCGAGGATATTACGGACTGCAGACCGTTTTTTTACGAGCAGATTATGGGGCGTGTAGCCGGAATGAGTCTTTGGGAGGCAATTCTGGAGATTAATTACTGGTGTGCGGAGCATGCAACGTATGAGGCGACGGACAGCAGAACAGCATCTCCGATGACAATGTATCGGAGTGGAAAGGGACGCTGCGGGGAGGAGTCAACATTTGCAGTTACGGCGTATCGGAGTGTCGGTATTGCGGCGCGGCAGGTCTATACACCAAGATGGGCGCACTGTGATGACAATCATGCATGGGTTGAGGTGTTTGTGGACGGCGAGTGGCATTTCCTTGGCGCCTGTGAGCCGGAAGAAGTGCTGGATACCGGCTGGTTCTCCGGTCCGGCGAATCGGGCAATTCTGATTCATACGCGGAACTTCTCGGATTATGTAAAGGAAAGTAACGAGGAGTATCTTGGAAAAGAAGGAGCGCTGTACTACTTTAACCATACAGATTTTTATGGCAGAACGAAGCTGGTGAAGATTCTTGTGAAGGATGAGAATGGAAAACCGGCTGCAGGAGCGCATATTGCGGTTGAAATCCTGAATATGGCAGAGTTTTTCCCGGCTGCAGTGATGATTGCGGATGCGGACGGAGAAGTTCGGATGACACTTGGCCTTGGCGATATCCGGGTACGGGCATTTGACGGAATACGCCGGGCGGAAGCCATGATGCGGATTGAGGAGGAGGATTCGCTGGAACTGGTGCTTCGTGAAGAGGCGGTTCCGGAAGCGGATGACAGGTGGCAGACGCTGGAAATCCGGGCACCGAAGGAGGTGCCGGTACGGAATGTCGTTGCCACAAAGGAGCAGAAGGAGCGCAATGCGGCACGGATGGCAGAGGCGGAACGGCTTCGGAAGGCACGGTTTGCAGCATGCTTTGATGAGAAAAAGGCTGCTGCGTATCCGGAAGCGGAAGAGATTTTCCACCGGGCAGGAGAGAATTTTGAGGAGGTTTATACATTCCTTTCCAAAGATGAAAATCCGAACCGGAAGAAGCTGCTGTTTTCGCTGGCTTTAAAGGATGCGAAGGACTTGAAGGCATCCGTTTTAGAGGATCATCTCGACTGCGAGCAAGGGGATCTGCCGGAGGAGATTTTCAGGAAGGATCTTCTTTGCCCGCGTATTTTCCTCGAGGAGCTGACGCCGTATCGGAGCATGATCCGCGGATTTTTTGAGGAAGAGACAAAACACAGCTTTGCGGAGCAGCCGGAACGGATTCTGGATTATCTTAAGAAGAATATTACCTTCCATGCAGAAGAAGAGTATGACACGATCATGGCAACACCGGTCGGCGTCCTTACGATGAAACAGGGAAGTCCTCTGGCGCAGAAGATTCTGTTTGTGGCAATCTGCCGGAGTCTCAATGTAGCGGCAAGACTGAACCCGGTGACACTGGAGCCGGAGTATTACCGTGATGGGGAATTCCACAGTGTGGAAACAGAAGCAGCTGTTTTGAAGGAGGAAACGGAAAGTGCGGTTCTGACACTGCGTGCGGAGGATGGAAGCGCATGGAAATACTATCAGACGTGGACCATCGGAAAGTGGAACGGAACAGTGTTTGAGACGCTGAATTACGAAGAAACCGCATTCAATGGCAAAACACTGGCTCTGACCCTGGAGCCGGGCTGCTATCGTCTGATTACAAGTATGCGTATGCCGAACGGTGACCAGCATGCCGCATACCGCGTGTTTGAACTGAAGGCGGGAGAAGCAAAAGAGATTTATCTGGAAACCGTGAAAAAAGAGCTGGATGAGCTGTTAGAGCACATCGAACTGCCGGAGATCACGCTGGAGGATCTGGATGGAAAGGCGCATACCCTGAACGATCTCACCAAAGACGGCCCGATCCTTCTGGCCTTCCTCGGAACCGGAGAGGAGCCGACCGAGCATGTTCTGAATGAGCTGATCGAAATCGCAGAGAAGTGGAACGCAAAAGACGCTGCCATGGCAGCCGTGCTCCGCACGAAAGCCGACCTGGAAAACACGACTTTCCAGAAAGCCCGCGCAGCAATCCACAACATGTCCCTCTACCTCGACCCATCCGACGACGCCCCGGCGATCGCCGAAAAAATGGGAATCGATGCAGAAAAACTCCCACTGCTGATCCTCGCATTGCCGGGAAACATCGGCGGACGCGCTTATGCCGGATATAACGTCGGCAGCGTCGGACTGATGCTGCGGCTGATGGAAGAGGCGGCGAAAGCGTAAGTTAATACTAAAAAACAGGCTGACGCACGAATGCGGCAGCCTGTTTTTTTAAAGAACGCCCAGTTTTTTCAACTGTGCTACGCCATCTTCATATCCCATAAAATGAATTCCATGAATCCCTGCCTGCTCTGCGGCCTCGACGTTTGCTTTGGTGTCGTCGAGGAATACGCAGCGGTCCGGGGTGAGGGAGAATTTCTGGATCAGGTGCTGGTAGATCTCCGGTTCCGGTTTTGTTAAATGGCAGGTGTAGGAGAAGAGGGTTCCGTCCATGTAGGGGAGGAAGGGCATTTTCTCTTTGGTGCGCTCGAAGAGGTCTCCGGAGTAGTTGGAGAGGATGTAGAGGCGGTAGCCTTTTTCTTTTAAGGAGCGTACCCAGCTTTCTGCATACGGCAGCGGGGTGATGGTTTCCTCGCAGTGGGCGAAAACCTCTTTGATTTCTTCGGTGTATTCCGGGGCGAGGGAGCAGAATCCTTTTACAATCTCCTCTGGTGCGAGAATTCCGCGGTCGAACTGGCGCCAGTAAGGGCCTTCGAAGGTTGCGGCGGCGATTGCTTTCGTCTTTTCCGGACCGAAAGCAAAGCGTTTCAGATAGGACTCGTAGTCCCAGTTGACGAGTACGCGGCCTACATCAAAAATAATGGTATCAATCATGACTGTTTTTCTCCTTTGTCTGATTTGTCGTTCTCATCGCGGTGCGACAGAACCTTGGCAACCAGCATCATGGCATAGATGAGCACTGGTGCGGTAATTGCACAGTAGAGGCAGACCGTCAGCGCCTTGTGTGCAAACGGCGTGTCGATAAACGCAAAAATCATGGCGCCAAGCCCGAATCCGATCAGGACCGCGATGGAGAGAAGGGCGCCGATCTGTTTGAGTCGTTTCATAGATGGGATTCTCCAATCAAAAAATAAATACATGGTATAGTGTAGCACAGCTTCCTTGAAACATCCATGAAAAATTGAAAAACTGTCTGCAGGAAAAAACAGAGCGTGTTTGAAAAATGCGACACTGCAAAATTTAAGGATTCTTTAGAAAAAATTAATGGCGCTTTCGATTGCTTTTTTCCCTCAAAAGGGATAGAGTATTGGCATATACTTTGAAAAAGGAGAAACGAGAACAAAATGGATAAACTGAAAGAAAAACTTTCCCGCCTGATGTACGGCCGCTACGGCATCGATCAGCTGGGCAATTTTATGATGTGGGCGGCAGTTGCCATGATGATTTTCGGAGCGGTTGTACGGAGCTCCCTTATCTACACCCTGGCACTCGTCCTGATCGTCTGGGCGGATGTGCGCATCATGTCCAAGAACCATTCTAAACGGTATGCGGAAAACCAGAAATTCCTGGAACTGAAAAACCGCGTCGTCGGATTCTTCCGAGGCGGAACCCGTGCATTCAAGGATAAAGAGCACTGCTACTTCCGCTGCCCGTCCTGCCATCAGCAGGTGCGTGTGCCGAAAGGAAAAGGCCACATCGAGATCCGCTGCCCGAAATGCGGAACAAAATTCATCAAAAACACCTGATAAAAAGGAGCAGTGCGATTCATGTTTGGTTATGTGACCATCCGAAAGGATGACCTGAAAGTCAAAGATTACAACAAATATCAGGCATACTACTGCGGTCTGTGTCAGGATATCAAAGAGGCGTATGGAAAAAAGGGTCAGGCGATGCTGACGTTTGATATGACATTTCTTTCCATCCTGCTGACCGGGCTTTATGAGTGTGAGACAAAAGAAGAGGAGCATTACTGCTTTCTTCATCCCGGCAAAAAACATAAATGCCTGCGGAACAAATACACAAAATACTGCGCAGACATGAACGTGCTGCTCGCCTATTACAATCTGCTGGATGACTGGGAGGACGAGAAAAACTACGCGGCGTTTACAGCGGCAAAGGCTTTGAAAAAATCTGTGACACGCATCGAGGCATCGTATCCGCGCCAGACGAAAGCAGTGCAGGATTACCTCGAAAAGCTGCATGCATGCGAGAAGGAAAACAATCCAGACCTCGATCTTGCGGCGGGCTATACCGGAGAGGTGATGGCGGAGATCTATATTCCGGAGGAGGACATCTGGAGCGATGATCTGCGCCAGGTCGGCTTTTACATCGGAAAATTCATTTACCTGATGGATGCGCTTGATGACGTGGAAAAAGATAAAAAGAGCGGAAACTACAACCCGTTTCTGTCCATCGCAGATCAGCCGGACTTCGAGGAAAACGCAGAAAAAATCCTGCTGATGATGACGGCGGAAGCGTCGCGTGCATTTGAAAAACTTCCGATCCTGGAAAATGTAGACATTCTGCGAAATATATTGTATGCTGGTATCTGGGAAAAATACGAAATGCGAAAAAGCGCAAAAGAGCGCCAAAAAGAGGAGAAATAAAGACTGATGACAGATCCATATGAGGTGCTGGGCGTGTCCCGCGGGGCTTCGGACGATGAAATCAAAAAAGCATACCGAAAACTCAGCCGGACGTATCACCCGGATGCCAATATCAATAATCCGAATAAAGCAGAAGCAGAAGAAAAATTCAAACAGGTGCAGCAGGCGTACAAACAGATCATGGATGAACGCGAGCACGGCACCTCGTACCAGAGCGGAGGTTCGTCGTATGGCGGAGATGCTTACGGCGGCTATGGCCCGTTCGGCGGCTTCGACCCATTCGGCGGCGCGTACGGAAACGGCGGCTCCGCACGGAATGATTATGGAAATTCCGAGCAGGAAATGCGGCTGCAGGCGGCAGCCAACTACATCAACAGCGGCCACTTCCGCGAGGCGATGAACGTGCTGAACGACATTTCCGACCGCAGCGGAAAATGGTATTTCCTGCATGCGATCGCAAATTCGCGCCTCGGCAACAACATCAATGCCGTGCAGGATGCCGAGATGGCAGTCAAATTAGAACCGCAGAATCTGCAGTACCAGCAGCTTTTAAGCCAACTCCGGGGCAGCGGCCAGTGGTATTCCGACATGGGAAGCGGCTATGGCTACGAGAGAAGTGCAGGTGATCTCGGAAAATGGTGCTGTGAATGTATGGCAATCAATGCCATCTGCAATTGCTGCTGCTGCGGCGGAAGAGGATTTTTCTGCTGTTGATCAAAAAATAATTACAAGAAATGTATAAAAGTGAACATTCAGGGGAGAATAACAGTGTCATCGAAATTCCCCTGTTCGATGATACAAAAGAAAAATAAGGAAATACTTATCCTCCCCTTAAAAGCCCCGCTGCAACCAAAAAAACGGTTCGCTGTGGGGCTTTTTTCTAACAGCCGAAAGTCCTTGTTTTTCCCATCAAAACAGATTATAATGAAAGAGATCGCAATCATGACCGGAAGCCCGATTAGATTCAGAAAAATACGGCACGGATCAGATAAAGAAAACAGAAAGAGAGAAAAGCTATGGAACGAAAAACAGCATGGAATGAGTACAAGAAAAAAGATATGAAAAAGCTGGAAAAATTAAACGCCGGCTACCGCGCATTCCTGGA
>ERZ825896.3850-NODE-3850-length-12208-cov-2.490825_pt1 | contig 12208 bp, 4 predicted proteins | sample MGYA00519858_ERZ825896 | MGnify/ENA primary metagenome ERZ825896 (study PRJEB31778, sample SAMEA3449214) | human gut metagenome | biome: human gut; feature: human-associated habitat; material: faeces | place: United Kingdom | collected 2010/2012 ... | reverse complement strand
GTTTTATCCAATCTGTTGATAGTCAAATAAAACCTACCTGATTACAACAAATATAGCAAAAGGTGAGTGCAGAGGTCAAATAAATTTGGCGATGCACTCACTTATGTGTATATTTGAACCATATTTTATTCCACACCACCAATAACAAAAAAATAAGGATTCGTTACGGCTTCTTACGAGTGAATGTGCATTGAACCGATCATATTAACATAACACCTGATAAGATGAACAAATTTTCTGTCATTTTCAAATTATCCTTCATCAACACTATCTTTTTTTATCTACCCGTTCTCGCAAACAATTCTCCCGTAGATTACGTAAACACTCTCGTAGGGACCCAATCGAAATTCGAACTATCCACCGGAAATACCTATCCAGCTATTGCAATGCCGTGGGGTATGAACTTTTGGACTCCGCAAACCGGAGATATGGGCGACGGTTGGACATATACATACAATGCCGACAAAATAAAAGGGTTCAAACAGACCCACCAACCCAGTCCCTGGATGAACGATTACGGGCAATTCGCCCTTATGCCGGTAACCGGAGGAGTCGTGTTCGAACAAAACCAACGTGCCAGTTGGTTTTCCCACAAAGCCGAGATAGCTAAACCTTACTATTATAAAGTATATTTGGCCGACCATGATGTCACCACAGAAATGACGGTAACGGAACGAGCCTCTTTATTCCGTTTCACATTTCCCGAGGAGCAAAATTCGTATGTTATCGTCGACGCTTTCGACAAGGGCTCTTATATAAAAATCATACCCGAAGAGAATAAAATCATCGGATATTCCACCCGGAATTCGGGGGGTGTTCCCGAAAATTTCAAGAACTATTTTATCATTGTTTTCGACAAACCGTTTCAATTCACTGCCGTGGCCCTCGATAATGCCATCAAGACCAATCAAACCGAAATCGAAGGGAACCATGCAGGCGGTATTATCGGTTTCTCCACACACAAAGGAGAACAAATACACGCACGAGTAGCCTCGTCTTTCATCAGTTTCGAGCAGGCGGAATTGAATTTGCAGGAACTCGGCGATGGAGATTTCGACCGTTTAACAGAAGAAGGAAAGAACCGTTGGAACGAAATATTATCCAAAATTGAAATTGAAGACAACGACATCGACAATTTGCGTACGTTTTATTCCTGTTTATACCGGTCGGTTCTTTTTCCACGAGCATTTTACGAAATAAATGCCGAGGGTGAAACCATTCATTACAGCCCTTACAATGGACAAATATTACCCGGTTACCTATTTACCGACACCGGATTCTGGGATACCTTCCGCTCTCTATTTCCGCTGTTAAATCTAATATATCCCTCGATGAACGAAAAAATGCAAGAGGGATTAGTCAACGCTTACAAAGAAAGTGGATTTTTACCCGAATGGGCCAGCCCGGGACACCGTCACTGTATGGTGGGTAATAATTCGGCATCTGTTGTGGCCGATGCTTATTTGAAAGGATGCCAGGCAGAAAAGATCGATCTGTTGTATGAGGCTGTTCTGCACGGAGCGAATCATGTGCATCCCCAAGTTCCTTCGACAGGAAGATTGGGATATGAATATTACAATCAAAAAGGATATGTACCTTATAATGTAGGTATTAACGAGAATGTGGCGCGCACATTGGAATATGCCTATGATGATTGGTGTATTATGAGACTGGCGCAACAATTGAACCGTCCGCAGGAAGAAATCGATCTTTATCGGGAAAGGAGTAAGAACTATCGGTTCGTTTTCGATAAAGAGAACAATCTGATGCGTGGGAAAAACGAAGATGGTACATTCCAGTCTCCTTTCAGTCCGTATAAATGGGGCGATGCTTTTACCGAAGGCAACAGTTGGCATTATACATGGAGCGTGTTTCATGATGTGCAGGGACTTATCGATCTGATGGGAGGGAAGGAGAACTTTGTCTCCATGTTGGATTCTGTTTTTGTGGTTCCTCCTATTTATGACGATAGTTATTACGGGCAGTGCATTCATGAAATAAAGGAAATGCAGATTATGAATATGGGCAATTATGCACATGGCAACCAGCCTATCCAACATATGATTTATCTTTATAATTACGCCGGGCAGCCTTGGAAAGCGCAATATTGGTTAAGGGAAGTGATGGATAAGCTGTATACTCCTTATCCTGATGGCTATTGTGGAGATGAAGATAATGGTCAGACTTCTGCATGGTATATATTTTCTGCGTTGGGCTTTTATCCGGTATGTCCGGGCTCAGGGGAGTATGTGATGGGAGCTCCGCTCTTTAAAAAGGCGATTCTTACGTTGGAAAATGGAAAGCAGATCGTTTTGAATGCTCCCGACAACACGAACGAAAATAGATATATACGTTCTCTGAAAATGAACGGGAAAGAGTATAACCACAATTGGTTGAAACACGAGGAATTGATGGACGGCGCTGTTCTTGATTTCGATATGAGTCATACGCCTAATACAGAGCGCGGAATAAACGATGAAGATTTCCCGTATTCTTTGACTAACGAGGATAAGTAAGAATCAAATAAATCCCATGTACATTCGAGGTGTTCCGGTTCGAATAAACCGGAGGTGACCATGTTTTGACCTCATGAAAACTACTTTTTACTGCTTGATGAAAAGTAAAATCGGTGGAGGTGATCTTGATGACGTGGTATAAAAAGTCTGAAAATTTAAGAGGTGAGTCGCATGATGAAGAGAGTTCTTATCTATGGAGTGCTGTTTTGGGTATTGGGTTGCTATAAGGCAGCCAGTCAAGAGGCGATAGGGCTTTATGACCTGCATTATACTTTGGAAACCGACTTGTCGACACCAAAGGGACGCAATGTCGCTTGGGACGATGTACATGTCGTTTCGGCTTTGCAAGGAATCGTCAATCGGGATGCTCCGCAACTATATGTCTTTTTTGTGGATAGGGATCAATTGGATATTGATAAATATTGGTTGAATAAGTATCGTAGGAAAGGTCAGTGGTTGTATCAAAAGGAAACGGTGACGTATAATACCATTGAAGACTTGGTGTCGGCTTACGCCGGATACATAAAGGGGGGGGTACTTTATGATGAGAGAGTTCCGTCCACAAGCAATGTCGCTTCTGCCGTTGCGGGTGCGGAAGACCTTTTGCCGATCCGTTATGATCTTGATTCCGAGAGTTTGTATAGCCGCTTAGTTTTGGGTGGTCCCCGATTGAAAGTAAAGCGTAGATTGATCAATGAAGATGGAAGTGTTATGTTTACGGGATCGGGGGTGATTCCGGGGACGAATCGAAACAGCACAGGCTCTATAAAAAACGATCCGTACATTTGGTATATAGAGAATTATATGAAAACTGGCAAGTGTAACACGGAATATGCCGCTTATTATCTGGATCAATATTGGAAACAAAATCCCGGTGGTACGGAATCATCATACGCTTTCTAATCATGATTTTTTCATTAGCAAGCGAGCTTTCTTTTTCGATTTATCACCGTGGGGAGACGAACCGGCAACAGACGAACCGACTCAAAAGGTAGGGACTGATTTGGCTACCCTTAAAGAAATGCTATTGTTGGCATACCAACAGAATAAAGGTGAAAAGTACTGCTATATAGGAGGGTTCCCCTCATGGGCATTTAAATACACGAAGCATGCCGGTGGTATCCACGACGATGTTCCTACGGAGTGGGAGTTTTTACGTCTTATCAGCGCTTACAACGCTTTTAAAGATGCCGATGCAATTGCAATCGGAGCGTTGGCAAATGCCTCTTTTTGGCAGCATTTCCCTTTGGAGGAACGGTATTCGCAACCGTGGGTTACTCATGAAGAGTTGAAGCAAAGAGGATTGTTGACCGAAGACGGTAAAGTCGACGTGAAAGGAAGGAACTTTCTGATATTTTATGTGGGGGATTATGATGCGTCATCGTGGGTGAGCCAATTTACCTCACTTACTTGGGACGACCCCAATAGAGGAAAAGTCCCGATGATGTGGGCCATAAGTCCGGTATTACAGGAGCGCGTGCCTCATGTGTTACATAATTTTAGAAAAACGGCTACTAAGAATGATTATTTTGTCGCATCGGATAATGGAGCCGGATATTTGAGCCCCGGAATGTTACAAGAACCCAGACCTATTTCGGGATTACCTTCTGGATTACAATCGTGGGCGGAGCACTGCAAGCCCTATTATGAGAAATGGGGATTGAGCATTACCGGCTTTATTGTCGACGGTTATGCTCCCGGTTTGAATTGGGAAGGAATGGAATGTTATCGATCGTTTAGTCCCAATGGAATCGTTCCTCAGAAACTATCTTCGTGGAGTATGCTTTTTGGAAATATGCCTGTGTTGAGGGCCGATTACGATATCAATGATGTCGAGCCCAAAGATGCTGCGGTGGCTATCGTCAATAGAATAAGGGAGAGAGAGGGGTTGCCTTTTCATTGGTTTAGAAATATAATAAAATCTCCCACGTGGTATGTAGAGGTAGTCGAGGAACTGAAAAAAATAGATGATAGTATCTGTTTGTTGGATGCCCCGTCTTTTTTTGAGCTTTTGCGGATTTATTTGAAGGAAACTGCTCCTTTTGCCGGTGGTACGGGGAGTAGGGAAGATCCGTTTCTTATTTCTACTCCGCAACAGTTCGACCATATAAGGGAGTATAGAGGCCAATGCTTTCGATTGATTAACGACCTCGATTTTTCTGATTATGTCAGAGAAGATGGCCAAAGTTGGTGGCCTTTGGGCGAATGGGGAAGTGGAGATAATGCTATGGAGCGTTTTCGTGGCTTTTTTGATGGAGGTGGATATTCGATTAGGAATTTGTCGGTGGAACGAAAAGCTCATGACCTGAGTATTTTTGGTGTGACAGAAGGTGCAGAGATTATCAACTTGAAAGTTGAAAATTGCAGCATCATTGGAGAGGGGCGTTTAGGCGTTCTGACAGGCGCTACCTTTTCTACAAAGATAGAACAGGTCGATATACTCGATAGCCAATGCGAAAACCGATTATCGGATCATGGGTCGAATGCCGGAGGTTTGACAGGTCCACTTTACCGGTCGGTGGTAAAAAACTGTTCTGTGAAGGGTGGAAATGTTTATGCGAAGGATTGTGCGGGTGGTATATCCAGTTCCATGAGTGAAGATAGCGAAATCATCGATTGTTACTCGACTTGTCGGATAGAAGGAATTACGAATGTCGGAGGAATAACGGGAAAAGTGAATTGAAAAATGATGCCTCTCGAATATTAATGTTTTGTTAATGTTTCGGTAGTAAAAAATCTACTTTATGTATGCTTGAATCGTGGATTCTTAATGTATTATTAATGTTTTTGTTAATATTATAATCTTACTTTTGTCTCACACACATAAAATGCTGTAATGAAAAAAGAACCTTTAATTGTATTCATTTCTATTTTATTTTTACTTGTATCGTGTAGAGTAAAAGACGAAAATATCGAATCGGCGATATTTGCTCCGGTAAATTATGTGGACCCGTATATAGGAACCGGCGGACATGGTCATACGTTTTTAGGAGTCGCTGCTCCATTCGGAGCCGTGCAGATCGGTCCTAACAATATAAATAAAGGGTGGGATTGGTGTTCGGGTTATCATTACTCCGATTCGATTGTAATAGGATTTTCACATTTGCATCTCAATGGAACCGGTTGTAGCGACACGGGCGATTTGTTATTTATGCCATATACGGGGAAAATGCGTACGCAGCCGGGAACCCAAGATAATCCCTTATCGGGTTATGCTTCTTATTATTCTAAGAGCGATGAAACGGCTTTACCCGGATATTATGGAGTAGTATTGAAAACTCATCGTACAAAAGTAGAATTGACGGCGTCGGACCGAGTTGCCTTTCACAGATACACTTTCCCGAAGAATGTCGAAAAGTATGTGATGATTAATTTAAAGGATGCCAATGGTGACGATCGTCCTACCGATACATATCTGGAACAAGTGAACGATACTACTGTCAGTGGTTATCGTTGTTCCTCTGGTTGGTCGAAGCAACAGCAAATCTATTTTACGGCTGTTTTCTCCGAACCGATACGTTTAGCTTTGTTTCACGATTCGATACCGGTACAAGGAAATGTTTTACAAGGCATCGACGTGAAGGGAAATGTAATTGTCGCATCTGATGTCGAGAAACTTGATGTGAAAGTGGGAATATCGCCGGTGAGTATGGAAAATGCGGCGGCTAATATTCGACAAGAAATCGCCGATTGGAATTTTGAACGGGTTGTAGATGAGACGACTGCCAAATGGAATGCCGAATTGTCCAAACTGCAAGTATCGACTACGGATACAGTAGCCAAACGTATTTTTTATACAGCTTTATATCATGCGTTTATACAACCGGCTATGTTCAATGATTGTAACAAGGAATATAGAGGTACAGACAAAAATGTGTATGGAGATCCGGGTTTCACCAATTATACCGTATTCTCATTGTGGGACACGTATCGTGCGGCTCACCCATTATATACGTTGGTGCAGCCGGAGCGTGTTCCCGATTTTATTAATTCGATGTTGGCTATTTATGAGCAACAAGGACGTTTGCCGGTTTGGCATTTGTATGGCTCGGACACGAATGAAATGATAGGTATTCAGTCGGTTCCTGTTATAGCGGATGCTATATTGAAAAATATGAAAGGTTTTAATTACGAACGGGCTTATCAAGCAATGAAGGCTTCAATGATGTCTGATTATAAGGGATTATCGTATGTGACAAAACTTGAATATATTCCGGCAGATAAAGAGAAGGAATCGGTAGCTAAGGGATTGGAATATGCCATTGCAGATTGGGGAGTGGCACAAGTGGCTCGAAAGCTGGGTAAGGTAGATGACTATGAATATTTTTCGAAGAGAGCTTTGGCATATCAAAAATATTGGGACAAGGACACCCGCTTTTTCAGAGGAAAAAATCAAGATGGTTCTTGGCTTACTCCGTTTAATCCTGTTCATTCAACTCATCGGAACGATGCTTATTGCGAAGGAAATGGTTGGCAATATACATGGTTAGTCCCTCATGATGTGGAAGGTCTCATTTCTTTGTTGGGTGGTGATGACGCTTTTGTTTCGAAATTAGATAGTTTGTTTTCGGTTAATGCCGATTTGGGCGATGCGGCATCTCCTGATATTTCCGGTCTGATAGGGCAATATGCACATGGCAATGAACCCGGACATCATACCGTATATCTTTATTCGTATGCTGGGTTGCAGTGGAAAACGGCGGAGAAAGTCGATTATATATTGTCACAAATGTATCATGATTCACCCGACGGGTTACAGGGTAACGAGGATTGCGGGCAGATGTCTTCGTGGTATGTGTTTTCGTCCTTAGGTTTTTATCCGGTCAATCCTTCTAATGGAATCTATGTTTTCGGAAGACCGATTTTTGATAAGGTCGCTTTGAAATTGCCAGAAAATAAGGTGTTTGAAATAAGGACGGTCAATAATTCAAGAGAGAACAAATATATTCAGTCGGTTCAGTTGAACGGTCGACCGTATGATAAGTCTTACATCTCTCATGCCGATATAGTGAATGGGGGAACATTGGTTATTACAATGGGAAATAAACCGAATAAGGATTTTGGGGCGAATATGGATTGTCGTCCGAAATCCGCTATTAAATAAAGTGTTATTAATAATTTAAAGTTTTAATGTCATGGAAAAGAATGATTACAAAAAGATTGTAGCATCTTGTTTTTGCAGCATGATGCTGGTTTCGAGTGTTTGGGCACAGGAAAGTGATTTGTATGCCGGGGGTACTGGGTCAAAGTCAGATCCCTATTTGATTGAGACGGAAGCTCAGTTCGATGCTGTACGCGAGAATCGGGGCTCCTATTTTAAATTGATGGCCGATTTGGATTTTGCTTCTTATGAAAAAGAAGGCGGTTGGTGGCCGTTAGGAGAATGGGGAAGCGGAGATGGTTCGGACCAACGTTTTAGCGGTACGTTTGATGGTAATGGGCATAAGATTTCCAATTTGATGGCTAAGCATGGAGATGATACCGGTGCGCATGATATGAGTGTTTTCGGCGTTGTTGACGGTGGTACGATTAGAAATTTATTGCTTGATAATGTGACTGTCATTGGTGGCGGGCGTTTAGGTATCTTGACGGGATTAACTCGTAATGCTACGATTGAGCAAGTGGGAGTTATCAACAGTTCTTGTTCGAACATTGGAACAGGTTCTAATTCCAGCGGCCTCGTTGGGCCTTGTGCCGGTACTACTGTAATCACAGACTGTTATACGGCCGATTGTAATGTAATGGCTAAGTCTACTGATGGTGAGACCGGGGATGCCGTAGGTGGAATCGTTAGTTCTGGAAATGCCACAGTGATGTATTGTTATTCGACTTCTACTATCGAAGGTAAAACCAATGTCGGTGGTATTGTCGGTGCTAATGATGGTGGCGCGGTTATTTCCTGTTTGTCTTTGAACAAGGATATTATAGGCGAAGTCGAAGTGACACATCGTGTTGTAGGAAAGAGAAACGGTGGAGATGTTTCTGATAATTATGCGCACTCTTCGGTTTTATTGAATGGTCAAGCCGTAACAGAGGGAACGGGAATCGATACCGATAATGGAGAAACGGTAGAGGAACTGACCGAATCGTTTTATGCAGACGATATGGGTTGGGATTTTGATGAAATATGGACAATAGATCCCACTATCTCTCCTTATCCGGTATTTAAATGGCAAACAAGCACAAGTGGAGTTACAAATGTCGAAAAAGCCGCTTATAACGTTTATGTGACTACCGACGGTATCCGAGCAGAAGGTTTGAATGGAAATGAAATGATCTATGTCTATACGACGAATGGTGTGTTGGTGGCTAAACAAATAGCTGAAAATACAATAGAGAATATTTCTTTGACCGGAAAAGGTATCTATGTAGTCAATATCGTTTCAACCGGAGCTTCCCAAGCATTTAAGGTTGTAAAATAAAAAATCAAATAGGAGAGGATTCGCTTAGTCGGTCCTCTCCTTTCCTATCTTTTTTAAATTCTAAAATTGCAATTGCTTGTTAAGGAAATGGTTGAATAACAATAATCTAACAGGACGCATGAAAAAAAACAATTTCTTTTATATGGAAAAGGCGGTTTCAATGCTTTCCCATTATTCTCATTCATTCCTATTTTTATTTTTTGTTGTGGTAGGCTGCGCTACGGTTTTAGCAGAAAATGATCAACAGCAGAAAATTTCAGGGGTAGTGAGGGATCAGTCCGGGGAACCTTTACCCGGGGTTAATGTCGTAGTGGTGGGAACTAATACCGGTACGATGTCGAATATAGACGGTGTTTTCAATTTGAATGTATCCGGTGACAAATTGGACAAAGCGGAATTGAAATTCTCATTGATCGGCTTTGCTTCGAAAAATGTTGCCTTGAAGGGAAAAACCGTAGTGAATGTGACTTTAAGTGAAGATGATCAGATATTAGATGAAGTAGTGGTCGTAGGTTACGGCACACAGAAAAAAGCTACTTTAACAGGAGCAGTCAGTACGATAGGAACAGATGAACTGACCGTTACACCCACTTCGAATGTCCAAAATATGTTGGCCGGTAAATTGCCGGGTGTGCGTATTCAACAACGTACGGGAGAGCCGGGTAGTTATGATGCCAAGATGGATATCCGTGGATTGGGTACTCCTTTGGTCGTTATTGATGGTGTCGTAAGAGAGGTGTCAGATTTCCAGCGGTTGGAAGCTAACGATATCGAGAGCGTGTCTGTATTGAAAGACGCATCTGCCGCTATTTATGGTATGCGTGCATCGAATGGCGTGTTATTGGTGACGACTCGTAAGGGTGAGAGCGGTAAGACCCGAATTGATTATACCGGAAGTTTCGGTTTCCAGAATCCGTCGGGCTTGCCTGATGTTTTGGATGCTGCTCAATATGCCGAGCTTGTTCGTGAAGCTGATAAAAATATGGGTAGAGGTATTAATACCACTTTCACGGAAGAAGATGTAGCTCGTTTCCGCCGGGAGGGAGGAACCGACTGGTATGATTTGGCTATGAAAAATTTGGTCCCTCAAACCCATCACAATGTAACGGCCAGCGGAAGCGGGAAGCGTACACAATATTTCCTTTCTTTTGGTTACTATGGCGAAGACGGTATTTGGAAAACCGGCGATTTAAATTACCATCGTTATAATATCCGTTCCAATTTGAGTTTCGATGTTACAAAAGATTTGAAAGCCGAATTGTTGATCGGTGCGATGTCCGATGAAAAGAATCAACCTTATAAAGATACTTGGGAACAGTTCAAAGCTATTTGGATGCTTAAACCTACGGAAACTCCGTATGCCAATAATAATGAGAGTTTTCCTAATGACGTGATGTATGGTTTGAATCCGCTTATGATTACCGATGCCGATCAATCCGGTTATAAGCGTAGGATAAACCGAACCTTGAATACTACATTTACATTGACTTATAAAGCTCCTTTTTTGAAAGGATTAAGTGCTAAGTTTTTGTATGCTTATGATTATAAGAACTATCAACAGAAAGAATTTCAAAAACAATATACATTATATAAATACGATAGGGAGAAAGATGTTTATAATTCTCAGATATATTCATCGCCTTCTTCTATTTACAGAAAATCATGGGAGGGAGCACAGAATCAATTACAGGCTTCTTTGAACTATGAGCGTCTTTTTGCAGAGAAACATAACTTGAAAGTCTTGTTTTTGTACGAACAAAGTGCAAAGGAAGAGGATAACTTGTGGGCAAAAAGAAACTTCGAGATGGATGCCGTAGACGAGATTTTTGCAGGCTCCGAAGAAGAGCAAATCGGTAATGCCGATGCTGGCCAGATTTATCGTGTAACGAATATGGGTCTAGTCGGACGTGTCAATTACGATTATCAATCCAAATATTTGGCAGAAGTTAGCTTCCGTTATGACGGTTCTTCCAAGTTTGCCAAAGGACATCGTTGGGGATTTTTCCCATCGGCCTCTGTCGGATATAGAATTTCGGAAGAGAGCTTTATCAAAGAATTTGCTCCGCTGTCCTTTATTACGAATTGGAAGTTAAGAGCATCTTATGGAGCTATGGGTGACGATGGTTCCTCGTCCTATCAATATTTGTCGGGATATGATTATCCGGGCGCCAGTTATGTATTCGGCGATGTTGTCTATAAAGGATTGGGTTTCAGAGGTCTACCGAATGAACTGATAACTTGGTATAAGTCGAAGACCTTGAACGTGGGAACCGATCTTGATCTTTGGAATGGTATGCTGTCTGCACAGGTAGATTTCTTTTGGAGATACAGAGATGGTCTGTTAGGAAAGAGAAGTGGTGAAGTTCCCGGTACTATAGGTGCTGAATTGCCGGAAGAAAATTTGAATCAAGATTTGTATAAAGGTTTTGAAATCGTATTGGGACATCGCAATAAGATTAATGATTTCAACTATTCGGTAAGTTTGAATTTTGCATTGACTCGTCGTCAGAACAGACATTTGGAGGAAGGGGATGCAGTGAATTCCTATGATAGATGGAGAAATAAATATTCAAACCGATATTCCGATATGGGGTGGGCTTATGGCTCAAACGGACAATTTACTTCGATGGAGGATATTTGGCGGTCGCCTATTCAAGACGGTCAGGGTGGTGCTACCCAGTTGCCGGGTGACTGGAAATATGAAGACTGGAATGGCGACGGAATCATCGATGACAATGATGTTTATCCGAACGTGTACGAGCACACCAATGATAACGGAAATCCCAAAATGACATTCGGTGCTACTATCGCTGCCGAGTGGAAAGGGTTTGATGTGAACCTGTTGTTCCAAGGCGGTGGTGGATTCAATGTGATCTATTTCGAGCAATTGCAATACCCGTTGTGTTTCGGTGGAAACGGTTTGGCTCATTTTTATGACAGATATCGTCAGGACGAAAATGGGAACTGGATTCCCGGAAAATGGCCTACGACCCGTGATGCCGGATCTTATAGCGTGAATTATGCAAGATGTAAACAGACGACATACGATGCTTCTTATTTACGGTTGAAAAGCGTGGAAATTGGCTATACAATACCCCAGCATATCACTCGTAAATTCAAAGTGGATCGTTTGAGGATATTTGCAAATGGCTATAATTTATTTACGCTATCTAATTTGGATTTCGTCGATCCCGAGCATCCGGAAGGGAATTATGGATACCTGTATCCGATTATGAGAAACTTTAACTTTGGATTGAATTTATCATTCTA
>ERZ825896.3841-NODE-3841-length-12229-cov-4.197224_pt1 | contig 12229 bp, 13 predicted proteins | sample MGYA00519858_ERZ825896 | MGnify/ENA primary metagenome ERZ825896 (study PRJEB31778, sample SAMEA3449214) | human gut metagenome | biome: human gut; feature: human-associated habitat; material: faeces | place: United Kingdom | collected 2010/2012 ... | reverse complement strand
AATTATTATCATATGTAAAGCGCACTGGAAGTCTCTTTATAATAAAACTCGGAAGTTCGCTGCAGTCGCGTCCCCACTGCTTTTCCGTATAACCCTTTACAAGCTTCTCATAAATATCCCTTCCCACAAGCGCAATTGCCTGTTCTTCAAGATTTTTAGGCTCTCCCGTAATCTCTGCCTTTTGTTTTTCAATGATTGCCTTTGCTTCCTGTGGTGTACTAATTCCCCACATACGGCTGAACGTATTCATATTAAAAGGCATGTTATAAATCTCACCCTTATAATTGGCCACCGGGCTGTTGGTATAGCGATTGAATTCTACAAAAGAATTTACAAAATCCCACACCCTGCGGCTGCTCGTGTGAAAGATGTGTGCACCATATTTATGCACATTAATTCCTTCCACCTCCTCACAGTACACATTTCCACCGATGTGACTGCGTCTTTCCAAAACCAGACAGCTCTTTCCTGCCTGCTTTGCATGCCAGGCAATAACAGCCGAATAAAGACCGGCTCCTACCAATATATAATCATAATGTCTCATCGCACATGTATATTTCTTTTTGTCTGAGAAATCGTATTCATATGACATTGTATGTACCTCTCATTTCAGCCAAAGGTCAGCAGCTTGTTGACGTAAAGTTTCTATAACTGTGTCTCTCTTTGGCATTTCCTTTCTTTCTGTAGTTTTTTCTTTTCTTATGAAACACGCCTGCGGACGTTCTGTCCGTTCGTGCCTTTAAAGATGTATTTGACGATGAGTTCTCTTCCTGCGCTGTCTTTTGTGAAATTTCTAATCCAACCACAACCGTGTATGGTTTCCCAAACAGTTTAATCTGCAGCCATGCCCTGCGCCTGTGACGATCAACCTTTATGATTGTATCCTCTTCACCAACAAGCGGTCCTGACAAAATGGTAAGTCTGCCATCCACAATAATGCCTTGCGACATGGGAAATACTCCCGTCTTTCCCATGAAAAAACTAAGACATGTAACATCTTCCGGAGCCAGCGCGAATATACTTTGTTATTAAGGTGGCGCTTACACATCTGCTGTATAAGCTCTTCTCTTCCGACTCCCGTTGCAAATACACACCACATAAAACCTCCCGTCTTACCAATACTTATATAAGTGCAAACACCAACCCAACAAAATCAATTAAAAACGCAATTCCAAACAGGATGATACTGGCATTAAGCCACTTTTCATTCGAAATTCTGTGTGGTTTCTTTGAAAAAAGCTTCCAGACACATAAAGCTGCTGCAACTAAAAAGAAACTTCCTAGGCTGAGCAGTCCTCCGCTGATCATCACGTGTTCTTCACTTGTCGGTGTAACTTCCCACATAAGTCCGGTGCTTAAATTTACGCTCAGTGACACTACAATAATCAGTATGCTAACGCCTGCCCCTATCCAGTATCGTGATCGTTTCCCGTTTAAGTTTCCTTTTTGTTCTTTTAACTGTGCTGCTATTATAAAGAACAAAAGACTAAATAAACCAAAGTATCTGCATAATAATAAAATAAATATAATATCCATTATTTTCCCCTTTACTTTGTAATCAGTAAATCGTTAACATCTCGGCCATGAATACCAGAATCCATATGCCTGCCGAAGCAATAGAAATCCTGCACGAGATCCTGCTTACTTTTGGATTTGAAGAACATCCGACAGCCGTCATACTGCCAACAATTAAAGCGAGCGTCACAAGACTTATTATACGAAAAACACTGGTAAACACCGCCTTCACCACCTCTGACGGAACGGGCCGGCGAACACCAAACAGAAAAAGCAAAAGTGCGGTAAGAATTGCAAAGATTGAGCAGTCCATAAAACCGATTGCAAGTGCGCTCCGTCGCTGAGTCTTAAACTGATACAATGCCCATAAGCCCAAAAATATGGTTCCGCAACAGGACATTGCAAAAACTACCTTCAAAATCCCAATCCAGTCCATGAAAAATCCCCATTCCTTTTTTACAAAAAATTCGGCGCTGATAAAAAATCAATTTGAAGTCCCGACTTCCTCATCGGAAGAACTTTCGACAGCTGTGGAAGTGAACATCAGACCTTCATGATCAGATTCTTTATAGACTGCCTTATAATTAGTCATCAACAGTACAAACAACAGTAGCATATAAAAGCCTGAAAAAAGGTAAAAGCCTGAAGAACGGAATAAATGCCATGAATTCATTTGATCTCTTATCCAACTAAAAAACGTGATCCCCAACACAATAATTGAAGAAATCAATATCACAATGAACGCATGCAGCGCCACACCTTTGACACATGCCTCGCAAAACCGTAAAAAGAAAATACAAACAAATAAACATTCCATCTTCAAAATTCCCTGTGCCGTGTATTCCCTATCAATGGGAGACCGGTTTCCTATTGCCATAATAATGCTTATAAGTATTCCGGCAGCAATGATAAGCGAGCTTAAACTGATTACTCCACTATACTGAGTGCAAAATTTTCCAAAACATTCAACCCAAAAACGAGCAAACTCAACTGCCTGATTCCATGCTTCCTGAAACATAACTTACTCCTCTCACTCAAAATCAATATTTAGAAATCTGTTCATAAATTTCCCCGCTCTCAGGCTCCGGCAAAGTTGCAGTGACCGCAGGCTTTGCCGGATTCATATCAACTACTCCGTCGTCCAGCTTTTTGCTTAATTCTGACACGACTCCTACTCCAAGAATGACAATGATAACTGCAATTGCCACAGCCGCCGTAAACACGAGAATACCATCCTCAACAGCAGTTCTCCAAAAAATAATAATTAAAACACCCGCTGCAACAACGGTAACGATGCCAATAGCTGTCATCAAAAACTTTGGCTCAATCAAAACAAATGGAGCTGTTTCTTCTGACGCAAGAATTCTTTGAACTGCGATTCGAAACACAACAAGCACTGCTCCCATGATTCCCAAATATAGTAACGGTAACGAAATCAGTTGTCCGACATTACATACATTCTCTTTATCAGAGCCTGCTGTCGAAAACAGAATGATGATTCCGACCATAAACATGCATGCAGATATTACTCCTGCCAGAACCGCATGTCGAAGCAAGAATTCTTCTGCCGCCTGATTTGTCGAACATAAGATGCAGCCTGCCATTACCAGCAGAAATGCTATTATCGTAGAGATTATTTTTGCACTTTTCATTTTCTTCTCCTTGTAAATTAAATTATTGTACCAATTAACTGCAGCAGTGTCGCAATTGCGATCATGCCGGATCACCCAGATGTTTCTGTCCGTATTATGACGGTAATGTTCCCGCATGGTATCTTCTGATATACGATCCTGGAAAAAATCGGGGATGTTTCTCGTAACAGGAATGTCACGTCCGAACAGGTAAATCAATGAATTATCAGATTTCTCATAATCAATGCCCAAATTTCTTTTTTTAGGGATCTTCGCGGATTCTTTGGTAAGCGTAACCGTAATGGTGTGCCTGCCGTATTTGTTTCGTCCGTCAATATTTTCGTACAACTGACTCGTTCCTCCTTACTCATGTATTTTTTTGAATCTGTCTGTGAATGGCATATAAAATTCCACCCCACAACAAAACCAGACAGCTGACTGCCATTACTCTTACCGGCAGGTGTCTGGTTCTTATTGCCACAGTGTTTAATACCGCACTGATAAGAACAATTTCCAACATCAGACCCAGCAGAAAAATAATTATTTTATATGATTTATTTTCACTTCTTCTGACATCTGACTTACCGTAGATAAACAAGCACATACACAGCAGTGTTATCACAACCGGGAAAACACATCCCACTTCTCTGATGAAATAAATCACAAATTCCCGTAAAACACTCACAACAGATCACTCCTTTCATCATTGCGTGGCTTAATCTGGCACTTATCAAATGCAAGAATCATTGAGTTAATCATTTCGTCAGCTGATCCTCCGTTTGTTTGTATTTCCCTTAGTATCTCATAAGCCTCTTTAGACAATTGCAATGTTACCATTTCAAACTCATCAAAATGAAGTGACGTCATATTCCATGTCCTCCCTTGTCTTACTTTACCGCATCTAACAATTCTGCCAATAACACGGCTTCAATCGAAACACCGCAGGCCGAGGCAACATATTTTGCTTCTTTTATGCGTTGTTTGGTTCGATCAATCTTTATGTTGACGCGTTCCCGACCTTCATTCTGAACCCATTCGTTCAAAATAGTCTTCAAAATCGCATCACGAAATGCAGATGACTCCTTCTGGAGAAGCTCACGTACCAATCTGTGTTCCGGAGAGTTTTTCTCATAATTGTCTAAGTTATAAGGATCGTATTGCTCCCAGTCATTGTAATAGTAGCGTCCATGCCGACACCACCAATTCAAATCGTTGTAATTCGTATTTTGAGCAACAATTCTCCCCTTATAATAATCCAGCCTTTCAAAGCAGCTCTTTTTCAATACTTTTGCCATTCTTGAAATCTTTTGCTCATTTGTTTCTGCCATATACTGTCTCCATTTCTTCTCTGATGCTTTTAAAACATGTGTTAATAGTTGTATGCTGCTTTGAAAAATCAGGTGTTAATCCCGGTCATTTACCGGACGCTTGCCGACTGCAGATTCCAAGCTGGAAGTCGATGAATGGTGGTTTATTTTTTGTCAGCAGGAAAATTTTGTTGTCATCCGGCATCATATTCTTTGAAGTGGCCTGTGCAAGTGCAGGCAGTTCGATTGCCAGCTCTTCTACTGCTTCGCGATCAAGACAGATCACCGTGCCTCCTCTCAATAAAAGATGCTGCAGCCCCATGCCTAAGGAAATGTCATCCAACAAAGAGGTTGTCTCAATGGCATACACCATACAGAAGCCAAATTTTCTGCCAAGTGCGAACATTGACTCCAGCCAATCGTCCACACCCATCGTCTGTAACGAGTCAACGTATTCGATTACCGGAATCGGGGACGAACCGGCCACAATATGCCGGTCAAACATTGCCTGTCTTACCATTTGCTGAAAGACACAGCCGGTCGTGGATTCTGCTGTTTGTCCATGCTGCGTGCCGGAATTGACAATGATCACATCACCGGTACGAAATGAGTCCGCAAGATTGATTCGCTTTTTGTCGGATATGAAACATCCGGGACGGGATTCTGATGAAAGAACTGCTGTGAAGCGTCCAAACTCCATATATCGCTTTGAATCATACTTCAGACCAGAATCAATGTACTTTGGGGAAATTCCCACGGAGACCGCCAATCGTGCAGCCTCATCACAGAGAGATTCGTCAGGCGATACCAGAATGACACAGCAAGACGGATATCTGTCAAGGATTTCCTGATACTCTTTCTGACATCCCGGACGTGGGATCACGTCACTGTCTCGAAATACTACTTTTTCCCCTTCTGCATGCTTCGGCATGTTGTAATTGGCCCGTCCTTTTTTGATCAGCTTTCGCAATGCCGTTTCGCGTGCTTCGTCATTGCAGACCTTCTGTTCAAGATCAGACGCAATCGACGTCAAAAGAATGTTCTTTTTCTTACCGTATTCCTGTCCAAGAATCGTACAGGAATGTTGTCGGATATTTTCCTGAATTACAATGGGCGTCTGTGTCCGTGCATTGCGCGCAACTGTCAGATCGTAGCGCCACTTTCTGTCCTTTTGGAAATCTTCTTCATAATACCCCATGCTGGAAAATTTCTGTCTGCTTATTTTTGCCATGCCGTCTCTCCCTTCTTTTTACTGACTACTGCATCACGGTGTCATCTGCGTTCTTTAAAATATTCTTATAAAACTCCAGGATCTTTTGATTGATTTCCACGGTCTGGTCGAGGAATTCCAACTGTTTAATCATCATTTCAGCATTTTCTTTGTCAGCAAAAAGCTGAATCATGGCATCAACATTTGAATCATCCAGATCAGATATCAACTCACTTGATTTTCCTGACAGATAAAGTGTTACCGCTTTCTTATCTTTAGTGTTGTCTTCTTCATTGTCTTCTTTTTTGAAAAAATACATAATATTACCAGTTATCAGAAGAATGCCAACCGAAAGCAACACGTAATCAACTATCTTATATTCCACTGGAAATATCGGTGGAAACTCCGGCCATACACTTATCAAGAGACTAGCAGCTAAAATCATTCCGGAAAAAACTATCATGCTAAAGTGCCTCAAAACTTCACGCATATATCATTCCTCCTTTCTAACATTGCTAAGTTTTTGAGCTACAGAAGCTACGCCAACACTCTGACAAAAATCAAAAGTAAACTCAAAACCATAAGATAAGCAAAAATCTTCTGCAGGCTGTGTCTTCCAACAATCTTTATCTTCTGCCAAAAGCTCTTTTTATCCAGAGCTTCCTCTGTGACTCCTATGCAGCCTGAATACAACGCTTCCCGGCAGTCCCTTTCCACCCCCTCTCATAGTCACATTGAATCGTGCTTCCTGTATCAAATCATATCCCATCAAGAGTGTCAGCATCGTACTCCTTCAAAGCTTCTTATCCGGCAGCAGACAGATAAACCCATCTGCTGCCATAATAATGCAACGCCAATTACTTTGTCGCACCACATCCGGAGCACTTGTAGCCTGTTGTTACCGTTTCATCCCAGGCTTCCTGATCTACTACCTGCTCATTGTGACCCGTTGCCTCGTGATGAACCACCGTGGTCTCGGCCTCGTGATGAACCGTGCTATAGACTGCATCATGATGAACGGTATTGTAAACCGCCTCGTGATGAACAGAACCGGTCTGTCTCTGTTCATGATGCCAGCTGGACCAACAACCGGCAGCCATGTGTTCATTGACATCCTCTCCCGCACTAAACACATGACCGCATTCATTACAGATTGCGACCCAACTGTAAGTAGGCTCATCCCAGGCATCCTGAACAAGCACATTTTCATCCCAGGCATCCTGAACAAGCACATTTTCATCCCAGGCATCCTTGGTAACAACATTTTCATCCCAGGCTGCGGAATCCTGCACCCAAACCGTTTTGTAAGTTGCATCATGATGAACTGTGTTTGTTACCGGAACCCAGGTATGCGTATGAGCCGTTGTAGTTGGAGCCGTGGTTTCCGGTGCCTTGGTGGTTGGAGCCGTGGTTTCCGGTGCCTTGGTTGGCTTAGTTGTTTCCGGCACCTTTGTCGTTTCCGGTGCTTTTGTTGGCTTGATTGTCTCCGCTTCTTTTGTTTCAGCTTCCGTGGCAGAGTTTTCCTCCTGTGATTCCTCTGCTTTTCCTTCCTCGGATTCTGATGCAGATTCGTCCACCTTCTCTGCCTCTGCCGCTTTCAGGTGAACAACGATCCAGTGATTCGTTGCAGAAGAAAGGGAAACTGTTTTCTCCTGATCCTCACCAAACAATGCTTCAAGCGGGGTCTTTACAAATTCGCCGTCGGCAATGCCATAATGATACAGATTGGCATTGTCCGCAAGCACCAGATTTAACTGATACTGCTCCAGATCCTCCCGGGTGTCTCCCGTAATCTCGTAAAATCCGGCCGCATCAAAGCCGGCAAATGCCGCATTCTGTGATAAAAGCTGCTTCAAAATCGGCTCATCCGCAAATGCACCCGTCACCGTGTAGCCACCGGCATCCTCATTGGCAAACAGATCCAAATAAGCATCAACAGCCGTATCCTCTGCCTGGGAACTTTCCTCTGTTAAAGTTTCAGCTTCGGTTAAAGTTTCAGCTTCAGTCGAAGCTTCACACACCTCGTCCAATACCTTCGCCAGATCAATAATCAGATATTCGTCCGTTCTTACCTTCGCTGCCGTTACATTCTCCGTCGCCGGAACAGAAAGCGTTGCTGCCGCCATTGCAGCGGCTGATGCCAGTACAAACATTTTTGTTTTTCTCATAGTAAAGTCCTCCCAAAATTAAATAAAATAAAAATAGATGTTACTGCGATTGATCTCTCAATCCTGCCTTCATTATTGCATAAGCAAAATACTGCCGCAAGTGGGCACGGTTGATCTTTTTTAACCTATTTATTTTTTGAAAACAACAACAGGTAAATCAAAAGCAAAAACACTGCTGTCATCGCAAAAAACAACGGCCGTACCCAGACCGGAGCTCCGTCTGCATCCAGTTCTTCTTCCTGATAAAGATCCTGCTGTTCAATTGAACCTTCATGATATACAAATGCATAATCATCGGGCAGTTGAGCCATGATTTCATCCATGTCTAGAACGCCGATCACATAATCGGCATTATCTGCAAGTTCCACCGCTGGCATTGACTGCTCCGGCTGATTCCAGCCCGTAATCATGAGACCGTCCGAATCAAAAAGTCCCAGCCTGCATGAAACCGTCCGGCCTTCTTCATCGAGGCATACTGCCCGTAAACTGCCGTTCCCGGCATACCCGACTTCAATATGCGTCTTTTCTGCCACGCTGCCCTTCTCTTTTTCAGGCTCTTCTGCCGGAGAAACCAAAGTAACCGGTTCAGTTTCTTCTGCCTTTCCCTTATACTCGTATTTACAATAAGACGGCCGCTCTGAATACTCCTTCACGTCTACAATACACCGCAGTGTCCCCTCCACAACAATGTCCTTGTAACGATACTCATTTCGTCCACACGAAATTAGATAGCACTTGTCTGCGGAAATGGAAAAGTTATCCACGTATTCACGGGTTATTATCTCCCTCCAGTCCGCAAAGAAACGAGTCACGTCATAGATAAACACTCCCTTATCCGTTGTATATGTAAAAACATCACCGGGAACAACATCCTTTAACCGATTAAAGGAAAGATCCTGAACGGTGTGATTGTGACCGTAGATTGCAAAGTGCGTCTTTCCAATCTCGTAATCAGGCCGTGCTTCCGTTACCATCCAGATATCAAGATCATGCTGAATCGCTTCCCAGGAACCGCCGTAAACGCCACGACGAATTCCTGCCCGATCCACCTCAAGAACGCCCAATAGTTCCCCCTCTGCATAATCAGGCGTATACGTGATACCGTCCCGCGTGTAATAATTGGGATCACTCCACTGAGTTGATTCATGGCCGTCTTTAAAACTGCCCCTGGTACATTCCTCATGATTCGGTTCTTCTGAAGACGTCACTTTTTCTTCATATGCAGCTGCAGACTCTGCCTTACTCTCAGCATTATCAGAATCAGAAAATGATACCGTCCCTGCAGCTAAATCATCTTCTTCGAAAGAGGGTTCCCGTATTCCGTCTTCCATTGTTTTTTCAGACGACACTAATGCGTCAATATATGCCAGTGCAATCGACTCTTCCGTCTTCTGCCGTTTTACGCCGGAAGACTCCGGATTCTGATACAGATAGCAGGAATACCCGGCAAGTACAACCGCTGCCGATCCCAAAATTGCTGATAACAGTCTGTTTTTTCCTGCCATAAGTACCCCCTCCTTTCTTTTTGTCATAAGCCTTCTTTATCATAAGCAGGCAGTAATCTTTTGAATCATATGCTTTTCAGCACTGTATAAAACAATACCCAACGCGATCATCAAAACACCGGCATACACCATAAGTCTGATATATCCACGTCCGTCCACACCGTATCCCGCAAAAGGTGAAAGCACCTGATCAATCACAATCTTGTGTATCATATAAACGGCAAACGAGTATTGAGCCCATTTTGAGCAAACCTTCCGGGCTTTTACAACCGGTTCTGCCGAAAACGTCTCAATCCAGTCTCCCAAAAACCACAAAACACAATAGAAGCTGACTCCGCGTATTATAATCAGATACATATATTCAATGTCCGGTTCCCAAAAGCACAGCAAAACAGTAAGTGCAGCACAGACTGCCGCTGCCATTCCTGAAAATTTTTTTATGTAAACTCCAAAATACATTCCGACTGCAAAGTCAAATATGCGAATTAACACATCAGTCTCCATGTCTCCGGCTAACGGATAGCAGGTTACAATGAGAACATAATAAATTACCAAAACGCAGAATGTAATCCGGGGGTATTTTCGAATAAAATGATACAAAAGCGGACACAAAAGGTAGCAAATCAGAATCATTCCAATAAACCATTCTCCAACCAGATATACAGTCGGGACATTGAAACGCGTCAGATATCCGTCCAGACCAAACAGTGTCCATATCATTGCCTTATGAACGGCAACTCCCTTCGGGGCAACTTTTATAACATAGGCCATAACATAGGCCATATAATACAGCGGCAAAACTGACAGCAGCCGTTTTTTGTAATACCGCAGTACAGATTTTCTTTCCAACACTCCATTATCAGAAAGGCTTCTTTCCAGGCTCGTAGCCGACAGACTTCCCGACATAAGAATAAACAAAACAACTCCCATCTGGCTGTACAGAAGTCCTTTTCCCATATACACATGAAGACACGATGCGCGAATCCCCATGCTGCCAAATGTCTCATTAAAATGTGTTCCGATCACAAAAACCATTGCCAGTATTCGTATTAAATCAAATCGAAACAGTGTAATTTTTGATTTCACATCCAACCTCTTCCCCGAGTTTTTTTATGTCATATTTTTAGAGAACCGGATTGATGCCGTCAATCCGGTTCTCCTTTCAGAAAACAAGCAAAACTTCACAACCGCCCGCGGCCGGACCGTTACCTGCGCTTCTTTCTGTGACGCCATATGAACAGTACGATAAATACCAGAATGCATCCTCCCATTCCTGCCATATACGGCCAGGCCGTAATGATGATTCCCGTAGGTACCGGAGTCACCACAGGCGAGTCATAAAACGGATCGGTCCAAACCAGAGTTCCGGCGGTCTGTTCAGTAACAGAAACCGTAACGCTTTGCTCCTTCCACCAATAATCATCGTTTGCATAATCTGATTTTCCTTCCGAAAACTGCTGTCCGTCAAACGATGCATCCATGCGAAGCTCACGCACTATATAATTTCCAAGCGGAAGATCATGCGTACCCGTCGCCGCGTAGCCGTTTTCATCAGTAGTGATAACCTGAACAACTCCGCCTTTTCCAATCAGATTTCCCGCATAGTTCTTTACCGACCAGTTATTGTTATTGATCACGGCAAAACTGATACCGGAAAGAGTACGGCCTCCAGTTGCAGCACCGCCGCTTGTCTTATCATATTTCTGCAGCTTAATACCGCCACCCACAGGGACGTTATAAAATGTTCCCACGCTTACAAGCGTTCCGATGCTGTTTTTTTCGATTGCCACGCTCTTTTCCTGATCCTTCCACCAGTAGTCATTGTTTGCGTACTCAGAGGTTCCTTCCGTAAGCGTCATGCCGTCAAACGAAGCATCCATACGAAGCTCCCTGACAATATAGTTTCCGACAGGAAGTGCGTATTCTTTTGTTGCCGCAACTCCATCCTCATCGGTTTCAATAACCATTACGACGCCGCCTTTCGGTGTAACAATTCCCGTCTCGTGGTTCACAACATTCCAGTCGTTATTATTTACAACGGCAAACTTAATACCGGCAAGGCTGACGTTACTTCCTTCTGCCGGAGCACCATTTGTCGTGCTGTCATACTTCTGCAGCTTAATACCGCCGTACGCAAGGTCATCTTTGAAATTTCCCGCATCGACAAGTGTTCCCATCTGATTCTTTGCAATGGTTACTTCTTTTTGCTGATCTTTCCAGTAATAGAAGTAATTTGCGTAATCCGATGAGCCGTCCACAACAGTTGTTCCATTAACGACTGCACTGAAACGAAGCTCCTTTACAATATACTTTCCAACCGGAAGTGCATACTCTCCGGTTGCAGCACAGCCGGTTTCATCGGTTGTGATGACCGTTACCACGCCGCCCTTTGGAACATTAATTCCGGTCTGAGTGTTTTCCACATCCCAGTCATTGTTATTGATAATGGCAAACTTGATACCTTCAAGACTTGCCCCACTTCCGCTAACCGGTGCTCCGTCTGTTGCGCTGTCCTGCTTCTGCAGTTTAATGCCGCCATACGCAAGATCATCGTAAAAGGTCTGGTTTTCATTCCAGACAAGAGTTCCAAGATCATTCTTTGAAATGCTGACGTTTGTACTGTTATCCTGCCAGTAATAGAAATAGTTGGCAAAATCAGAAGTTCCTTCTTTTAGGGTCGTTCCATCGACTGTTGCGTCCACGCGAAGCTCCTTCACGATATAATCTCCGACAGGAAGCGCATAATTTTTAGTTGCCGCATAGCCGTCCTCGTTTGTTTCGATGACCATTACAACTCCGCCCTTTGGCGTGTTGACATTGGTATCAAAATTCGCAACCTCCCAGTTATTGTTGTTGATGACGGCAAACCGGATACCTGCAAGGCTCGCTCCGC
>ERZ825896.3835-NODE-3835-length-12240-cov-3.177677_pt1 | contig 12240 bp, 10 predicted proteins | sample MGYA00519858_ERZ825896 | MGnify/ENA primary metagenome ERZ825896 (study PRJEB31778, sample SAMEA3449214) | human gut metagenome | biome: human gut; feature: human-associated habitat; material: faeces | place: United Kingdom | collected 2010/2012 ... | reverse complement strand
AGCAGGGTGATGTTCTGCTCGGCCAGAATGTCGGCGTAGTAGTCCAGACCGGTCTCGTCGATGACGGTGCGGGCCTCGGTGTAGTCGTCAAAGATCCAGGGGGTGATGCCGATGGTGAGCCGCTCGTCCAGAGCGCCCATGGTGACGGTGGCGTAGGCGGCGATGTCCACGGAGCCGTCTGCCAGCATCTCCATGCCCTTGGTGGCGTTGCCGCCGGCCAGCTGGTCATTGGGGAACACGTCGATGATGACGCTGCCGTTGGTGGCCTCTTCCACCAGACGGGCAAATTCCTGACCCACCTGGGTGTCTATCTGGGTGTCGGTGCCGTTGACAGCCATGGTGAGGGTGACCTTATCGTACTCCACGGAGCCGTCGCCGCTCTGGGCGGTCTCAGCGGAAGTGTCGGAACCGCCGGAGCAGGCGGCCAGGGATGCGATCATCAGGACCGCCAGAGCAAGTGCCAAGAATTTTTTCACAGTAGTTTTCCTCCTCAGTAATGTTTTGTTGTATGTCTCAATTAAAAATTGAACCTGTTTATTGGGGAAGCGGTCTTCCCCAGCTTACCACTGACCCTGAGCCAGGGCAACTATGTTTTCTGGGGTAATGCCGTTCATCTCCAGCAGACGCTGGTAGGGGGCGGACTGACCAAACTGGTCCTGGATGCCCACACGCTTGAGCTTGCCCTTGCCGGCTTCGGCAATGACCTCGGCCACGGCGCTGCCAAGACCGTTGAGAATGTTGTGGTCCTCTACGGTGATGACTCTGCCTATCTCATCTATGCAGGCGGCAACTGCCTGGGTGTCCAGAGGCTTTATGGTGTGCATGTCGAGCACACGGGCCTTGATGCCCTCGTTCGCCAGAAGGTCGGCGGCGTCGAGGGACTCCCCGACCATGATGCCGCTGGCGATGATGGTGACATCGCCTCCGTCCCGCAGCGTGCTCACCTTGCCCAAGGTGAAGGCACAGCCCTCATCGTAAATCTTGCGGGCCTGTTTCCGGAACAGCCGCAGATATACGGCCTCTTTGCAGGAGAGAATCTGGGGCAGCGCCGCCTTGAGCTGCGCCGCGTCGACCGGCTCTACAATGGTGAGGCCCGGCAGTGAGCGCATGACGCCGATGTCCTCGAAGCTCATGTGGGTGCCGCCGTTGAGCTCCGCGGAGATACCGGGGTCGGATCCCACCATGACGGCCTTGAGACCGGCGTAAAGGATGGAAATCGCGACCTGGTCGCAGACGCGGCGGGTAGCAAAGGGGGTGAAGGTGTGGGTAAAGGGCAGCTTGCCTTCCACCGCGAGACCGGCGGCCACGCCGATCATGTTCGCTTCGCAGATGCCCACGTCGATCAGACGCTCAGGATAAGCCGCTTTGAATTTCGGAGAAGACAGCGCCTTTGACAGGTCGGCTTCCACGAGGGTGATGCGGTCGTCGGTTTCCGCATATCGGATAAGCTCCTCGATATATACCGCACGCAGCTCTTGATTATCCAACATGGCGGTCTCCCCCTTCCACGCAGGCCTTCCACATGTCTTCCGTTATCGGCATGTTGTGGGATTCGACCTTGCCTTCCGCAAAATAGGCGCCCTTGCCCTTGATAGTCTTGAGTATGATCATGGTCGGACGGCCGGCGGTTTTGGAACGCTCGATCGCCTCGTCGATGGCGGCCACGTCGTGACCGTCCACCACCTCGCAGGCAAACCCGAAGGACTCCCAGCGGGTGGTCACCGGCTGCACGTCGAGCTGATCGGAAACCAGGCCGTCGATCTGCATATTGTTGTAATCCATAAAGCCGGTGAAATTCCGGAGCTTATGCTGGCCGGCAAACTGTGCGGCTTCCCAGATCTGGCCTTCCTGGCTTTCGCCGTCGCCGATCATCGCGTAAACCCGGTGGGTTTTGCCGTCCATCATCGCGGCCTTCGCCATACCGACGGCCACCGAGAATCCCTGGCCCAGGGAACCCGCCGTCATATCGATGCCGGGGGTACGGAGCCGGTCGCAGTGGCTGGGCAACCGGGTCTCGGGCTTGTTCAGGGTCCAAAGCCATTCCTTGTCGAAATACCCTTTGTCCGCGAGAACCGCATACAGGGCGGGGCCGGCATGGCCCTTGGAGAGCACGAACCGGTCACGGTCCGCCAGGGCCGGGTTCTTTGGATCGATATGCATCTGCTTGTAGTACAGGACGACCAGCGCCTCCACGATGGAGAGGCACCCGCCGATGTGGCCGACGCCCAGCCGGCCGATTTCCTCAATGACGAGGCGGCGGATTTCCGCCGACTTGTCGTCGAGCCTCTTGATTTCCGTTGCTTGCATCTTTCTAATCTGCCTTTCTCACCGAATCACGTCCATGCCGCTCATGCGCGCATAGATCTCCAGGGGACGGACATTCTCGCCATAGGCCAGGGACACATGATGGGCAATGCCGTTTCGCACCACCGTGTCCAAGACCTCCCGCATAGGCTTGTCGAAGACTACCTTCACATAGGTGCCCTTGAGTTCCTTCGGGACCGAGATCGCATCGCCGCACTCGATAAAGAGGCGGGATTTGCCCCGGGCGAAATCCATCCGCAGGACATTGACCTTGCCGCTCTTGAGCACAAAGTCCGCCGTTACGCCCCGTCCGCCCGCATAGTAGGAATCGAGGGAACGGACACAGCACTGATCCCACAGGCCGCACGGAGCGACGCCACAGTGCCACATCAGGGCGGAATCGGTTTCAAAATTCACCTGGGAGAGGTCGGCCAGGAAGGGCTGCTCCACCCCCATAGCGGTATGCATGAGCTGGGAGACCACGCCCTGCACGTCGCCTTCGCAGCCGATGACATAGCCTTCGCTCTGCAGGATAGACATCGCCGCACAGGGGGAGACACCGTAACCGGCGGCGAATTCCGGCCAGCAGCGCACGGCGAGGCCCGCGAGGCCCTGGCGGTCCATGAAGGCCTTGAAACGCTCGCAGAGCTCGGCCACCCGCTGGACCTGCTCGCCGCTGACGCCGGAGAGGTCGAACAGTCCGGCAATCTGCTTTTTGCGGGCCTCGACGGCGGCATCGTCCACCGGCTGGTTCCAGATATCGGTCAGCTCGTAGTGGTCAATCAGGACGCCGATTTCCTTGTACAGCGTCAGCTCGTCAAACGCGAGGTTGAAGAAGCCATGGGCACGGAAGCCGAGGATGCCAATCTTGGCGTTTTTCAGCTTGGCGCGGATCCGGACGGCGTCCACCCAGTCCATATCGATATCGTTCGAGATGCAGTAATGGAAGTCGTCCCGGCCGGCCTTGTAGAGATTGGAGGCGTTCAGGTTGACGCCGCAGACCGAATTGAGGCGGATCTTGCCTCCGTTGTAAGGCAGCTCGGGCAGTCCCCAGAGCAGCAGGGGGGCATTGGTCCGTTTCGCGATCTCAAGCGCCAGATGGCCGAGATGGAAGGTGCCGCTGATGATGGCGATACCGTCGACGTTCGCCTTATTGATCTTGTCGATCGGCTCGTCGAGATCCGGAACCTCGAACACCAGGTCGTCCGCGCAGACGAAGGTGGCGTCCGGAATGGCGGCGAGATTCTTTTTGATGTCGGCGTAGAGACCGCGGGCCGCCTCGAAATCGAAGGTGTTCCGCGCGAGCATGATCACGCCGATGGTCACAGGATGTTTCATATGGTTGATCGTTCCTTTCAAGTTTGGCGGGTTCCCGCATCCGGTTCCGCTCCGTAACGCGCCCGCATGGGATCTGTGCCGGCTTTAACCCGGGATGTCTCTCTTCTGCGAGAACAGCCAGTCGTACAAGCCCTCGGTATTGGCAGTCAGGGCCCATATACCGTGCCCCTGTCCCTGGAATACCGTGTATCGGATATCCTCCCGGCCTGCCGCTTCAAGCGCTTCTACCATCTTGTCCGCGCTCTCCTTGGGCACCGTTTTGTCTGCGGCGCCGTGGAATATCCATATGGCCGTTCCATCAAAGGTATCGGCCGCGCTTGGATCTCCCGCGCCCGCAACGGGAATAGCCGCCGCGAACATATCCGGATTTCTGGTGAGGATATCCCAAACGGCAAAGCCTCCCATGCTCATGCCGTAGAGATAGAGTCTCCGATCATCGATCGAAAGCGTCTCTCTCGCGGCGGCGAAAAGCTCCATGGTCGCCTTCATGTATTTGGCGGGCCCGGTGTTCACAAAATCATATGTGATCTGATTCCATGAACTGGCCGGTACCCATTTCTGGCCTTCGGGGCAGCACGGCGCAATCACGATCGCTTCTTTTGCATAGGGGCCGCTTTCGAGGTTGCGCAGGAACTTCGCTTCACCCTTGTATATGTGCGAATTGTCGTCGCATTTCACCCCCGCGCTGTGCATGTACAGGATGCAGGGATAAGACTTGTTCGCGTCATAATCCGGGGGTATATAGAGCTGAAAGGGGAGATTGGTTCCGTCTTCCGCGGTGTAAGTACGCGCATTCCAGCTTTGAATCAGATGATCGAAGACAGGGTTTGTGACGTCCTGCGTATCATCCGGTTCAGAGGATGCGGTATCCGGCGGGTCCGCCGTCTCAGATCCGGAAGGGAGCTTCTCCCCCCCGCACGAAACCAGGGAACAAACCATGGCGCCGATTAAAAGCGCGCAAACCGTTTTTTTCATCTGGTTTCCTCCCTAACATGGCGTCGTTCTGTCACCCCTGCGGGCATACGCCGCGGATCCGCGGCCGCAGATACCGGCGATGTAGGTATAGTTTTCCTGCGCGCTGACCTCAGCGCCCTTGGTCGTCTTGTCCTGTTCGGCCACCAGCCACAGCGGGTTCTTCAGATCGCCGAACGCTTTGAGGACTTCTTCAAACTTGACGACGCCCTGGCCAAGCTCGGTGAAGGAATTTTCCGCCGTGAACTCCTTGAAATGCAGGACCTCGATGCGGTCCTTGAATTCCGAAAGGAACTTGACCGGATCGGAACCGCCGCGGGTGACCCAGCCCACATCGGGCACCAGACGGAAATACTCCGGATCGGTATTGGCCATCAGCGTACGGAAGCCCATCTCATCGTTCCAGATTTCCCAGTCGTGGTTATGGAAGCAGAGCTTCACGCCTTTATCATGGCACATCTTGCCCAGCCGGTTGTAGACGGCGGCCTCTTCCTTGTAGTCTTCCTCGGTCTTGCCCTTTTTGTGGAAGCCAGAAATGAAGATGTAGTGGATGCCGAGCTCGCAGGCAAAACGCAGGGTGTCCTCGAACTGGTCGATCTGCTTCTGAACCGAATCCGGCTCCAGGAAGTTGCCGCCCACGTGAATGGCCAGGAGCTCCAGCTCATTCTTCTTCAGCAGGTCGCGGTAATAGCCGGGGTTTTCCTTGTCCAGATGGCGGACACCGATTTCAACGCCGTCGTACCCCATTTTCTTCACCGTGGGCAGGATGGTCTCGATATTTTCCTTGATATGATCGCCGAAAACGATGGTCTGGCAGGCAATTTTATACATGTAGGTTCACTCCTTAAAGGATAAATCGCTTTGGTCCCGTACGTGACGATCTTTCACGAAAGGGATGAAAACCGCCGCAGGCGCTTTTCCGGCGGGGGGTTACCCCCCGCATCATGCCCTTTTCCTCCGCGGGGGGATGAAAAACACCGGGGTGTTTTTCCGGCGGGGGGTTACCCCCCGCAATGCATAGCACTGTAAATACTGGGCTTTTCGTTGTAGATTTCGCTCAGAAGCACCGGGCGGCCGAGCTGCGAAGACTTGATGGCCGCCAACGACACGGCGAACGCTTTGAGAGCGTCGTCTCCCGTGACCTGCACCTTGCCCACGCCGGCAATCTCGTCGAAGAAATGACGGACCACCGTTTTCTCGGCGTTTTCGGTCTCATCCTTGTCCTGGCTGTCCAGCTCGTATTCGACGTTGTTGTCGTCTTCCAGATAGGCCGTCACCTTGTCGCCCGTGACCTCCACCGTCCCGTTCGGGCCGTACGCGGTCACCTGCTGCTTCCAGTGCTTGTTCTTCGGATACGCCCAGCTGACCGTGATCACACCGACGTCTCCAGAATCAAAGTTAACGTTAATGTTGACCGTGTCCACCGCCTTGTTGGCGATTGTCGCCAGGGTGGGGCTGTTTTCCGCGAGAACCATGCACTGCGCGCTGACGCTGACCGGCTCCGCTCCAAAGAACCACCGCATCAAATCGGTGAAATGGCAGGACATATCGTTGAGGGGGCCGCCGTTGCCAAACTCGGCGTCGTGCATCGCGATTTTCGGCCGGACGGGGCGGGTATCCTCACACCGCATCATGACCGGGCGCCCGATCACGTTCTGATCAAACACATTTTTCAGCTTGCGGAAATTCTTGAAATTATGATATTGGTGCCCAATCGCCAGCACACGCCCGTTGCGCTTGGCGCAGGCTACCATTTCGCTCGCTTTTTCAAAAGAAAGGTCCATCGGCTTTTCACTGATGACATGCTTCTGATGATTGAGGGCGTAAATCGCCATTTCGCTGTGAAAATAAGCCGGTGTACAGACGATGACGACATCGATGTCGTTTTTGGTGATGGCGTCCTTGTAATCGTAGAAAGTCTCTTCATAGCCAAACTCTTCTTTGGCTTTCTGGGCGCGCTCTTCCTGCAGGTCGCAGATATTCACGAGCACGCAGTCCTTGTCCAGCTGTTTGAGGGCTTTGCTGTAGGCCTTGCCGCGGTCGCCCGCGCCGAGTACCGCCACTCGATATTGACTCATACCGTCTCTCTCCATTTTATGGGATCCACCCGGGGAGCGGAAGCTGTCCGCCCCCCGGGAATCCCATCATTCTTGGCGGCATCCCGCCGCCGTATGGCCGTCAGTGAAATGTGCCTTACTTGGAAGCCTTCTTTTTGCGCAGGACCAGGCCGCAGGCGATCGCCGCCGCAGGCAGGGCCACAAGGACCGGGATCATATTCATGCCGACACCGGTGCTGGGGCTGCCGCCGCCATTGTTGCCGGAGGGCTTGCTGTCCGGAGTACCGGCCACGGTCACGTCGCCTTTGGTGAACAGCTCGACGATCTGATCCTGGTTCAGGGCTTTGTCATAGATGCGGACATCGGCCATCTTGCCCTTGAACATATCGTATCTGTACTCGCCTTCCTTCTTGTTGTAGAAGGAATTGGTGTCATCGTTGTCACCCCAGGAATAGCAGCCGCCGAGCGCGATGCCGTGGTTGGGGTTGTCGATGTTGTTTAGGTCATAGGGCAGGACGGTGCTGTAATAATTCTTGTTCGCGACCAGGTCGGATTTGGCAGAGACGCCGCCGATCTTCTCGATGTAGCAGGTCTGCACGCCGCTGCCGGCCGTGTACTTCTCATTGTTGGCGTTGGTGATCTCGTCACCTTTCGTCTTGCCATCGCTGAGTTTCACGGTGACGACCACGCGGTACCAGTCGGTCGTGGTGGGCTTTGTCGCGTTCTTCCAGTTCGATTTGCCGATTTCCCGGTCGTCGTTCTTGAACTGGTTGATGCTCCACTTGTTCGGGTCGGACTGATGGGTGGAATCGTTGGCGCTGCCGTACAGGCGCACCTCCGGATAGCCGTTTTCATGCATCAGGACGTTGATGCCACGCTGGCCGATGCTGTTCCGGTCGGACAGGCCGGTGGTGAACATGTTGTTTACCAGCTTGCCTTCGCTGTTCGCGGCCACCAGGAAGGTGACGGTGTACTCTTTTTTGCCGTCAAGGACATCTTTTTTGTCGGTGGCGAGGGCATAATCGCGGTTGAACTCCAGGGCGCTCATACCGTTCGGGCCCTCGACGACCTTGGCGGTCGCTTCGGATTTGCCGTCCTGCTTCAGGACCTTCATGTCGCCGCTGCCGACGGAGTCCTTGCCCACGGCGCCTTCCTTGAACTCATAGTGCGCGATGAGCTTCGGGGCCGCATCGGCGGCCGAAACCGCCGGGACGACTCCCAGCATCGCGGCCAGAGCCACGGCGGTGCAGGCGGAAACGAGCTTTTTCATAAGAAAACCTCCTTTTCTCTACGCCTTCCGGCGTTTAAACCCAATTATTTGGACGCTTTACCCTTGCGGCGGACTACCAGGACACCGGCGACGCCCGCGGCCGGGATCAGAACCAGCAGGGGCAGCATGTTGCCCGCCACACCGGTGGGAGGCGCGCTGGCCGTGCTCGAAGGAGCCTTGGAAGCGGTCGAGGGGGTGCTGCCGGTCGAGGGGGTGCTGCCGGTGGATTCTGTGCTGCTGCCCGACTCGGTGGAACCGTCGTCCAGGTCGTTGGTGGTGTAGAGCTCAACGATCTGATCCTGATTCAGGGCCTTGTCATAGATCCGGAAGTCGGCCAGCTTGCCGATGAACGGCGCATAGTTGTTGACATTCGTATCGATGACGGGGGTATCACTGTTGACTTTATACGCCGCGCCGATCAGGAGGCCAAGGTTTTCATTCTTGACACTGGTCAGGTTGTAAGGCAGCGTAACCTCATAGTAATTCTTGCTCTCGACCAGGCTCGCCTTGCCGGTGACGGCGTTCATCTTTTCCATGTAGACGCTCTGGACACCGGTGCCGGGATAAAACGCGTCGCCCGCGCTCTTGTTCGGCCACAGGACGGTTTCTTCACTGGTCTTGGTGCCATCGCTGAGCTTCACCGTGATGACCACGCGGTACCAGTCGTTCGCCTCGTAGGTGCAAGGCGCGCCGACCGTATCGGAATCCGCATCGTAGGCAATGCGCTGCGCCCAGAAGTTCTTGCCGTTCTTGCCGTCATCGTTCTTGCGCTGGTTGGCGTCCCATTTGCTGCCGTCGGCCTGCGCGCTGTCCTCCTGATTGCCGCCGAAGAGACGGAAATCCGGGATACCGTTAGTTTTATCAATCAGATGGTTGAGGCCGGAATTTTTAAAGCTGTTGCCGTTGGCGGCGCCGGTGCTGAACACGTTGCTGCGGAGCACCTCGGCGTCGTTCGCGGAGACCAGATAAGTGATGGTGAACTCTTTCATATCGTCGAGCACGTCGTCGGCGTCGGACATCAGGGAATAGGTCTGGTCAAATTCCAGCGCTTTCATGTTGGCAGGGCCTTCGACCTGTTTCGCGGTTCCGGCGGAACCGACCGTGGCACCCTGGACGATCAGATCCTGTGTACCGGCGGAATCCTTGCCCACATTGGTCTCGTCGGCAAAGGTGTAATGCGCCACCAGCTTGGGTCCGGCAGCGGGGGTCTCCGCCATCGCGGCGGCACCGGCCCCCAGCATCAGGCAGGCGGACAGGAGTGCGCAGGGAATGAGCTGCTTTTTCATAGCCATTTTTCTCTCCTTTTCTTCACTCTATTTTTCAACGGTTCGATTTACAAGAAACCGTCAAAGCTTGCATCCTGGGAAGCTTACTTGTTCTCGCCGTCCGTGCCGGAGGAGGACGCGTCATCGTCCGGGCCGGCCGGCGGCACATCGCCGTTCTTCTTCTTGATGACCAGGAAGTACACCGCCGCGCCGGCGCCCGCCAGAACCACGATTGCGGCGATCACGATGCCGATGATCAGGCCGGTGTTGGAATTCTCCCCGTCGTCGGCCGGATTCGAGGTGTTGGCCGCGGCGGTGGTTTTGGCGGCCGCCGTGGTGGCCACATCCGCGGCGGTGGTCGTGTCATTGCCCGCGGCGGTGGTCGCATCGTTGTTCGCCGCCGTGGTCGCATCATTGTTCGCCGCCGTGGTCGTGACCGGGGGCTCGCTGCTGCCTTCCTCGCCGGCGATCTTGTTGTTCTTGAAGAGCTCGACGATCTGATCCTGGGTCAGGGCCTTGTCGTAGAAACGCACGTCGGCCATCTTGCCCATGAACATGCTGAAGTTCTTTCTTTCGGCCAATTTTTCGTTATTATCGACCGTAAACTGATTCTGATCCTTGCCGCTCTCCCAGTTGTAGCAGGCGCCCAGGGAGATCGGCCGCTGGGAATTGTTCAGGTCGGTCAGCCCGGCCGGAAGGGAATCGGAATAGTAGTTTTTGCTCCTCACGAGGCTGGCCTTGGAGGTCACGGCGTCCATCTTGTCGATGTAGAGTTCCTGTTTGCCGGCCGTCCGGCCGTCGGCGACCTGGATAGTCAGCACCACGCGGTACCAGACCCCCGCCTCATACTTGTAGGGGGCGGTTTTGGTGCCACGCTCGGCAAACTTCTCGAGGCCCTTCGCGCCGTCGTCGTTTTTAAACTGGTCTTCGGCGAACTTGGTACCGTCGGCCGCGGTGGGATCCCCGCCGTACACCCGGACCTCAGGGTTCCCGGCTTCCTTGTTGAACAGGATAATAGAGCCCTTGTTGATCGGGGCATTCCAGTTCGTCTGGCCGGTCGAGAACGCGGTATAGAGCAGATTGCCCGCCTCGTTCGGGGACAGTAAGAAGGTCACGGTGTATTCCTTGAGGGGATCGAGCACATCCTTTTTGTCGGTGATCAGCGCGTAGCTGGCGTCGAATTCCAGGGCGCTCATCCCCTTCGGGCCTTCGACTACCTTGGCGTCGGCGGCCGATTGCGCATCGGGTTTGACGACCTTCATGTCGCCGCTCCCGGCGGAGTCTTTCCCGACGGAGCCGTTTTTGAATTCATAATGCGCGATCAGCTTCGGGGCATCCTCCGCAGCCGAGACACAGGGCACCGCGGCCAGCATGGCGACGAGCGCCAGGGCCGCGCAGGCGGAAATGATTTTCTTCACAGATTGGTCCCTCCCATAAATTGATCGTTGTTTGAGATTGGCGTTCATAGATTGCAAGGTCAGTTTGCGGCACCTCCTTCCCTGCCGGAATACAGGTTATCCGCCAATAGCTTGCGTACAATATCCTCATCCATCGGCGCGGGCGTGAGCCTGGCGATGGGGGCGCTCATGGTCACAGCGGCCAGACGGGATATATCGTCTTCCTTTACGCCCACCTCACTCAGGGAGAGGGGCATCCCGCAGTGTGCCATCAAGTCTTCAAGGGCGTCGATCCATTCCTCCGTGCCGGCATAGCCGCAGAACACAGCCATCGCCCTCATTTTTTCGGGAATGTGACGGCTGACATAGCGGAGGACCGGAATCATGTTGACAGCGCAGGCCCGTCCGTGGTCGACATGGAAATCGCTCGTCAGCGGGAAGCTGGCCGCGTGGAGGATCGTGGTGCGGGTCTGGGAAAAAGACATGCCGGCGAGCAGGCTGCCGAGCATCATCCCCTCGCGCGCCTCCCGGTCTTCCCCGTTGTCATACGCACGGCGCAGGTTCTGGCAGACCAGCCGGGCGGCCTGCAGGGACAGCGCTTCGCTCGCGGGCTGGGTGGAGGTCGCCCAATAGGCCTCGACCGCGTGGATCAGGGCGTCGAATCCGGTCGACGCCGTCACCCCTTTCGGGGCCGTCACTGTCATTTCCGGGATCACCATCGCTGCGTCGGCCCACAGGCTGTGGGAGACGAGCGGCGTCTTTCTGTCCTGCTCGGGATCGGAGAGTACCGCGACATTGGTCACTTCGCTGCCCGTTCCGGCAGTCGTGGGAACCACCAGCAGGGATACCTTGCGGGCCGGGACCGGGGCGCCGTGATAGAGGCAGTCCCGCAGCGGCGTATCGCCTGCGGCGAGGGAAGCTGCCGCTTTGGCGGCATCCATGCTGCTGCCGCCCCCGACCGCCACCACCGTGGCAATGTTCTGCTCCCGGATCGCGGAGGCGATCGCTTCCACCGTGGAGAGGGTCGGATTGGCCTCCACCTGATCGTAAACGGCGGGAGATCCTCCGCAGGCGGCCGCAACCTTGCCCGTCACGCCGAGCTGCGTCAGGATCTCGGTGCTCACAATCAGGACCGGCTCCTTGGCGAGAGAAGCAAACTGGCTCATCGCGTCCTGGCCGAAAATCACCTTTACCGGCATGTAAAACTGAAAATCCATCTGTCTGTTACTCCTTTTGTTCCGCCGGCTTCGGCGTTTTCTTCTTTAAAAGCAGGACAGCGGCCCCTGCCAGCACCAGAAGCATACCGCCGAGACGGGACCAGGTCATGCTGGTCGTCCCGGTCGTGACCAGCTCGGCAACGGTTTCAATCACCGTCGTAAAGACCGGCATGAGCAGCAGGAACACCTTGACCAGCCACACCGGCTGCCGCCCGAGTGCCGCGTAGTAGAATACATAGACAAAGCTCTGGCCAAAGCCCGCCATCAAGGCGATCGCCCATACGCCGTCTCCCGTGACACCCGCCGCCAGGTCGCCTCCCGTACCACTGACCAGGACCGCGATGCCGAACAGGAGCATAGCGTAAAAATTGTTGTAAAACCCGATGGTCATCCCCTTGACCGGGGTTTTGGGATGGTGCA
>ERZ825896.3834-NODE-3834-length-12241-cov-4.542426_pt1 | contig 12241 bp, 8 predicted proteins | sample MGYA00519858_ERZ825896 | MGnify/ENA primary metagenome ERZ825896 (study PRJEB31778, sample SAMEA3449214) | human gut metagenome | biome: human gut; feature: human-associated habitat; material: faeces | place: United Kingdom | collected 2010/2012 ... | reverse complement strand
GCAATCTCGTTGTAGTTCTGGCGAATCGCTGCAGATGGACGGATATTCATAAAAGCACCTCCTGCTCCTGTGTGACCCGTAATAGTAAAATTCTAATTATATTATACCTATATTATGCAACGAAGTCAATGCGGACAACTGTCACTTCGTTCTCCATTTCCACCACTTTACAACCATTACGACAACAGCAACCACGAAAACAGCTATGAACAATACCAAAGATAGTTCGTTCAGAACGACATTCTGATTAAAGAGGAAAAGTAACCTCGCTACAAAATGTACTATGCAGGCTTTTTCAAATGTGTTATACTAAACATATATTCACGCTGAGTCGATGTTTAATTTTGAGAGGATTGTACATAAAATGAGTTTGATTCATGATTTGACTGAATTTTGTGATCAAGAGTATAAACCACATTGTCAAAACGATCCCTGTCTTGATTGTACTCACCCTTCTGGGAAATGCAGTGGATCTTGTCTTGAGTGTTCGAAGCAAATCAACTATCATACAGAAGGTGGGCGATCTTTATATAACTGTCAAAATTATATCTATTACTACACAGTAAAATACTCTTGGAAATATGCCTCGGAAATCATGTATGCACTAAAAATGCTAGACTTTTCAAAATACCCACAGTATCAAATTCTGTCTCTTGGGTGCGGAAATGCACCTGATTTGATGGCTTTTGACGCACTTCGATTCACTTATGGTAATAAAAATTTTTCTTATAGAGGATATGATATTAGTGATTGCTGGCAAACTATTCATCGAAAAATCATTGATTATTCGGCAATATATCCAAATGCGACAGTTCAATTTGAAATTTCTGATGTATTCGATGGATTAGTTGTAAACAATATTTATAAATTTTCTTATAATATTGTCGTAATCAATTATTTGCTTTCTCATTTTCCAAACGAAAATCGTTCTATATTTGTCAATCAGATATTTGATGATATTATAAGCTATATCCTACCGTTTAGAGTTCCCAATTCACCCTTTCTTATCATAATAAATGATATCGATCATTGGGAAATTCGACAATATTTTGACTCTTTTATTGAAAAACTTTCAAAAGCAGGATATGGCGAAACAAGGTCATATTACCATTTTAAAGACAGAAATTTTGAGGCTAACGATGGGTCGGCTCGTCAATTGAACGGAAATCTTTTTGTAATTCCAGAAGAATACAAAAAGAAGTTTCACTGCGCAATTGTTTGCACAGGCGCGCAAGCAATAATTGAGGTAAAGCCAAAATGATTATAAGCGCAAGTAGGCGGACAGATATTCCAACATACTATTCTGACTGGTTTTTCAATCGTATAAAAGAAGGCTTTGTTTTCGTTCGAAATCCAATGAATGCGCATCAAATTAGCCGCATAGATTTGCGTCCTGATGTCGTAGATGGAATTGTTTTTTGGACAAAAAACCCATTGCCTATGTTGGACAGACTGGATTTATTAAAAGAATATACTTATTATTTTCAGTTCACGTTGACCTCTTACGGCGAAGATGTCGAGAGCAATATACCTTCTAAAAGCAATGTTATTATTCCCTCATTTCAACGCCTTTCAGACAAACTTGGACCCAAAAGAGTAATTTGGAGATATGATCCGATTTTCCTGAGCCAAAAGTATTCCATCGACTATCATATTCACTATTTTGAAATGCTCGCTAAAAGACTTTCCCCCTATACAAAAAAATGCACAATCAGTTTTCTCGATTATTACCGTAACACTGAAAAAAAACTTTCAACTTTAGGCATACAACCTTTCCCAATCGAATCACAAATTTTTATAGCAAAAAAAATAAGCGAAATCGCACATTCTTACGGGTTGTCAGTTGATACTTGTGCAGAAAAAATTGATCTTCAGAATTATGGCATTCAGCACGCTCATTGTATTGATGAAAAACTATTTGAAAAGCTTTTGGGGTGTTCCCTTAAAATTGGAAAGGACAAAAATCAACGCATGGAATGTGGCTGTATAGAAAGCATAGACATTGGTGTATATAATACTTGTCGAAATGGTTGTAAATACTGTTATGCCAATTATAATAATGCTGCTGTATCCAATAATTCTAGTAAGCATGATGTTTACTCGCCAATACTTGTCGGAAACATCATGCCTACAGATAAAATAAGCATACGAAACATGAAATCATGTCAATGTGGTCAGCTATCATTCGATTAAAGTCAGATAACAAAATTTAAGCTCAATTTATTTCGCTTGTCCATAGAATTTCTTAAAATTGTATAACTGTACATAAATTTTTTGAAAACTTACTGCATAATCACAGTTTCTTGCGGACAAAGCCGTTCAACAGGAAGCACCAACAGCACAGTCGGACACTCGACTGACTGCGCTGTTGTCAACTCCGATATTTTAGTACGCAGACTTCCTGCTGATCCTCGCCCAAAGAGCCAGTGTTCACCGCATACCTTGTCATAAGCCCGGAGTCCCCCCTACGAACCAAACATTCCGATATAAAAAAGGACGCTGCCGCCTCTGAGTGAGAAGTTGCAGCGTCCTTTTGGCATCAGAGGGCAAATGATCTGTCAGACCGAACGGTTCTCAGCAAATTGGATGCTTTTAGTTTGCATTTTCCTGATTTTCAAGAATGCGCCAGCCGTCCATCAGGTCTGAATTTTCCATAATAAAGGTGTGGGCGGTATCCTGTCCCCACGAGTTGTCGTATTTCAGCATCAGATAATCGCTCAACTCGGTTCGATTTTTGAACTTCAACAAGCGATACGGCTCCTGAAAAGCGACCTTTTCGACGAAATATACTGCATCCGATGTGGGAAGCATAACGCCGACATGACCGATCATAAGAGAATTGTCCGTTTCAGAGAACTGATCGTGCAGGACTACGGAGACGAGACGGATCTTATCATCGTCCACGAAGGAGAGACCGCGTTTCTTCCATTCCTGCTGAATCGTTTTCAAATGGGTAGGAATATCGGTCGTATTGGTGGTTTTAACCGGGGCGAACAGCGCATCAAACTTTTGCCGTTCATCGCCGCAAAGGGATTCCGGGTCAGAATCCAGTGTTTCATAGTCCATAAACAGGGTGTCCTCGGCTGAGTCAAGGTCTGCCTTGCCCGTGACAGTGATAAAATCACCGAACAGCCCACAAGCGGTAATCCGACAGTTCCAGCCGGGGAAGGTGTCATATTTTTCCGTCCATGCGTCCTGCATGGAGTAAGGATCGTATTTCAGATCCGAAGGCTTGGCATTTTCAAACCCTGTGGTGAGCCATGCCGGGTCCACAGCATTGTTGAACTTTTGCACATGATCAAAGAAGGTCTGTATCCGTAGGTCGGATACGCCGGCATCCTGCAAAAGCTTGGAAAGAAGAGCTTGTGTATCCGAATCTGCCAAATTGGAGTATTCAATTTGCTGAAGGACGGGCTGAGAAGTTTTTTGAGTGCAGCCTCCTGCCAGAAGCGCACCGCAAAAAAGTGCAGCGGTGCAGACAAGAAAAGTTCGACGTTTCAAAAATGGTCACCTCGTTGTGTTTTTCGGAAAATTTCTTTGAGTGACGGAGTCTCCACCATAGGCGAAGAGAGCAATGGTGGAGGTCTCGTAACGAATGGTATCACAGATAAACAAAGAAAATCAATGACTTCTGTCGTATTTGACCATATATAATGTTGCAGTATCCATATCCCATACGGCTAACGCCCATTTGGGGAAAGACAATGCGGCAGTTTTCTGAACGATTTTCTTCATGTCGGACACAACAGGAGTATACCCAAGTTGGAATAAGAATTTTCCGTTTTTTCCGAACGGAAGGTTCAAATCGCTTTCCAGATAGACGGAGGATACCAACTTGCGAAGCGCGGCACGGCAATCCCATAGATTTCCCTATGCTGCAGTGTGAGTTTGAAGAAAAGCCTCGTCCACATTATAATAGGCCGTAATCTTGATGTGCGTGAGGCTTTCCTCTGTATAAGATTTGTAGAGCCAGGAAGATCCATATGGCATCTTTTCCAGACCGATTTCACAGAGATAATGCTGCTCTTCTGAGATGGGTTTCTTCTTTTTCATACATTCTTTCGCTTGTATAATGCCGGGCAGATGTTCTTCGGCGGGGCTTCTTCCAAGAAAAATCACTCGTGAAGATTGAAACGGGAGTTTTACGGTACGCAGTGCCAGCAAGCAATGTTTTCGTCTATCCACTAGAAGCTGGAACGATTGCTCCTGCGGTGGTTTCTTCTGGTACGGCTTGTGCTTTGCCTTTCCCTCCAGCACTGCTTTGATCTCGTCCTCGCCATAGCCGGTACCCAGAGTGCGGAAACGGATAAAACGCTTCTGCCCCTTGCCCTTCACCGCCGTGTGCTTGCCACGCTTCACCTCGTAGCCCTGCTGTATCAGCTTTTGAAGAAAAACTTCAAAGTCCTTCGGCTACTCTGCAAGGATGGTGTCGATGATTCCGCACAGGCGGTCACGGTTGCTTCCTCTCGGCGGGTAAACGATGCGCTTCTGCCGTTCCCGATAAGGCTTGTACTCGATGGTGGAGAGCTGATGTTCCAAGCAGATCAGATTGCTCAACCGCTGTACTGCAAAGGTGGAAAGCCAGAAATTTTTGAACTTCCGGGTCCCATCCAAGGCAGTGGAATTATAAATAATGTGGTTGTGAATCGAAATTGCGCGATGTAACTTAGCTGGGGGAGAAAAGTCATTTGTCGGGGTCGTTTGACCACAATTTGACCACAAAAGGAATGAAACGTCTTGACATCCAATGAAACAGAATGGTATAATGCATTTGAAATTTAACGATACTGCGTCTAGGCAGTATCGGATTGTACATTGTGTTTTCGAGAGAAGCACAATGGGGTTCAAGAGGCCGTGAGTTCGATTCTCGCCACTCGGACCAGAGCTCTTCAGTCGAGAGACTGAAGAGCTTTTTGTTATATCTGGAACTTTTGTAAACAACAGAGCCGCAGTCTTTTGGGAGACTGCGGCTCTGTTGTTTACTGCTTTATTTGCCCTCTGCGCGGAGTTTCGCGTCCTTTTCCAGCAAGGGCTTGAGGTATTGGCCGGTAAAGCTGCCCGGCACCTTGGCCACCTGCTCCGGCGTGCCCTCGGCGACGATGAGGCCGCCGGCACTGCCGCCCTCGGGGCCGAGGTCGATGATGTAGTCGGCGCACTTGATGAGGTCGAGGTTGTGTTCGATGACGATGACGGTGTTGCCTGCATCCACCAGCTTCTGCAGCACCTCGATGAGGCGGTGGACATCAGCCATGTGGAGGCCGGTAGTCGGCTCGTCGAGGATATACACGGTCTTACCCGTGCTGCGGCGGGCCAGCTCGTTGGCCAGCTTGACACGCTGCGCCTCGCCGCCCGAAAGGGTCGTGGCGCTCTGCCCCAGCGTGACATACCCAAGGCCCACGTCCAACAGCGTCTGCAGCTTGCGGGCGATTTTCGGCTGGTTGGCGAAGAAGACGACCGCCTCTTCCACGGTCATGTTCAGCACGTCAGAGATGGTCCTTTCCTTATACTTGACTTCCAGCGTTTCGCGGTTGTAGCGTGCGCCCTTGCAGACCTCGCAGGGAACGTAGACGTCCGGCAGGAAGTGCATCTCGATTTGGAGGATGCCGTTGCCCTCGCAGGCTTCGCAGCGGCCGCCCCGGACGTTGAAGCTGAACCGTCCCGGGCCGTAGCCCCGCATTTTGGCGTCCTGCGTCTGGGAAAAGACGGTGCGGATGTCGTTGAACACGCCGGTATAGGTGGCGGGGTTGGAGCGGGGCGTGCGGCCGATGGGCTGCTGGTCGATACCGATGACCTTATCCACGAACTCGAGGCCCTCTACCCCATCGCACTTGCCAGCGCGGGAGCGGGCGCCGTTCAGCTCACAGGCGAGGGTCTTATACAAAATCTCGTTGATGAGGCTCGACTTGCCCGAGCCAGAGATGCCCGTCACGCAGACGAACTCGCCCAGCGGAAATTTTACGTCGATATTGCGAAGATTGTTTTCACGCGCACCCTTCACCGTGAGGAAATTGCCGTTGCCAGGGCGGCGGGTCTGCGGCACCTCGATGCGCTTACGGCCCGACAGGTAGTCGCCGGTGATGCTGCGCTTGGCCTTGCAGATGTCCTTGACGGAGCCTGCGGCCACGATCTCGCCGCCGTGGACGCCCGCGCCCGGGCCGACGTCTACAATATAATCGGCGCTGCGCATGGTATCCTCGTCGTGCTCGACCACGATGACCGTATTGCCGAGGTCGCGGAGATTTTTCAGCGTTGCGATGAGTTTATCGTTGTCGCGCTGGTGCAGGCCGATGGACGGCTCATCCAGCACGTACAACACACCCGACAGAGCGCTTCCGATTTGGGTGGTCAGGCGGATGCGCTGGCTCTCGCCGCCGGACAGGGTGCCTGCCGACCGGGCCAGTGTGAGGTAATCGAGGCCCACGCTCTGCAAAAACTGCAGGCGGTTCTTGATCTCCTTCATGATCTGGCCGCCGATCTGCTTCTGCTTTTCGGTCAGGTTCGGTTCATTGTCAGCGATGAATTTCAGCTCGTCCCGAATCGACATTTCGCAGAAATCGCTGATGTTTTTGCCGCCGATGGTCACAGCCAGCACCACCGGTTTCAGACGTTTACCATGGCAGTCGGGACACTCGACGCCCGACATGAAGCTGCCGATCTCCTCCTTCATCCACTCGCTGTTCGTCTCGCGGAAGCGGCGCTCAAGGTTCTCGACGATGCCCTCAAAGGTATTATAATAGACGCCGCTGCCGAACTCATTCGTGCGGTGCATCTCGATTTTTTCTTCGTTGGTGCCGTAGAGCAGGGCGTTGACGGCTTCAGTGCTCATCTCTTTGATGGGCGTATCCAGCGTAAAGCCGTATTTTTTGCCCAGTCCCAGATAATACATCTCGGCTACAGAGCCTTCGGCGTAGTACCAGCCGCTGGCCTTGACAGCCCCCTCCCGAATCGAGAGGTCCCGGTTGGGCAGGATGCGCTCTTCGTCCACCCGCATGAAGGTGCCGAGGCCGGTACACTTCTCGCAGGCACCCAGAGGGTTATTGAAGGAGAAGAGCCGGGGTGACAAATCGCTGATGGAAATGCCGTGCTCAGGGCAGGCGAAATTCTGGCTGAATGTCATACATTCGCCACCGATGACATCCACCTCAGCCACGCCGTCGGTAAGGGCAAGGGCCGTTTCCAGCGAGTCAGCCAGACGGCCGCGGATGCCCTTGCGCATGGCAAGACGGTCAACGACGATCTCCACGGTGTGCTTGATGTTCTTTTCCAGCGCGATCTCCTCGTCGAGGTCGTACATGTTACCGTCGATTTTTACGCGGGCGTAACCGGCGCGGCGGGCGGCGTCCAGCTCTTTCTGCTGGGTGCCTTTGCGCTGACGGACGACAGGCGCGAGGACCTGGAACTTCGTCCCCTCTTCCAGCTTGAGCACAGCGTCCACCATCTCATCCACGCTCTGCTGGCTGATGACCCGCCCACACACCGGGCAGTGCGGCACGCCCACGCGGGCGTACAAAAGGCGCAGATAATCGTAAATTTCCGTCACGGTACCCACGGTGGAGCGGGGGTTGTGGCTGGTGGTCTTCTGGTCGATGGAAATGGCCGGAGACAGGCCGGTGATCTCGTCCACATCGGGCTTGTCCATCCGGCCCAGGAACATCCGGGCGTAGCTGGACAGGCTCTCGACATAGCGGCGCTGGCCGTCGGCGTAGATGGTGTCGAAAGCAAGGCTCGACTTGCCCGAGCCGGACAGGCCGGTCATGACGATGAATTTTTCACGCGGGAGGGTCAGATTCACGTTTTTCAGGTTGTGCTCCCGCGCACCCTTGATGACTATTTTATCGTTTGCCAAGGTACTTTCTCCCTCTTCTCTGTGTCTGTGCATGGTTCTGCTTCCGCTCCGTCTCTGCCGAGGAATCTACGGTGGGGTTCTCGCCCCGGCGCAGGCGGTCGATCTGGTCGCGCAGGAAGGCCGCATGCTCAAATTCCAGCAGCTTGGCAGCTTCCTTCATCTCCCGGGTCAGGCGGTCAATGGCGGCTTCGCGCTCGAGCTTGCCCATCCGCCGGGTGTTCATCCTGGCATTCTCAGCCTTGTCGCTGATCTCAATCGAATCCGGGATGGCCTTGACGATGGTCTTCGGGACGATGCCGTGTTCAGCGTTGTAGGCCATCTGGATGGCGCGGCGGCGTTCTGTCTCGGTGATGGCGCGGTCCATGCTGTCCGTCACCTCGTCGGCGTACATGATGACCAGACCTTCCGCGTTGCGGGCGGCGCGGCCGATGGTCTGAATCAGGCTCGTCTCGCTGCGGAGGAAGCCCTCTTTGTCGGCGTCGAGGATGGCCACAAGGCTGACCTCGGGCAAGTCGAGGCCCTCACGCAGCAGGTTGATGCCCACCACCACGTCGATGGTGCCGAGGCGGAGGTCTTTGATGATTTCCATCCGCTCGAAGGTGTCCACCTCGTGGTGCATATACTTGACCTTTATCCCCTGTTCGGTAAAGTAATCCGTCAGATCTTCGGCCATTTTCTTGGTCAGCGTCGTGACCAGGACGCGCTCATGCCGCTCGATGCGAGCGTTTATCTCGCCCAGAAGGTCAGTCACCTGCCCCTCTACGGGGCGCACCGAGATGAGCGGATCCAGCAGACCAGTGGGCCGGATGACCTGCTGGGCCACCTGGGTGCTGTTCTTCCGCTCGTACTCGCCGGGGGTGGCCGAGACAAATATCATCTGGTTGAGCTTGGATTCCACTTCCTCGAACTTGAGGGGGCGGTTGTCAAAGGCCGACGGCAGGCGGAAACCGTACTCCACCAGCGTCTTTTTGCGGGCGTAGTCGCCACCGTACATGGCCCGCACCTGCGGCAGGGTGACATGGCTCTCGTCTACGAAGAGCAGGAAGTCGTCCGGGAAATAGTCAAGCAGAGTCGTGGGCATACTGCCCGGCGCACGGCCCGACAGAACGGCAGAATAGTTCTCGATGCCCTTGCAGATACCCACTTCCGTCAGCATCTCAATGTCGTAGTTCGTCCGCTGCTGGATGCGCTGGGCCTCCAGCAGTTTGCCTTCCTCGGTGAATTTCTTCACCTGTTGCTCCATCTCGACGGCAATCTTGGCAAGGCCTTCTTTCATCTTTTCCGGTCCAACGATATAATGGCTGGCCGGGAAGATAGCGACATGGCGCACCACGTTCTTGTGCTCGCCGGTCAGCGGGTCAAACTCAATGATACGGTCGATCTCATCACCGAAAAACTCTACCCGGATGGCAAATTCATCGTTGTAGGCCAGGTGGATGTCCACTGTGTCACCTTTGACACGGAACTTGTTGCGGATAAAGTTCATGTCGTTGCGCTCATATTGCAGTTTGACCAGGCGGCTGCAAAGTTCGTCCCGCTCCATCTGCATGCCGGGACGCAGACTGATAACCATGCTGCGGTAATCGATAGGGTCGCCCAGGGAGTAGATGCAGGAAACACTGGCAACGATGATGACGTTGCGCTGCTCTGACAAGGCCGCCGTGGCCGAGTGGCGCAGACGGTCGATCTCATCGTTGATGGCGCTGTCCTTTTCAATATAGGTATCAGTGGACGGAATATAGGCTTCGGGCTGGTAGTAGTCGTAGTAGGATACGAAATATTCTACAGCATCGTCTGGGAAAAAACTGCGCATCTCGGTGCAGATCTGGCTGGCCAGCGTTTTGTTGGGCTCCAGGATCAGCGTGGGGCGATTGCACCGGGCAATGATATTAGCCATGGTAAAGGTTTTGCCGGAACCGGTAACGCCCAGCAAGGTCTGGGCATCGTCCCCCTCATTGATGCCCTGTACCAGGGCGTCGATGGCCTGGGGCTGGTCACCGGTCGGCTGGAATGGTGCCTTTAGGTGAAACACATCATCCATAAAAGTTTCCTTTCGACACAACAATTGGTTGTAAGCTGATTATATCACAACTGAAAAGTAATGTAAAGTCTTTTGGTAGGTATTTTGTGCACTCGGCGGCCAAAAATATACCCTGCCGCGGCATAAGGCGGCAGGGCGAAACGGCAGCTTAAAAATCCGTACTGGCGGCGTTTAAAATGCCGGGGTGGGCGCTGATGTCCGGCAAACGGCCGCGGTCTGCCATAGAGCAGGCGTTCTCCCCTGCCACGATGATGTGGTCCAAAATAGAGATGCCCGCCGGGGCCAGCAGCTGCATAATTTTCAGCGTGGTCAGCTGGTCGGTGGCACTGGGCAGGGCCGGCCCGGTGGGATGGTTGTGGGCCAGGATGGCGGTGGAGGCGTTGGAGCGCAGCACATCCCGCAGCAGCTTGCGGGTATCGATGCTGACGTGGTTCGGCACACCCTCGGCGGCTTTCAGGTCGTAGAGCGGATGGCAGGAATCGTCCATCAAAATAATGTACAGCACTTCGTTTTGCAGGCCGAGGAACAGCGGCTTGATGTACTCAATAGCGTTGGCAGTGGTGTCCAATGTAGCCTGCTTTTTACGTTTTTTCACGGCATAATAGCGGCCAAACTCCATAATGTCGGAGATCAGCTGGGCGCTGCGCGGGCCGACGCCCTTCACCTGCATCAGCTCTTGCGGCGTGGCTTCCATCACGCGGCAAAAACTGCCGAAATGGTCGATCAGCCGGTGCGCCAGGGGATTCGTATCCTGGCGCGGAATGGCCAAGTACAGCATATATTCCAACACTTCGTGTTCGGCCAGGCTTTCCATGCCGTTGTGTGCCACACGCTCCTGCATGCGGGCACGATGATTCTCGTGAATAGGCCGCTCTTTGCCGTCTGCCATGGTTCCACATCCTTTTTGCCACTTTACGTTTTCCTGATTTCATTATATACTGAAAGAGAGATTTTGCAAAGAGATAAGTGAGGGTTCCATGAAAAGTTTTACCGCCGGTGCCAACGAGAATGACGTCCGCCTGAGCCGCTTTGTGGAGGGCGTGACCAAAGATATGCCCCGCAGCATGATGTACAAGGCGTTTCGCAACAAGCGCATCAAGGTCAACGGCAAACGGGCCGAGCCGGACACCCGCCTGAAAACGGGCGATTTGATCGAGATGTACATCAACGATGAGTTCTTCCCGCCCGAGGGTGTCAAGCCCAAGGCCAAGCCGCCCCGCCGCCAGCCGCCGGTGACGGTCATCTACGAGGACGCCAACTTTGCGGTGCTGTATAAACCGGCGCACCTGCTGTGCCACAGCGACCGCACCGGCGATGCCAACCTGGTGGACGCCTTTGCCGCCTACCTGGAGGCCAAGGGCGAGTACGATCCCCACGCCGAGCAGCGCTTTGCTCCGGCCCTGTGCAACCGGCTGGACCGCGGAACCGAGGGCCTGGTGCTGGCCGCCAAAAGCTACACGGCCTTGCGGGACCTAAACGCCATCATCCGTGACGACCTGATGAAAAAAGAGTACCTGACCATCACGGTAGGTGCCCCGCCCGCCGGGCGGCATATCGCCTGGCTGCAGCACAGCGAGAAGAACAACAAGGTGCGCATCCACGCCCGCCAGTGCGAGGGCTATAAGCAGATCATTACCGATGTAACGGTCATCCGCCAGAACGGCCCCTTTGCCCTATGCCGCATCGGACTGATCACCGGCCGCACCCACCAGATCCGCGCCCACCTGGCCTACCTGGGTCACCCGGTGCTGGGCGACATCAAGTACGGCAACCGCAAGATGAACGAGCGCACCGGCCTGAAGACCCAGGCCCTCTGCGCCCAGCGGCTTACCTTTGGCCGCATCCCGGAGGAAAACACCCTGCACTACCTCTCCGGCCGCGTCATCAAGCTGGACGACCCGGCCATTGTAAAGAAGTTCGATGCACTGACTAAGACTGCCCCGCACAAAACGGAAGAATAAAACAACAATACAAGACCCATGCCGAACCTGCGATTGCAGCGGCATGGGTCTTGCTTTTTCTATTTTTTATTGTTCAGCATCGGGCACGGCGGCTTTGGCGGCCTCAGCGCGCAAGGCTTCCTCCTGGCGGTCAAAACGCTCGAGGAAGGAATGCTCCACACCCTCGGTCTTATAACCGGGCATGGTGTCCAGTGCGACGGAATGAATGCTGCGGAAGATGCTGTTCTCGATGTTGGGGTTTTCCCGCATCAGGCGGCGCAGCAGGACCTTGACCTCCTGCCGCTTGGAGCCGCCGCCACCGTTATCGCAGATGGTGCAGGCCTCGGTAAAGCGGCAGGCGCACTGGATGAATTCCAGGTCGTTGTAGCGCCGCCAGGCGATGATATCATCCTC
>ERZ825896.3833-NODE-3833-length-12244-cov-77.999426_pt1 | contig 12244 bp, 9 predicted proteins | sample MGYA00519858_ERZ825896 | MGnify/ENA primary metagenome ERZ825896 (study PRJEB31778, sample SAMEA3449214) | human gut metagenome | biome: human gut; feature: human-associated habitat; material: faeces | place: United Kingdom | collected 2010/2012 ... | reverse complement strand
CACATAGTAGGAGCCGTCCAGCGCATACTTAGAGCCCTCGCTGTCGTCCACGGTCCGCTGGATGCCATCCAGGAACACGCCGTCGCCGGTGGTGTAGAACGCGCCGTCGCCGACGAAGACGGGGTTTTCCTTGCCCTTAAACTGGATACCCAGGATGACCAGCAGGACAATGAAAACACCCAGCGCTACGAAATACGCTATTTTGGTGCTTTTCTTTTCCATGTGTGTGATTTACCTCCTCACAAATTGGTGGTGAATACCATCAGCCGGCGAAACAGCGTATCTGCCCCGCCAACCTCCTGTATCATACCGTCACGCCAAGATATTGTCAAGTTCTTAACGTCATATTCCATTATTTTAACAAATTGCGAACTCCGTTTTCGTCGTTTTTACAAGAGAAACCGGGCGGCAAACACAGCATCGTGCGCTTTTTACGGCAGGCGGCACAAGTCTTTCCGGGTCCGCGGACGCAAAAAGAGACGCCGGTGCGGCGGCACCGGCGTCCCCTCTGTTAAGTAAGCGTTTGTTTGTTAACAATTCGTCAAGAGACTTTACAGGAAGAATTCCTTTATCTGACCGTACAGGATGAGGACCATGATCAGCGGCGTGATGAACTTGACGCAGACCTTGAAGAAGCCGTAGCTGCCCATGGCATGACCGGACTGCTCCGTCTCTTCCTTGACGAACTCGGGGCCGATCTCCCAGCCGATCATCAGAGACATCAGCAGCGCGCCCAGCGGCATCATAACGCCCTCGGACAGCGCATCCCAGAAGTCCAGCCAGTCGGCAGCCCAGGTCTTGGGATTTGCAATGTTCAGCAATTCCGCAGGCGAGAAGCTGCTGGCACCCAGACGGTCAGCGCAGACCAGGATGCAGCCCAGGCCCACACAGGCGGCGGCGATGAGGGTATAGCTCTTGCGCTTGTCGCCCTTGCCCTCGTCGCGGGCCTTATCCACAAAGTGAGCCACGATGACCTCCAGCAGGGAGATAGAGGAGGAGATGGCGGCAAAGACCACCAGCAGATAGAACAGGATGCCGAAGATGGGGCCGAGGCCACCCATGCGGCTAAACACGTTCTGCATGGTGACGAACAGCAGGGACGGGCCACCCACTGCGCCGGAGGGATCCAGAGCGAAGCGACCGGGCAGCACGCACAGGCCGGCCATCAGAGCCACCATCGTATCCATGACCACGATCAGCAGAGCGTTCTTCTGGATGTTCTCCTTCTTCTGCAGATAGGAGCCGTAGGTGATCATGGCGCCCATACCCAGGGACAGGGAGAAGAACATCTGGCCGCCGGCGGTAGCCAGCACGGTCAGGACGTCGGGTGTCTCCTGCTTGAAGGTCACGATGCGCTGCATGACGCCGTTGATCTCCACCGCGGACATTTTCACGCCATCGATGACGGCGGAGGCGGGAACATAGTATCCATTTTCAGTAGCCCAGCCGGGGGCAAACATGTACTTCAGGCCATCCAGGGCGCTGCCGTGGATCACGTGCTCCACCAGGGAGCCGTCCGCCTGGAGCACCTGCACGGTGGTGTCCACACCGTCCAGCGTGCAGGCGCGGATGATGCAGATCAGCAGAGCCACGAACAGGGCAGGCATACCCACGGAGCAGACCTTCTCGATGCCGCCGCCGACGCCGCCGAGAACGATAAGCATAGTCAGCACCACGAAAATCAAGCCATAGATAATGGCCTCGGTGGTGCTGGACATGAAAGCGCCGAACACCGCGTCGCCCAGAGAGGCGCTGGCCGCGTCCGCCGACGCGGCGGCGATGGCACTGGCGCCAAAGCCCGCGCCGAACAGGTCGCCTACATTGAGCACCACATACTTAATGCAGTAGCCGCCCAGAGCGCAGTAGAAGAACAGGATGAAGAACGCGGACAGGATGCCCATCCAGCCCATCCAGCTGAACTTCTTGCTAAGGGCCTTATATGCTGCCACAGCGCCCTTGCCTGTCTTACGACCAATGGCCAGCTCGCCCACCATGACGATGAAGCCGCAGCAAACAGCCAAAATGAGGTAAATGATGAGGAACGTGAAGCCGCCGCAGGCGCCCATCTTATTGGGGAAGCCCCAGATGTTGCCCAGGCCGACCGCCGAGCCGACCGCGGCCATCAGGAATCCGAAATTGGATCCAAAGCCTTTTCTTTCTTCCATTGTTTTCTCTCCTTACAAGTTTCCCCCGCCGCGCCGCGGCGGGCGTGTTTGTATCTTACTGCGAAAAAACCGCCCTGTAAATACAGGCAGGCGTTTCTTAACACGGTGACAGCGGAAATGCGGTTTTTCTTTATCCGTTCATTATAAAATTTCCGTAAAGCGTCGGTTCGTGTCGGCAGATATTTTCTCCAAAAGAAACACCCCGCATATGAAAAAGACCGCCCGCAGGCGGTCTTTTCTTCTCGGTATGTATCAGTCTCCCTCGCGCATACGGTAGCCGACGCCCACCTCGGTGAAAATATACTGGGGGTTGCCGGGGGTAGGCTCGATCTTGCGGCGGATGTTGGCCATATTTACCCGGAGGATCTGATTGTCGGTCTTGGCCTTGGGCCCCCACAGCTCCCGGATAATGAAGTCGTAGGTCAGGACCTTGCCGGCGTATTTGCCCAGCAGGGCCACGATCTTGTACTCATTGACGGTCAATCCGGCGTTCTCGCCGTTCATCAGCACCTGGTGCTTATCATAGTCGATGGTCAGATCGCCGGTGACGAACTTGCCGGACTGGGCGATCTGGGTGTTGGAAAGGGTGGTGCGGGTGTGGCGGATGGCGGTGCGGATGCGGGCCAGCAGCTCGGAGGTGCCGAAGGGCTTGACCAGATAGTCGTCGGCGCCGTAATCCAGGGCCTCCACCTTGTCGTGCTCGTGGTTGCGGGCGGAAACCACCACCACCGGCAGATTGGACCACTTGCGGACAGATTTCAGCACTTCCATGCCGTCCATGTCGGGCAGGCCCAGGTCCAGGACGATCATGTCCGGGCAATGGGAGGCGATCATGGTCAGGGCCTCCTCGCCGGTGCGGACAATGATGGTGTCGAAGCCGTTGGCGGTGAGGATCATGGAGATAAAGTTGCTGATGGACTGCTCATCCTCCACGATCAGGACTTTGTCTTTAATCTTCATCGTTTTCTCCTTTCATGGGCAGGGTCACGGTAAATACCGCGCCGCCCTCCTGTCTGTTGTCTCCCCGTATCACACCGCCGTGGGCCAGCACAATGGTGCGGCACACGGACAGACCAATTCCCATGCTGCGCTTGCCGTCACTGCTGCGGTCGCTGCGGGCGGAGCCGTCGAACAGCCGGGGCAGCAGGTGCTGGGGAATGCCGCGGCCATCGTCCGCCACAGTGAACACCGCGCAGTTGCCCTCGCTGGACAGGGTCACGTCGATATGGTGCGTCTCGCCGTGGATGACGGCGTTCTCCATCAGGTTCACCAGTACCTGCTCCATCAGCAGGGGATCCATGGGCACCATCATCAGCTCAGCCGGCAGATGGACACGGATATCCACCTCCGGGTAGTGCTTGTGGGTCTTGGCCACGGCGGACTCGATGACCTCCTCCGCCTGCTCCGGCTCTTTCTTGGCCTTAGCCTCCTCAGAGCTTATGCGTGTGATGGACAGCAAATTCTCTACAATGCGGATGAGCCACTGGGCGTCCTCGTTGGTGGATCGCAGCAGCTGCTGGCGCTGCTCCTGCGTCAGTCCGCCGTCCTGCTCCAGCAGAACGTTGGTGGCGCCCACGATACCGGTCAGCGGCGTGCGGATGTCGTGAGACACGGCGCGCAGCAGGTCGGCATACATCTTTTCGCGGTCGGCCTCCCGGCGCACCTGCTCGGTCTGCTTGGCCCGGCTGGTAACGGTAGCGGTCAGGATGGAGATGGTCATCATCACCAGGAACGTCAGCGGAAAGCCCGTCAGCGTAAAGCTGATATGCCAGAAGGGGTAGGTAAAGATGATGTCCACGCTGAACATCCCCACCACTGCCATGATGATGCCCAGCAGATAGCCATCCGTCCAGTAGGCGGTAAGGAACACATCCAGCAGAAAGATCATGGCTACGTAGCTGGTGTCGTTGTGCATATCGAAGCTGCGAAGCAGCAGACAGCACATAACGGCTACCAGGTAGAGTCCCAGTGCTTTCAGCACATCCATGCCGGAAAAGCGCAGACCAATGGTCCGCAGCAACTGTCTCCGGCGGGCTTGTTTACCGGTCATAGCCGCCCTCCCCTCCTTTTGATGACGTTATTATAACATACATTATCGCTAAGGTAACGCTAAGATATCGTTAAGGTATCACGAATATCTCATTAAGAGCAACCGAAAATAACAAATAAGAGACGGCGTTGGCCGTCTCTTTTCATCTTTGCTGCGCGGGGATCAGGCTTTGCGATCTATGTGCAGGAGGCGTTTTCTGTCGAAAAACACCCATAAAAAAGCAAATCACCACGCTTTCGCGTGGTTTCCTCATCGGTATGCCTTACCGCTGGCTCACTTCCCAGTCGCTGTCGGCAAAGATCATGTCATCCAGGTCACCCCAGATCCAAGTTGTCGTCATGGTGATATCACGCTCCTTTCTTCCATTTTACAGTGTTATTATATGCCGCGGCAGCCCGGATAACAAGCGCAAAATTGGATATTATGTATAAAGCTTTTGTAAACTTTTATTGCACATTGCACAATACCTATGCGTTATTTCTGTGTAACGCTCTTGCGCTGTTGTGTGCTGTATAGTATAATAAAGTGTTCAAGCAGTCTTATGTGGTGAGGTGAGCACCTGATGAGAGAGTTTCACGGCGGCGACTATGATGTGGCCGTCATCGGCGCGGGGCACGCGGGCATCGAGGCCGCCCTGGCGGCGGCCCGGATGGGCATGAAGACCGTCTGCCTGACGGTGAGCCTGGACGCGGTGGGGAATATGCCCTGCAACCCGGCCATCGGCGGCACCGGCAAGGGCCATCTGGTCCGGGAGCTGGACGCACTGGGGGGCGAGATGGCCCGGGCAGCGGACAGGGCCTGCATCCAGTACCGAATGCTGAACCGGGGCAAGGGTCCCGCCGTGTGGTCCCTGCGGGCCCAGGCGGACCGGCGGAAATACCAGCAGGTGATGAAGCACACGCTGGAATTGCAGCCGGGGCTGACGCTGCGGCAGGCGGAGGTGACGGAGATACGCTGCGACGGGAACGGCCATGCCGCCGCCGTGGTGCTCCGCACCGGCGCGGTACTGGGCGCCCGGGCGGTCATTCTGTGCACGGGCACGTATCTGACCGGACAGACCATCGTGGGCGAGTGCATCGAGTCCTCCGGGCCGGACGGCCTACACCCGGCCAACGCCCTGACGGACAGCCTGCGGGCACTGGGGCTGCCCCTGCGGCGGTTCAAGACCGGCACGCCGCCGCGGATACACCGGGGCAGTGTGGACTTCAGCAAAATGGAGCTGCAGGAGGGCGACCCGGATCCGCTGCCCTTCAGCTTTGAGACAAAGAACGTGCCGGAAAACCGGGCGGTGTGCTACCTGACCTACACCAACGAGGAGACGCACCGGATCATACGGGAAAATCTGGACCGCAGCCCCATCTATTCCGGGGTCATCGAGGGCATCGGCCCCCGGTACTGCCCGTCCATCGAGACGAAGGTGGTGCGCTTTGCGGACAAGCCCCGGCACCAGCTGTTTATCGAGCCTATGGGGCTGGACACCGAGGAGCTGTATGTGCAGGGCTTTTCGTCCTCTATGCCGGAGGAGGTGCAGCTGGAGATGCTGCACACGGTGCCGGGGCTGGAGCACGCAGTGATGATGCGGCCGGCCTACGCCATTGAGTACGACTGCATCGACCCGCTGGCGCTGCTGCCCACGCTGGAGGTAAAGGCGGTGCCCGGCCTGTACGGCGCGGGGCAGTTCAACGGCTCCTCCGGCTACGAGGAGGCGGCGGTGCAGGGCTTTGTGGCCGGCGTGAACGCGGCGCTGAAATTGCAGGGCCGGGAGCCGCTGGTGCTCAAGCGGAGCGAGAGCTATATCGGCACACTGATCGACGACCTGGTGACCAAGGGCACCGAGGAGCCATACCGCATGATGACCAGCCGGTCGGAATACCGGCTGCTGCTGCGGCAGGACAACGCCGATGCGCGGCTGTGCCCTATCGGGCACGAGCTGGGACTGGTCAGCGATGAACGGCTGGCGGCGGTGGAGGCCAAGTACGAGGCCGTGGCAAAGGAGATACGGCGGCTGGAGCGCACGGGCATACCCGGCACGCCGGAGCTGAACGCCCTGCTGGCAGAACGGGGCACCGCCGCCGTGGACAGCGGCTGCCGCCTGATCGATCTGCTGCGGCGGCCCCAGCTGACCTATGCGGACCTGACAGAATTCGACACAAATCGACCCGACCTGCCCGCGGAGGTGCGGGAGCAGGTGGAGATCACCGTGAAGTACGAGGGCTATATCCAGCGCCAGCAACGGCAGGTGGCGGAGTTTGAGAAGCTGGAGCGCCGGAAGCTGCCGCCGGATATGGACTACGACCACATCCAGGGTCTGCGGCTGGAGGCGCGGGAGAAGCTCAGCGCTCTGCGGCCCCTGAACGTGGGGCAGGCCGGGCGGGTATCCGGCGTGTCACCGGCGGATGTGGCAGCGCTGCTAATCTGGCTGCAGACACACGACAAGGAGGCGGACGCATGACGGCACATGAGCTGACCCACACCATACGGAACGATATGCCGGTGTATCCCGGCACGGAGCAGCCCCGGCTGACCACCGCCTGCACGATCGACCAGTGCGGCTACCGGGAGACGCTGCTGCATATGTTCTCCCATACCGGCACCCACATGGACGCCCCGGCCCATATGCTCCGTGACGGTACGGCGCTGGACTGCTATGATGCGGCGAAGTTCGCCGGTCCCGCCGTGGCAGTGGACTGCCGGGGGCAGCGCGCCATTACTCTGTCCCTGTTGCAGAGCTATGACCTGAACGGCGCGGACTTCGTGCTGTTCTGCACCGGCTGGGACAAGAAGTGGGGCACGCCGGGCTACTATGAGGGCTTTCCCTGCCTGACGGCGGAGGCGGCGGCATATCTGGCCGGCCTGCCGCTGAAGGGCGTGGGCGAGGACACCATCTCGCTGGACCCCTGCGACAGCGTGGATTTTCCCAACCACATGACACTGCTGGGCGCGGACTTTGTGAACACCGAGAACCTCAAGGGGCTGGACAAGCTGCTGGGCCGGCGCTTCACGTTCGTTACGCTGCCCCTGAAATTTGAGAATGCCGATGGCTGCTCCTGCCGCGCCATCGCTCTGGAGGAATGACAATGGGTAAACTGCGGTTCCTGTTTGCGCTGTGGATGGCAAAGCTGTCCATCCCGGCGCTGAAGATCACCCGCCACAACGGCACGGACTTTCCCGGCAGTCTGGCGGTGAAGCTGTGTCCGGACTTTTTGAAGTATATCGGCAAGCCGGAGCACATCATAGCCGTCACCGGCACCAACGGCAAGACCACCGTGGCCAATATGCTGAACGACGTGCTCACCGCCGAGGGCAAGACCGTACTCAGCAACCGGGCGGGCAGCAACATCATCTCTGGCGTCAGCACGGCGCTGCTGAAGGGCTGCGGCCTGCTGGGCCGGATCAGGCCGGAGTACGACCTGGCGATCCTTGAGATCGACGAGCGCTCCGCGCCCAGGATCTATCCCTATGTGAAGCCGGAGCACATCGTCATCACCAACCTGTTCCGGGACTCCATCATGCGGAACGCCCATCCGGGCTACATCGCGGACATCCTGACCCGGTCCCTGCCTAAGGAGAGCATGCTGATCCTCAACGCCGACGACCTGATCTCCTGCACGGTGGCGCCGGAGAACCAGCGGGTATATTTCGGCATCGACCGGCTGCCCACCGACGTGACGGAATGCGAGAACCTGCTGAACGATATGCGTATCTGCCCCCGATGCGCCGGGAAGCTGCGGTATGAATACCGCCGCTACCACCACATCGGCCGGGCCGTGTGCGAGAGCTGCGGCTTCCACTCCCCCGACTGCGACTATCTGGCCACAAAGGTGGACACCGCCGCCCACACCATGTGCATACGGGAGGCAGGGCAGGAATACCCGTACACCCTCATCACCGACAGCCTGCACAACATCTACAACATGGTGACGGTGATCGCCGCCCTGCGGCAGCTGGGCTATGACCACGGCACCATCGCCCGCCGCATGGCGGAGGTGAAGATCCCCGCCAGCCGGCTGTCCGATGAGGATATCGGCGGCGTGAAGGTCATTATGCAGATGTCCAAGGACAAGAACGCCCTGGCCTGCTCCCGCAACTTCGACTATATCCGGTCCAAGCCGGGGAAGAAGGAACTGCTGCTGATGATGAACTGCCTGGGCGTGGCCAAAAGCTGGTCGGAAAACCCCAGCTGGATGTACGACACGGATTTTGAATTCCTGAACAGTGACGATGTGACGTGCCTGGTCTGCGCCGGGCCGCGGGCCTATGACTATCAGCTGCGGCTGCTGCTGGCGGGCATCCCCCGGCAGAAGATACGGCTGGCCGAGGACGAGTTCGCCGCCCTGGAGCTGCTGCCGCTGACCCCCGGCGACGACGTGTATCTGCTCTACGGCGTGGACGGCACGCCCCTGGCCTTCCGGGTCAGGGAAAAGCTGAAGGAAAAGCTGCTGGCAAAGGAGGTCGCGCAATGAAGGCGGAAATTCTGTTTCCGGAGGTCTGCAACCTGTACGGCGATCTGCAGAACATTTACTATCTGAAGCGCTGCTGCCCGGCGCTGGAGATCATAGAGACGGACCTGCACAGCAAACCCCGGTTCCTCACGGAGGATGTGGCGCTGGTCTATATGGGCAGTACCACAGAACAGGGGCTGCGTCTGGCGGCGGACGCCCTGCGGCCCTATGCCGCGGACATCGCCGCAAGGGCGGACGCGGGACAGCTGATCCTGCTGACCGGCAACGCGCCGGACGTGTTTTCCGCCGCCATAGAAAGCGACAGCGCCGACACCATAGAGGGGCTGGGCATTCTGCCCGGACGGGTGCGGTATACCATGATGAAGCGGCACAACAGCTTCTTCCTGGGCACCTTTGACGGTATGGAGATCGTCGGCTTCAAGAGCCTGTTCGGCTTCCACTACGACGCAGCGGAGGCGGAGGGCTGGTTTGACACCGTGCGGGGCGTTGGCCGCACACCGGAGTCGAAGCCGGAGGGCTTCCGCCGGGGCGGGCTGTACGCTACGGCGCTGATCGGTCCGCTGCTGATTCTAAATCCTCCGCTGTGCAAGTGGCTGCTGCGGCAGATGGGTGCCGAGGACACCCTGGCCTTCGAGGACGCGGCCTTCGCCAGCTTTAACAAGCGTGTGGCGGAGTTCAAGGAGCCGGGCAGAGGTTTCCAATACTCGTAAGCAAAAAACATCCCCCGGTCGGGGGATGTTTTTTGTATCAGAGCTTTTCGGACAGTGTTTCGTCCAGGCCCACGCCGTAGAGGTTCTTGGCCGAGCAGCCGGCGCGGCCGCCGCCGGCACAGGCACAGGCGCACGCACAGGCGCAGCTGCTGGCGCAGGCGCAGTGGCTGCCGCCGCCGAAACCGCCTCCGCCAAAGCCGCCGCCCCGGCTGCCCCCGCCGAAGCCCCCGCCGCCGCTTCTGGGCGGTCTGGGCTTTGTTTTGGTGCCCACGCTGCCGGGACGGGGCCTGCCGTCCGGCCCGGCGGGGTACCACAGGTGGTTGACGAACACATACCGGGTGCCGAAGCCGCCGGCGTAGCCGTCGCCCCGGCGGGCGGCAGAGATCAGCACGAGGATGAACATCACCACGAAGATCATCACCATCATGCCGACGATGGCATCACCGGTGTCGTCCTCAAAATGCTCGCATGGCACATACACATAGGGGTCGTAGTCGGAGGGAATGTTGTCCAGGCTGTTCTCCTCGGACAGCTGCACCGGCCAGTTCTCGTACCGGGCAGAAACGCCCATGGTCTCGCCGTAGCCCAGATCCTCGGCGGTGCAGATCAGCTTGTCCCCGCTCCGGACGAACTCCGCCGACGCGGTGCCGGTGCTCTCCAGCTGGCCGGCAAGCCCGACCGGGTCGTTCCACACCAGTGTCATCTGTCCGATCTTCGCCTCGTCGAACCATCCCGCGGTGTAGTCGTAGTTCACATAGTCGTAGTGAACATTGTCGTAGTCCTCAATAACGCCGTTGGTGCTGAGCTGATACATATACTCCTGCACCCACGAGTAGGCGAAGGAAAAGGTCTCGTCCTTGTCGTAGCCCTGGGTCAGGTAGACGTACATATAGCTGTTGTCGAAGTCCAGGCGCTCGATGTTGTCCGTCTGCGCCGCCACATCCCGGATGGAGCCGTTGGGCACGCCTATTTTCAGCTCCTGCCCGTAGGGCAGCTCCTCCAGCGGCGTCCACTCCAGCTTCACGGTGATAAGCAGGCTGCCATCCTCCGTGTTGGGCGTCACCATAACGCCGTACTGCTCGATGTAGTCGTAATCTGCCCATGCGGTGGCGGTAAAGCAAACCGCCGCCAGTAAGACAAGCAGCAGAACGTGCAGTTTCTTCAGCATAGGGTGCCCTCCTCCCGGTTGCTTTCACGCAGTTGGCACAGCTGCTCCATTTTGGCGCTCTTGGCCCGGATGGCCGCGCAGCGCTCACTCTGCCAGATCTTGTCCCAGTCGTCGGCGAGGATGTTCCCCAGGGGATGGCTGCTGAGCCAGCTCTGGCAGGGGATCACGCCGCCGTCCGGGGCGATGGCCATGTTGCTGAGGCAGGCGCCGCAGCTGGGCACCAGGGTCAGGCCCAGGGCGCGCAGCGTCTCCTCCTTCAGCCAGCCGGGGCTGGTGAAGTCCAGTTCCATTTCCAGCTCCTCCGTCACCGCCACGGCCTTTGTCAGTACGTCGGTGAGCTGCTGCTCGGTCAGCGCCGTGGCGCGGCTCTCGTCGCCCACCGCGCCGCCGGAGGGGATCAGCCCGGAACAGGTCACGTAGCGGACGCCCAGACCGTGGACGAAGCGCAGCATCTCGTCATAGGCGGTATTCAGGCTGCACAGGGGCGTGTTCACGGACACGGACAGCCCCGCCGCCACAGCGGCACGGATGCCCGCCACGGTGTCATCAAAGCCGTCGGCACCCACCAGGGCGTTGTGAATGTCCTTATCATGGCTGTAGAGCGTCACCTGCACACTGTCCAGGCTGGCGTCATACAGCTTTTGGCACAGTGCCGGCGTCAGCAGGCGGCCGTTGGTGTTCAGCCGGGTGACGAACCACTGGGCGGCATCCACCAGCTCCACCAGATCGGCGCGCAGGGTGGGCTCGCCGCCGGTGAACGTCACCTGGGGGATATTTGCCGCGCGCAGCCGATCCAAGACCTCCTTCCACTGAGCGGTGGTCAGCTCCGGTGTGTCGGACAGGGGCTGTCCCGCCGCATAGCAGTGCAGACACTTCTGGTTGCAGTGCCACGCGCCGTCACGGGTCATGGCGCTGACCATCAGGTCCATACGGTGGGGCGCGGTCATCTCGGGGGCGTACTCGCCCAGCGTCAGCGGCGCGACCTCCGCCTCCGGCTCCTGCCCCCGGGCGATGGCCACCAGGGACTCTATCATGATTTGCAGGTCCTCCGCCAGACGCTCCTTGGGCGTGAAGGGGTAGACCTTATGGGTCCGGGCCACCGCGCCGGCGGCCATGGCGCTCCAGTCGCTCTCGGTGATCTCCAGCCCGGCGAAGGGCTCCAGCCGGTCCATGAAACAGGAGAGCAGGATGGCCCAGCTCAGGTTCAGGGGCACCAGCTTGCTGCCGTTGAGCAGCAGCAGAAAGGGCGCGTTTTCCGCGTCCTCACGGGGTGGGATCATGTGGATACGCACCACGCCCCGACCCTTGGGGTCCAGGGTGATGTGCCGCACACAGTTCAGGTGCTGCCGCCGGTAGCGGCGCTCCAACATTGTAGACACAGGCAGTCCTCCTTTATGAAGGCAATGTGGGGATAACTATGTGCAGTATACCACAGCGCGGGGCAAAGCGCAACAGGACGCACAGTGAGACAGTAGCGGTAACGCTCCGTTTCAACGATGTAACCGTAGTTTTGTGTCCAGCCGCCGCTGATTTTCCCGCCGTGTTCATAGCAGAAACGCTCCATGGCGAAGCGGTTTTTCAGCACGCTCTCCCGCAGTGTGTCCACGACCTCCTGCAGTTCCTTCTTGAACGTGGGGCTGTTCAGCTCCTCCGGGCCGCGGGGCCACCATGTATGCCAGAACTCGTTG
>ERZ825896.3832-NODE-3832-length-12245-cov-6.067760_pt1 | contig 12245 bp, 10 predicted proteins | sample MGYA00519858_ERZ825896 | MGnify/ENA primary metagenome ERZ825896 (study PRJEB31778, sample SAMEA3449214) | human gut metagenome | biome: human gut; feature: human-associated habitat; material: faeces | place: United Kingdom | collected 2010/2012 ... | reverse complement strand
TGGAACAAAAATCCTGCCTGAGACTTCTTGCCGAATTGTGCGGTGCTGCCCAAGAACAAAATTCTTTTCCATGGTCTGCTTTGCAAGGACTCCCTGAATGACGATCCCCGCGCACCAGATAAGCGCATTGAGGAAGACGCACCAGATCGCGGCGCATCCCCACGCATCCAGCAAATATATCACAAAGGACTGCATCATAAGGCGCTGGGCGACCTCCACAAATGCGGCTTCCATACAAACCCACGGGAGTTCCCGCTTCTCCACGGTTCGGGGCATCTTTTCGCTCAGCCCCTTTACCAGACAGGTAACAAGAAGCGTTGCCGCGGTGAGTGCCCACAGCTTCCCGCTTGATAAGGCCGAGAAATTGGGAGCGTACGAACCGCTCAAACGGAGGATAAGCACAGTCGGAATACACGCAGCAAGCAATGGTGAAAAAAAGTGAGCCGGTTACGGCCTTTTTTGAGAAAGGTGTGGGTCAGCCATAGCTGCATCCCGAACCATACTCCGCTCAGGAGAAATCCGAGAAATCCTGCAAGCAAATAGCGCATCAGCAAAGTATCCTCCGCATAAATTCTGATACTATTTCCTGGGGCCTATCTGAAAACCGTCAACATGCCCAAACAGCGGGTCTTTTCCGCCTGCTGTGCACCATTTTCCCTTGTAATACACAAAGTATTCCTGCGGAAAAATGGCTTCAGCAGGCGAAAAATCCCTCGCTGTTGGTCATATTCCCGGTTTTCAGATAGACCCTGATTAAAATTAAGATTTTAATCAGGAAATAGTATGAAAACGGGTCTGCCGGTTAAGGCAGACCCGTTTGTACTTTGGTTCAGAATCAGGCTTCCAGATTGATGCCGGTCTCCTTGGAGAAGATGTGGCATACTTGGCCGGGGAAGGAGAAGTGAACGTTGGAACCGCTGGACAGAGCAGCGACTTCCGCACCGGTCATGTTCATGGTGGAGACCACCAGAACCACGTCGCGGCCCATGGAGGTGACATGCAGGTGGACAGTGGAGCCCATCATTTCGGACACGTCAACCTTGCCCTCGATGCCGCCGGCGGTCAGCTCAATGTGCTCGGGACGGACGCCCAGAACGACATCCTGCTCCGCAACGTTGTTGGCGGCGAGCTTGGCCTGCTTCTCGTCGGACAGAACCACGGTCTGGTTGTCCAGCTGCACGGCGTACTTGCCGTCAGCCTTGACCAGCTTGGCGTTCTCGAACATGTTCATCTGAGGCGTACCGATGAAGGTAGCGACGAACAGGTTGTAAGGATGGTTGAAGACCTCCTGAGGCGTGCCGATCTGCTGGATGAAGCCGTCCTTCATGATGACGATCCGGTCGCCCAGAGTCATAGCCTCGGTCTGGTCGTGGGTAACATAGATAAAGGTGGTGTTGATGCGCTCGCGCAGCTTGATGATCTCAGCACGCATCTGGTTACGCAGCTTGGCGTCCAGATTGGACAGGGGCTCATCCATCAGCATGACCTGAGGGTCACGAACGATGGCGCGGCCGATGGCAACACGCTGACGCTGACCGCCGGACAGAGCCTTGGGCTTACGGCCCAGATACTGGGTGATGTCCAGAATCTCAGCGGCTTCCTTGACCTTCTTGTCGATCTCGTCCTTGGGAGCATGACGCAGCTTCAGAGCGAAGGCCATGTTCTCGTAAACGGTCATGTGGGGGTACAGAGCGTAGTTCTGGAAAACCATGGCGATATCGCGATCCTTGGGGGCAACGTCGTTGACCAGACGGTCGCCGATGTACAGTTCGCCTTCGGAGATCTCTTCCAGACCGGCGATCATACGCAGGGTGGTGGACTTACCACAGCCGGAGGGGCCGACCAGAACGATGAATTCCTTGTCCTTGATGTCCAGGCTGAACTCCTGCACTGCCACGACACCCTTGTCGGTAATCTGCAGGTTCACCTTCTTCTCGGTGGTCTCCTCGCCCTTCTTCTTTTTCTTCTTCTTTGCGTCGTCGCCGTTGAAGGGGTAGATCTTCTTTACGTTCTTCAGGGTTACACTTGCCATACTGTTTCGACGCCGAACGCACCTACCATTTTCGCATGCGTTCTCACTGACCGGAAAGCAATATTCCGGGAGCATTACGACAGGTCTCCACACTGCCGCACCGTGCGTCAGACGGGTTTATCCTCCTTTATTTTAGCGGTATTCTGTCTATTATGTGGAGTAGACAGAATCCACCTGGATGAATAAATGTTACCATATTCTGCAAGAACACGCAATGGTTGGTTTCTACAATTTTGGATAATAGTTTTTGGGCAGTTTGCCAATCCGGGCTTTTTACAGGATGGAAAAGCCGCTCTCCGTTGCTTCCAGTGTCGAGCCGTAGTAGGCGGCCATGGCGGTTTCTAAGTCGATGGCGTCGGACACTGCGGCCGTCTCGTAGCACGAGTGCATGGCCAGCTGGGCAAGGCCGATGTCCACCGTGGGGACGCTCACGTGGGCAAGGGAGATTCTGCCAAGCGTAGAGCCGCCGGGAAGATCCGCCCGGTTGTGGTAGGTTTGCACCTTGACGCCCGCCCTGCCGCAGATCTTCCGGAACACTGCGGCGCTGACGCTGTCGGTGCAGTAGCTGAGATTGGCGTTGTACTTGATCACCAGTCCGCCGCCCATGACCGGGGCGTTGCCGGGGTCGGCATACTCCGGGTGGTTGGGGTGGACGGCATGGGCATTGTCCGCGGACACCAGAAAAGACTGCGCCAGCATCCGCCCACGGTTCAGCTTCAGGCCGTCGCAAATCCTGCCCAGCGTATCCTCCAGCAGAGACGAGCCCGCGCCCTGAGGGGAAACGGAGCCGACCTCCTCGCTGTCAAAAACGCACAGAACCGGGATGGACGCGCTGTCCCCGCCCTTGAGGAAGCCCTGCGTGCAGCCCCATGCGCATTCCAGATCGTCCAGCGCGGCGGAGGAAATGTATTCTTCGTCAACGCCCCAGACCGATGCCTTCTGCCGGATGTAAAGATACAGGTCGTGTCCCAGAATCTTTCCGCCCGCTTCCTTCTCCAGCAGCGCCGGGAGCTTGCCTGCCGTGCCCGCGCCGCCGATGAGGGGCAGGGTATCCACTGCCGGGTTCCATTTGTAGCCTTCGTTCGCCTGACGGTTCATGTGGATGGCGACGTTGGGGATGAGCAGCAGGTCTCTGTCGATGTCCAGCAGCTTCGTCTCCACACCGGCTTCCGTCTCCACCGTCACCCGTCCCGCGATGGACAGGGGACGGTCCAGCCATGGGGAGATCAGCATTCCGCCGTAGCGCTCCACAGCCATGCGGGTGTAGGCGGCGGCAAGCTCAAAATTCTCCTTGACCTTGAAGGTGGGACGGTCGGAATGGCTGGCGCTCATGAGGAAGCCCTTGGGGCTTCCCTGCGGCACCCGGAACGCCACGAGGGCAGAGCCGCCCCGGGTCAGGAAATACTTTCCGCCGGGGGCAAGCGCCCATTCGTCCTGCTCGTACAGCCGGGTATAACCGGCATTTTTCAGCGTCTCGGCCAGATACACCTGCGCGTGATACACGCTGTGGGCTGCATTCAGAAAATCACACAGTGCTTTTGTCCGGCTGTCCATTACTGTTTTCCCTCCTCAAGAAGTCCGCAGACCAGATCGATCTGCTGGGCGACGGTCTGCAATGCGCCGCGCCAGAATTCCTTGTCTGTCAGGTCAATGCCCGCCACCTTGGCGACATCCTCCGCCGTGGCGACGGTGGTGGTGCGCAGCAGCTTCTTGTACTTCGGCACGAAAGCCGCGCCCTCCCGCTCGTACTGGGCGTACAGTCCCCGGGCGAACAGACCGCCGAAGGCGTAGGGATAGTTATAGAAGGTCGAGCCGTAGTAGTGGCTCTTGCAGACCCACATATAGGGATGGCGGAAGCTTGCGTTCAGACCGTCGCCGTAGGACTGCTCCTGCGCCTTCAGCATCATGCCGCACAGAGTCTCCGCGTTCATGAACTGCTTCTCCCGGTTTTCCAGCACCATGCTCTCAAACAGGTACCGGGAATAGATGTCGCAGATGATCTGGGTGACGTCCTGAAGCTGGGACTCGATGAGCGCCAGCTCCTCGTCGTGGGATTTTGCCTGCCGGATGGCCGCCGCCATGACCACGCACTCGTTGAAGGTGGACGCGGTCTCCGCCACGGGCATGGAGTAATCCCGGTTCAGCGGCCGGTGGGTACGGATGCACTGGTTGTGGAAAGCGTGTCCCAGCTCGTGGGCAAGGGTCACGATATCGCCGAAAGTGCCGTCGAAATTGGTCAGAATGCGGCTCTGGCCGATGCACGCCACCCCGGCGCAGAACGCGCCGCCGGACTTTCCGTCCCGGGGATAGAAGTCGATCCATTCCTCGTCAAAGGCGCGCGCCACCATGTCCGCCAGCTCGGAATCAAAAGTGGAGAACAGCTCCACCAGAATCCTTTTGGCGTCCTCCGTGGTGTACCGCGCAGTAGATTTGCCCATGGGCGCGAACAAATCGTACCATGGCAGGCCGTTTTCGTGGCCCAGCGCCTTTCCCTTGGCGCGGAGGTACTGCCGGAATTTGGGCATGTATTCTTCCATCGCCCCCAGCATGGCGTCTAAGGTCTCCCGCTTCATGTCGGACTTTTCCAGCGTCCGGTCAAGGGGCGACGCATAGCCACGGAGCTGGCAGTCCGAAATGGTCTCCAGCTTGATGGAGTTCAGGGCGAAGGCCACGGCGTCCTTGATCCGGTCGTAGCAGCTCAGCTCTGCTTCATAGGCCGCTTTCCGCACGGCTGGGTCGGGGTCATAGGCCAGATTGCGGATGGCGGACAGATTGGTCGTCCCGCCGTTGTAGCTCACCGGCACGGTGCTGGTCAGATATTCCTGCAGGTCGCTCCACGCGCTGGAGCCGGACATGGACAGCTTGGCGCTGATCTGCTCGCCCAGACTTCCCAGCAGATGGGAGCTGTTTCGCAGCAGGCTTTCAAACAGGAAGGTGTAGTCCTTCAGCGTCTCGTCGCTGCCCACAAGCGTCATCAAATCGGGGATTTTCGACACCCACTCCCGCCACTGCGCCTGCGCGCCGGCAGCGCCGGTGAGGATCTGCATCACCTGCCCCACCCGGGAGCCTGCCTCCGCGTCCCGGGTGTTGGCCGACTGACGCAGGAAAGCGTATTCCACCAGCTTCCCGGAAAGCGTTGACAGGGATTCTTCCAGCGCGACGCCTTTTTTCAGGCCGTCCAAGGGCGTCTGCCTGTCCAGTTCCCCGGCAAAGGCCACATAATCCTGTACAAGCCTCTCCAGCTTTTCCATGTCCGCGGCAAAGGCGGGGTCGTCAAAGCCGCGGTAAATAACGTCCAGATTCCATACTTCGTTCATGATTTGTCCCTCCTGACAGTATTCACAGCCATTTTACACCAGTCTTCCCCTTCCGTCAACTGTCCGCACGGACTGCCGCATTTTGTCGAAAAATGTAGAAAAGTTCTCGATATCCGTCGAAATTGTCGAAAACGCGCTGTTTTTGACGAGCGATTATTTTTGTTTTTCCTTGCAAAACTGCGTGCTTCATGGTATTCTTTATTTGTCGCACACGGGTTTTCGTGATTCGTGGCATTGGGGAGCAAAATCTAATCTTTTACATGACAGGAGAGGACTGTATATGGAACATGTAACAACCGTATTGATCGCGGACAGCGCGGACGACTTCTGCACCGCCCTGACCGCCGCATTGCAGCACGCCGACGGTTTCCAGGTCGTTGGAACGGCCAACGACGGGGAACAGGCCATTCGCATGGTGGAGGAGCGGAAGCCCGACGTGCTGGTGCTGGATCTGATGCTGAGCAAAAAGGACGGCATCAGCGTTCTGAAAGCCGTGTCCGGCATGGAGCGCCGCCCCATCACCCTGGCAACCTCCGTCTTTGTGACGCAGTACGTGTCTGCGGCGGCGGCCAATCTGGGGGTGCGGTATCTGATGCTGAAGCCCTGCGATATGACCGCGCTGGTGGAGCGGCTTGAGGAGATCCGGGGCGGCGACGGTCAGAAGGCCGCGGAAAAGCGCCGCCCGGACAAGACCAGCATCGAGTCCATGGTCACGGGCATCATCCACGAGATCGGCGTTCCCGCCCACATCAAGGGCTACCAGTATCTGCGGGAGGCCATCATCATCGCGGTAAACGATATGGACGTGATCAACGCCATCACGAAGGTGCTGTATCCCCAGGTAGCGAAAACCTTCGGGACGACCCCCAGCCGGGTGGAGCGGGCGATTCGCCACGCCATCGAGGTAGCCTGGGATCGGGGCGATCTGGATACCCTGCAAAGGTTCTTTGGGTATACGGTGAGCAATACCAAGGGGAAGCCTACGAATAGTGAGTTTATTGCGCTGATTGCGGATAGGCTTCAATTGCAGCTCAAGTCCGCCGAGGCGGCGCAGTATTGAGGGATTCCCTAGACGTTTTGACGTTTCCATTTGAACTACGCAAGCAAATTTTATCGTTATGAAAAATGCTCCTGCCTTACTGGGTGTTTTACACCCAATAAGGCAGGAGCGTTTTATTTTATATCCAGTAAAAAACGGAGGACGGCTTTTCCCGTCCTCACTCTATTTCAATATGTTTAATGCCATAGTCTAATATCAGATTGATCAGTTCGTTGCGGGAATAGTTGCTTTCACTGGCAATTTTATCCAATTCAGAGAGGATTTCTTCCCGAATGCGCACGGAGATAATGCGGTTCCCATCTTCGCCGCGCTTCTTGATTCTCAGGGGTTCGTTGTTCATTGCTTCCACCTCACATTGTACCATGATTATATATTGACAGAAGCAATTATTATATGCTACAATTACGCATGTAATATGATATGTTATTGTATTACAAATTACAAAAAGAGGAGTTGGATTTATGGCAATGATACGGTGTGGGTATTGCGGCAAATATTATGATGAAGGGTATACCGGGACACTCGATAATGGCTGCCCCGCCTGCCCGGAATGTGTCGCCTATGAAGAAGCGGCAGAGAAGGAAAAGGCAGAAAAAGAACGAGAAAACCAGCAAACGCAAGAGAAGAAAGGAAGGGAAACGGTATGAATCCATTGAAATCCAATAACATCGTCGCAAGAATTTTGCAGGTATATGCGTATGTAAATGGTGCGGCCGGAATCATTCTCTCTCTATTGCTCATTAAAAAATGGGGAGCAGTGGTGGCTACCATTTTTTTCGCACTTGTTCTTGTCGTAAATTTTCTAATTTTCGCGTTGGGCGAAATCATTGATTTACTGCAAAATCTCAAAGATAACACGGATAAAAAAGCGGAAATCCCTGGCATCCGAGGGACTGAGAATGTCCCGGTAAAGAGCGCTCCGCCTGCGGCTGTGGTATCCCAGACCGGCGCTTCCAATCTGAATAGCTATACGAGTCAACACAATTATGATCCCAAGGAAAAAGAGAAGCGAGTGGCTGCGTACTGGGCGGAACATGCGGCAGAGAAAGCAGCGCTTGAAGCTGAGCTGGAATCGGTGAATAACAAACTGACTGATTTACAGGCGCAAATCGATGCGGTTTCAAAAGAGGTTTCTCCCCAGGTTGCAGCATTGAACAAAAAGAGAACCGAGAAAATTCCCGAGGAACTTGAAGTAGCGAAGCAAAGAGAACTGATTCATGAGTTGGAAAACGCCCGTGCCGGTATTAACGGCCTTTTCAAAAGCAAAGAAAGGGACACGATTACACACCGTCTTAACACGATTGAACGGCCCAAATTGGATAGACTTTGCCGGGAATGTGAAACTGCGAAGCAAAAATACAAGTTGTGCATAGACGCGGAAATTGCGGCGCTTAACAGACCGGAATTAAGATATGAAAAAGAAAATCTGCAAAAACGTCAGGCAGAGATTAAGCGTGAATTGACCAGAGACAGACTTTAACTCGCTTGCAGGATAGCGGAAATACCACTTACAGTGCAAAAAACTCCCAACCGATTTCCCTCGGTTGGGAGCATTTTTTCATCATTCAAACACCGCTATATTCCAGATATGTACCCCGCCGAGCCAGGGCGGCGGCGCATTTTTCGCAGAGGTAGTCTTCCGTGAGCAGCGCTTCCGGCGCGCCTTCCTCTGTTCCGCCGCAGCGGGCGCAGGCTGGGATCGTTACGATCTTCTTTTCAAATATCCAGTAGGCCGTCCCCGAGGGAACCACCGTGGAAAAGTCGAACCGGTCGGTCTTGTGGCCTTCCAGCTTTCCGTAGTTGTAAATGTTGGAGTCCCGTACCTGAATCACATCGTCGTCGAACATCTTTTCCAGCAGCAGATAGTGTCCGCCTCGCGTCCAGTAGCCCTTGGTCTGGACGCAGACCACCACATAGCCCTCCCGCATGGCATCTCTGGCTTCCCGCCACTCGAAGGTCTTTTTCTTCAGGTAAAAGCCCATCTGCGCCGGGGCGACGACGAACAGGCTGCCGTCGGTGCCGTGATCGTAGCAGTAGCCGCCGTAGCGACGGCACATCTCCGGCGGCGTCAGCTCGGTGTCGGCCATGTAGGTCGCCAGCATGGCCATGGTGGTGATGCCGCAGCCGTGGGTGACGATCCGGTACGCGCCGTACATGGTGGTGGGGTAATCCTGCTGGAGATAGAGCTGGGCTTCCGGGTAGCGCTGGTGCCCAACGTCGGGATAGAGCAGGTCAGAGGCAGTCACCGGGGCGGTCTGCGCCGCGGTGCCCAGCGTAATGGCGCTGTAGTCGATCTCGGCGGGGTATTTTTCCCGCGCCTGCGCGATCTTCTCCCCGCCAAGGGCGGCGGTCAGGTCTTTCCGAGCGGCGTCGTACCAGATGTCGGTGCTGCCCTTGAAAAAGACGATATGATAGCCCAAACCTGAACGGAGGATGTCCACGTCCCCGCTCTGGCGGGCATCGTCAAAGCACCAGGCGTCCAGCACGGGGGTCAGCTGCCCCTTGTGCAGCTTCTGGTACAGTCCGCCGTCCAGCGCGGAACCGGCGTCCGCGGAATTTTTATTGGCCAAATCCGCGAAGATAGCGTCATTGGTGGATCTGTTGTCGCCGCGCCTGCTGTCCGCTGCCAAAGCTTTCTCGTAGTCCTCCACCAGCGTCTGGGCGGAGGCAAGGCACGCGTCCCACAAATCTTCGGAACAGGTCACAGTGCCGTCCGGCGCCACGGTGACGGTTCCCGTCCCGTCCTCCGGCACCTGCGGGATCAGCAGAATGTGGCGGATGTCCACCAGCTTGCCGCTGCTGCGGGTAATGCCCGCTTCGGCATAATCCGACGCATGTTCCGTGAAGTAGGCTTCCACCTCTTCCTCAGTAGGCGCGATATAGTAGCTCAGGGCGGTATCGTACATATAGCCCCGGTTGTACAGCTCCATGCAGGCGGTCAGGTCTTCCGCCGACGCACCGGCGATATCCTTCGCCAATGCGGAAACGTCGGCAAAGCCGTACTTTTCCGCCAGTGCGGCCAGCGCCTGGGGAATGTCCTCCAGATACTGCTCGTGGAGGGTGTTGAGTCGGTAATTCTTATTGTAGCCGTAGAGATAGGCCGTGGCAGGCTTGCCGGACATGTAGGTCTCGTGGTTTTTCATGTTGGGCTGGTAGGCTTCCTCCGTGGGGATGCCCTCGTCCACGCTTTGCAGCGACAGCGCCAGAGCGCTGTGCCAGCTGTTCAGCGCCCGTTTCAGGAAATACTGCTGCCAGCTGGCGACGCTATCGTCAATTTCACAGGGCTGGGTGTCCAGAGGCTTATCAAAGTCCGGGGCAGTCTCGTGCGCTGCCTGACGGTAAGAGGCGACTTCCATCCAGTAATAGACCTGCAGCTGCCCGTTTGTCAGCTGCTCGTTTCCAACGGTCGCCACCACGGCAGAAGCGTTGACGGAATCCGCCGTATAGCTACCCTTGCAGGTCACGTCGCCGGGATTGCCGTCCTGCGGCATCGTCGCCGGGACGGTGGGCTGGGTAGTCTCCGTCGCGGACGGGGCGGTAGTCTCCGCCTTCACGGGGGGCTTTTTCCCGCAGCCCGTCAGGCCCTCCAGAAGCATAACGGCACACAGGGCTGCTGCCAGATATCTCTTTGTATTCACTGTCATACCCAGATTCCTTTCTGATTCCATGCTCCTCCCGGCCGGTGCCCCCATTGACTTTGTTTCGGAGGCATGATATAAAACAATCAGACTTTGGGGGAGGAAGCGAACATGCGCGAACAATTTATCCGTACCGAAATGCTGCTGGGCGCCGAAGCGCTGGAGCGGCTGCAGAATGCCCGGGTCGCCCTGTTCGGGCTGGGCGGCGTGGGCGGCTACACACTGGAAGCCCTGACCCGCAGCGGCGTGGGGCAGCTTGATCTCATTGACAACGACACCGTGAGCCTGTCCAATCTGAACCGGCAGATCCTCGCGACCTACGATACCGTGGGGATGCGGAAGGTGGACGCGGCAAAGCAGCGGGTGCTTTCCATCAACCCCGCGTGCGTCGTGCGGACTTATGCCGTTTTCTATACCCCCGAGACCGCGGGGCAGTTCGATTTTACCCAATACGACTACATCGTGGACGCCATCGACACCGTCACCGGCAAGCTGGCGCTGGTTCAGAACGCCCACGACGCAGGGACGCCCATCATCAGCTGCATGGGCACCGGCAACAAGCTGGACGCGTCCATGTTTGAGGTGGCGGATATCACCAAGACTTCCATGTGTCCTCTGGCGCGGGTCATGCGCCGGGAACTGAGCAAGCGGGGCATCCGCCACTTAAAGGTCGTCTATTCCAAAGAGGAGGCCCTTACCCCCACCGGCTGGGAGGCGGAGGCCGCCGCCCTTGGCAAGCGCCAGATCCCCGGCAGCTCGGCCTTCGTGCCGGGAACGGCGGGGCTGATTCTGGCAGGGGAAGTGGTACGGGACATCGCGATGGCTGCACCGGAGGCTTGAAAAAGCAGCCCAAAAACGGCTGCTTTTTTCCGGGCGGGCAGCGCTGCCCCGGCCTGATGGTTTTTAATCTTCCTCGAAGGTCAGGATATCCTTATACTTTTCCTTGAACAGTCCGTAGACCGCATCCAGAATTGCCTCGTCCTCCACGGCGAGGTAATTTTCATTTTCCTCGTCCACCGGCTCCACCTCGAGGATCACGATCTCGGTGGACGGCTCGTCCGCGGGCATCAGTACCAGATATTCCTTGCCCTCATAGGGCAGACAATCCAGATATTCAAAGTCCATATCCTGTCCGTTTTCGTCGGTCAGGGTCAGAATGCTTTCTTCCTGTTCCATGTTTTCGTTTTCCATAAAAAGTCCCTCCTGATATTGGGATTGATTTTGGGATGATTATACCTGATATGGCCGGGAAATGCAAGAGGAATGTGCCGGAGTGTTTCATTGACTTTGCCCTTTGCATATGTTAAACTGAGATCAAGAACACAAGGAGGGATACTTATGACCCCCATCGAAAAGGAAATCGAAGGCATTGTGGACGGCATTCTGGAGGATTACCGCCACGGCCGGGACATCGACAAGCTCGACCCCTTCCAGCACCCGGACAAAGCTGTGGTCATTGACATGATCGGCAAGCTTCTGCGCATTGTCTACCCCGGCTCCTCCCGGGACAAAGCCTACCGCATCTACAACACCAAGCACAACCTCTCCATGCTCATTGAGGACGTGATGTACAATCTGAACAAGCAGATCGCTATCGCCCTGCGGGTCGACAGGACGGAGCGGGAAGCGCAGGAAACGGCGCAGGAGCTGAGTTTGCAGTTCTTCCGGGCAATTCCCGGCATCCGGGCGGTGGCCCAGACAGACGTGGAGGCCTTTTACGACGGCGACCCCGCTGCGTTCAGCACGGACGAGATCATCTTCTGCTACCCCGGACTGTTTGCCATCACGGTGTACCGGCTGGCGCACGTGCTGTATATGCTGAAAGTCCCCATGCTCCCCCGGATCATGACGGAGCACGCCCACAGCGTCACGGGCATCGACATCAACCCCGGCGCCACCATCGGCCGGTATTTCTTTATTGACCACGGCACCGGCATTGTGGTGGGCGAGACCACGGTCATCGGCGACCACGTGAAGGTCTATCAGGGCGTGACGCTTGGCGCGCTGACCACCCGGGGCGGACAGAGCCTGCGGGGAAAGAAGCGCCACCCCACCATCGAGGACAATGTGACCATTTACGCCGGCGCGTCTATCCTTGGCGGCGGCACGGTGATCGGCCGGGACAGCGTCATCGGCTCCAACGTCTTCATCACCCATTCCATCCCCCCCTGCACCACAGTGAGCGTCAAGAGTCAGGA
>ERZ825896.3827-NODE-3827-length-12268-cov-5.605339_pt1 | contig 12268 bp, 15 predicted proteins | sample MGYA00519858_ERZ825896 | MGnify/ENA primary metagenome ERZ825896 (study PRJEB31778, sample SAMEA3449214) | human gut metagenome | biome: human gut; feature: human-associated habitat; material: faeces | place: United Kingdom | collected 2010/2012 ... | reverse complement strand
TTATATAATAATTAGTTTTATCAATTTTAAAATATTTTTTATGATACTTACCATTTAATTTTAATTTAACATCTTTAGTTATATTTCCACTATTTATTAATTTATTTTTAACTACCTTATAAATAGTAGCATCTTTATTTGTAATAACAAAATCACCATAGTTATTATTTATATTTTTTTCTATGTTTAAATTATATAATAATACACTTACCCCTAATCCCATTACTAAAACAATTATACATACAACAATCTTTTTCATAATTACCTCGCTAAAAAGAGTATAGATTACCTATACTACTTCAATATATTTATTAAGAACAATAGATATAAATTAGATGCATAACGTAATTGCTTACTAAATTTCATTCCAAATTCATATATTCCAACTACTTTATCTACTATATTTACTACCCAACTTTCAGCATATCTTGGTATGGTTAAATTAACTGGAAACATATGACTTCTTATCATATCTGCTTCTTTTTCTGTTACATCAAAATACTTAATAGCATTTTTTTCAGCTTTTTTAGGATGAACAAAAGTTGATAAAAACTTATCTTTGAAAGTTCGATCTTCAGCACTTAAGAAAAAATCATGCAAAAGTCCTCCACGAGCAACTTGTCTATAATCAAGTTTTAACGTTTTAGCAATCTTATATGAATAATATGAAACTTTTAATGAATGATCATATCTTGTTATACCATGATGTTCTATATTTTTAATTTTATTAAATTCTTCATTATCTAATATATTCTTAACAATTTTTCTATATCTTAAATCATTTTCTACGCTATGGTTAATATTTGACATTTTCTACTCTCCTCTAGCACTACTATATTATATCATATATTAACCGTTTTTATAATTTTTTTCATCTAAAATTTTGACATATTTTTTTAAAACCTTATAAATAAAGGATTTATATAAGAAAAAAACTTACAAATGTAAGTCTTAAAATTTAACTTGTGGTACTTCTTTAGATTTTTCATCAGTTTCAAAAAATACGGCATCTGATGCTTTAAATCCAAACATTGAAGCAACAATATTTGAAGGGAACATCTCAATTTTATTTCTATATGATAAAACTGAATCATTATAGAATTGTCTTGAATATGTTATCTTATCTTCAGTATCTTTTAATTGATTTTGTAAGTCCATAAAATTAGTGTTAGCCTTTAAATCTGGGTATGCTTCTGAAAGTGCTAAAAATCTTCCTAAAGCTTTAGTAAGTTCACCATTAGCTTCCATTTCTTCTTTTGGACTAGTTGCACTTACAGCCTTATTTCTAGCACTAATTACAGCCTCTAAAGTATCTTTTTCATGTCCTGCATATCCCTTTACAGTTTCAACTAAATTTGGAATAAGGTCAGCTCTTCTTTTTAGAACAACCTCTATTTGAGCCCATTGGTCACGAACTCTATTTCTTAATTTTACTAATGTATTATAAGAACTTACAAAAAATAATACTAGTAATACCACAACAACAAGAATTATTATTAATGCTGTCATTCATTCATCCTCCTACTCTATATTCATTATACTATATTTATTTTGGCTTGTAAATATAACTATTAATATTTACATATTAATATTTACATATTAAATTCAAAAGTAGTTCCATCTCTTCCATCTTTCAAAATTATGCCTTTTTCCAATAATTGATTTCTAATTACATCAGCTTCTTCATAATTTCTATTCTTTTTAGCTACATTTCTTTTTTCAATCATTTCTAAAATATATTTTTCTAATTTATTATCAATAGTATTCTCACTACTTAATAGTAAATTTAAAGAAAGAACACTATCAAACTTTTGGGTAATTTCTATTTTCTCTTTGTTAGATAATGAATCATCTTTAAGTACATCATACAAAACCGTTAAAGCACTAGAGGTATTTAAATCATTTTCCAAACATTTACTAAATTTATCTAAATAACTCTTAATTAATAAATCATCAATCTTATCATTTTCTTTAACATTCGATTTTATATTATTTATTCTATTAATCAATTTTTTATATGCTTGTTTTGTACTATCCATTGCTTCATAACTAAATACAAGTTGATTACGATAGTGTGATTGTAAACAAAATAATCGATATACAACACTATCATATCCTTTATCTTTTAATATAGAAAGAGTTAAAAATTCACCCTTTGATTTACTCATTTTGCCTGATGAATCGTTTAAATGTTCACCATGCATCCAGTAATTACACCATCTATGTCCAAGATAACTTTCTGATTGAGCAATTTCATTAGTATGATGTGGAAATATATTATCAACACCACCACAATGAATATCCAAATACTCTCCTAAATATTTAATAGAAATTCCGGAACATTCTATATGCCATCCAGGATAACCTATGCCCCATGGACTATCCCATTTCATAGCTTGGTTTTCAAATTTAGATGTTGTAAACCATAAACCGAAATCAAATGGATTCCTTTTATGTATATCTTCTGTTACGTCATCTCTAGCACCAATAATTAATTCCTCACTATTTTTCCCAGATAAATCATAATAATTAGAAAATTTTGAAACATCAAAGTAAATATTACCATTTTCTTGGTATGCATAACCATTATCAAGTAATTTTTCTATTATTTTAATATACATATCTATGTTTTGTGATGCCGGAACAAGTACTTTAGGTATTTCAATGTTTAAGGATTTCATATCATTTAAAAAAGCATCTGTATAGTATTTAGCAATCTCATATACGGTTTTATGTTCTCTTTTAGCTCCTTTAAGCATTTTATCTTCACCAGTATCGCCATCACTTGTCATATGGCCAACATCTGTTATATTCATAACTCTATTTACTTTATATCCTATATATTCAAATGTTTTAACCAATATATCTTCAAAAATATATGTTCTTAAATTACCAATATGTGCAAAATGGTATACAGTTGGTCCACATGTATATATGTTAACCTCACCATCTTTATTAGGTTTAAATTCTTCTATTTTCTTTGTTAAAGTATTATATATTTTCATGTTTACACCTCTTTTGATATTATATCATACTAGGAAATATTTTTTACATTAAAAATCATTCTAATTTTATTTTTCTATTCATATAAATATAACTTACAATAAATAATAAAAGAAACAATACTATAAAAATAATTGAATAAAAGAAATTCATGGAAACTAAAATATTATTAAAAATTACCACAATAGTATTTGATATTATATGAAAAGTAATGGGATAAATAAGATTATTTGTATATTTATACAAATATATTAATACATATCCAATAATATAAGCATATATGATTTGACTAATACTTCCATGAAATATAGCAAAAATTATTGTACATAGTACCATTGATTGCTTAACCGTATTAAATCTTTTTAAATCATTATAAACTATTCCTCTAAATAATAATTCCTCCAATATTGGTCCAACTATACCTGAACTAATAATTAAAATAATCCACATATTTATATCATTACTAAGATTAGTTATATTGCATAGTTTATTAATATTAATAATAATTAAATTAAGTAATATAGTTATTGATATAGCTGGTAATATTGTATAAATTATCTTTTTTTCTATTCTCAAAGTACCATTATTCTTTTTAAATTTATAATAAAAAATTGGTAAAAAAATAATTATAGTTAATAGAATAATAAAAATTAAATGATTATTAATATAGGTATTAAGTCCATCGGTATATTCTCTTGTTTTCAAAAAGTTATTATATAAATTGTCATTATTAAATCCATCATAAATCCGTTTTTGATATTTATTTATAAATATGTAAGTAATAAAAACTTGACCAAATCCAAATAGAAGTGGCCAAGTTAATATTCTTAAAAACTTACAAATATATGAAAGTTTATTTTTCACTTTTTTTATCTTTCATCATTTCATTTAATGTAGTACCAAAAGTGGCTAGATTTTGTAGTTCAGATGGAATAATAATTTTTGTTGATTGACCGTTTGCTACAGTAGCAAGAGTTTCATAACTTTTTAAAGTAAGTACTGCATTATCGGCTTTTGCCTCTTTTAGTAATTTAATTCCTTCAGCCTCGGCTTGTTTTAATTTAAGTACAGCCTCTGCCTCACCTTCAGCAATTCTAATTTGTGATTCTTTCTTGGCTTCAGCTCTTAAAATAGCGCTTTCCTTTTCACCTTCAGCAATTAAAATACTAGATTTTTTTTCTCCTTCTGCTTGAAGAATTTTCTCTCTTCTTTCACGTTCTGCACGCATTTGTTTTTCCATTGCATCCTGAATATCTCTAGGTGGAATAATATTTTTAACTTCTACTCTATTTACTTTTATTCCCCATGGATCAGTTGCTTCATCTAGAATGGAACGCATTTTAGAATTAATAATATCTCTCGATGTTAATGTTTGATCAAGTTCTAACTCTCCTATAATATTACGTAGAGTTGTTGCTGTTAAATTTTCAATCGCATTAATTGGATTTTCAACCCCATATGTATATAATTTTGGATCAGTAATTTGAAAATAAACCACTGTATCAATTTGCATTGTAACATTATCTTTTGTAATAACAGGTTGTGGAGCAAAATCTTTAACAATTTCTTTAACTGTGACCTTATTAGATATTCTATCTACAAAAGGTATTTTAAAATGTAAACCATTTCTCCAAGTTCCATGATAAGAACCTATTCTCTCTACAACATATGTCATTGCTTGTGGAACAATCTTAACATTTGGAATAATTAATATTCCTACTAAAACTAAAATAATAATAAATATTTCCATGCCTATTTACCAACCTTTCTAACTTTTATTTTAGATCCACTTATTTCTAATACTTTAACCTTATCATTTACTTTCAAAGAATCATCAGAATAAGCAGTCCAAATTTTTCCATCTACTTTAACCTCACCATTGTTCACATCACTAATGTCTTTTACAACAATACCATTCATACCAATAATTCTATCAAAATTGGTCTTAGCATCTCTACTATCTAAAAATTTTTTTACAAATGGTTTAGTTACAATTAATAAAACAATTCCTAAACATACAAAGACACCAAATTGAATAAGAAAGATATCAGTTACAAATGATAAACCAATTGCAACAAGACCACTTACAACAAACCAAATAGTTGTTAAATTAACAGTCATTGCTTCAACAATGGTAAGTAGGACAACAATTGTAAGCCATACATAAAACATATAACATCACCTAAATTAATTATACTATTATAAAATCTTTTTTACAACAAATTTCGACAAACAAAAAAAGAAAAATATATATTCCTTTTTCCTTTCATACACTAGCATTATCTAATATTTTTTTTACCTTTACTCTTATTCTTTGAACAGCATTATCAATGGCTTTGCAATCTTTATCTAATATATCTCCTATTTCTTTATAAGTAAAACCTGCCATTTTTAAATCTAAAACTTGCATTTCTAATTCTGTTAACTCTTCTTTAATTTTATTAAAAAAATTATTTGTTTGTTCTTTATTAATAATTTGCTGCTCAGGATTTAAACTATTATCAGATAAAATACTATCTAATTTATTTTGTTCATCCTCAAAAGATTCAAAAGAAATGGAATTATTTAATACTTGATGTTTTTGCCTTCTAGTACTAACAATAATACTAATCATTTTTCTTTCAATACAGGTTCTTGCAAAAGAATAAAATAAAGTATCTTTCGATTCATCAAAATGATTAATGGCATTAGTAAGTCCCATCATTCCCTCCTGGATTAAATCATTTAATTCAAGACCACTTGATTTACAATACTTAAAAAATTTTGTAGCCGTCAAATTAATTAAAGGCTCATACTTCTTATATAATATTTCACTTGCTTCCTCGTTATTTTCATATATATAACTTAAGACTTCATTATCATTATAATCGCGGTAATCCATATATACCTACCATTTCTAGTTCCTAATTTGTTCTTTGTCTCATTGCCTCAAAGATAACAATACCAGCAGCAACTGATGCATTTAAACTATTTATTTTACCCTTCATAGGGATTGTTGCAACAAAATCACAATTTTCTTCTATTAATTTACTCATGCCACTACCTTCATTACCAATAACAATTGCGGTCTTACCATTGTAATCTATTTTGGTATAATTTTCACCCTTCATATCTGTTCCAACAATCCAAAAACCTTTTGCTTTTAGTTCTTTAATTGTTTGATTAAGATTAGTAACCATACAAATATTCATATTTTCGATAGCACCAGCACTTACTTTAATAACAGTTGAATTAACTTCTACACTTCTATCTTTAGGAATAATAATACCATTTACACCTGCTGCTTCACATGTCCTTATAATAGCACCTAAATTATGTGGGTCTTCCAAATGATCTAAAATAACAAGTAAAGGGCTTTCATCGTATAATAAATCTTCCAAACGACAATACTTGTAATCAGGAACACTTAATATTATACCTTGATGATTTCCTTTTACAAGTTTATCTAATTCCATTTTTGTACAAAAATTTATACAGATTTCCGATTTCTGTATAGCAGAAATCAGATTTCTGTCAGTAAAATGCTCATAAATATACGCTTTCTGTATTTTTTTATTATTTTTTATTGCCTCCTCGGCAACATTTTTTCCATATATATACATATTTACTCTCCCACTATTAAATCCATTAACTCTTTAATTCTATCATATCTTTTTTCTAAAAACAAATATCCAAATAATGCTTCTAAACCAGTTGCTAATTTATATGTAACAATATCTGTATTTTTAGGATGTCTATTACCTTTATGATTTCTTGCTCTCATAACTACATCTAACTCTACATCTGTCAAAATATTCTTGTCCATAAACATTTTTAAATATTTACTTTGACTTACGGCACTAACATAATCTATAGCAAGATGCTGCAAATCATTTACCTTATAATCACCTTTATTAATTAAATAAGATCTAATATATATTTCATATACACTATCTCCTAAATAAGCAAGTACTAATCCATTTTTTTCAATTGTTTCCATTTAATTCCTCATACTCATCAAATCTATCTAAAGTAATTCCTTTAATCGTGCCAGACTTTATATCATTTAAAATAATTGTCACAACTTTCTCATAATCAATTTCTCCACCTTTAATAAGACATCCTCTTCTTTTACCAATTATATCAAAATTTTCATACATATCATCATCTAATTCTAAAAGTCCATATTTATCTTTTAAAATATTTGGATAATATTTATATAACATATTAAGTACATAATTGGCAACATCATAAATAGGTAAAACTTCTTCTTTTATAGCAGAGAAGGTTGCTAGATTAAAGGCAACCGTTTCTTCTGATAATTTAGGCCATAAAATACCTGGGGTATCTAATAATTCAATATCATTACTAATTCTAATCCAACTTACTTGTTTTGTAACCCCTGGTTTATTACCTACACCAGCAACTTTTTTATTAACAAGTTTATTAATTAATGTTGATTTACCAGCATTTGGTATACCTACTACAACAACTCTACTTTTTCTTTTAAGCATTCCCTTATTTTCTCTTTTTGCATTAATTTTTTCCATTAATTCTTCAGTCGCTTTTAATATAGGTTTTATATTAAAATTAGAATCTAAATTAGCCTTTACTACCTTATTTCCTAAATTTTCATAATATTTAATCCATTTATTAGTTTCACTTATATCACATAAATCAATTTTTGTCATAATAATTAATCGTGGTTTATTTTTAAGTATTGTATCTACTTCACGTAATTTTGATGAATATGGCATTCTAGCATCAATTACCTCATATACTATATCAATTAAATTAATATTTTCCGAAATTAATCTCTTGGTCTTTGCCATATGGCCTGGATACCAGTTTATGCTTGTCTTATGAAACATCTCTTGGTTATTATTCTTGTCCATCATTTTCACTTCCTTTTACTTTAAAATCACATTATATTTCTTTTAAAATTTCTTCAAATTTTGTATATCCAATTTCTGAATTAATGTGCCCTCCATTTTTTATTATATATTGTTTATTTGTTATTTTATCTGCAAATTCTTTTTCTACTTCGAATTTAACATATGGATCATTGTCAGAATAATAACATACAATATCCTCACAATATTTTTTTACATCCTCTAGATTATCAATAAACATTGGTTCATTAACAGCATCGAAATCTTTATCTATTCCTAAATAATTATTAAATCCACATACAAATATTAATTTCTTAACTTTTATTTTATTTGTAATAAGATATTTACATACAAAAACAGGTGCTATACTATGAGCAATTATTATTGTATTCTCATCTATTTTCAAATTTTCAAATTCTTTAGACCAATTATCAAAATTTTGATTGCCAACACCAACTGGCATTTGTGGAACAACAACTTCTTTGTTTCGATTTTCTAATTGTTCTTTTATCCAAGGAAACCAATTTCCATCTTTTGAACCAAAACTACCATGTAATACAATATAATTTTTCATTAATATACCTTCTTTCTTCATGATCAATTATAACATATCTTCATTCTTATTTATAATCAATGCTAATTGTTTTATCATCATTTATATAAATAGTCTTTACTCTTTCGTAGAGATAACTTCTTGTTATTTGATTTAGTTTTAATTTTTCTAATATCATTCCTTCAAGTTTTGTTTTTTCTATTGAATGACTTGTACACTTTTTATTAAAATAATTAGTACAATAATAATATGATTTATTCTTCCCTTTTTTCAAATGCATTTGTCCTTTACAATCGCTACATTTTAGAAATCCAGACAATGGATCAAGATTCCCTTTTCTATTTGTTCTAACAGCGCAATTATTTAAGATATCTTGAACTTTATCAAATTTTTCTTTACTAATAATTGTTTCATGATGATTTTCAGTAACAATCCAATTTTCTTTATCTATATTTATTTTCTTATCAACTCTGTAATTTAATTTTCTTTTCTTACCTTGAAATAATGTTCCTGTATAGTTTTCGTTTCTTAATATTGAATTTACCATCTCAGAATTCCATTTTTTCATTACAGTAATATCTTTATTTGTGTTAATTTTTAAGTACTCACTGGGAGTTAATATATCATTATCATTTAAAAAGTCAGTAACTTGTCTTCTACTTTTGCCATCAAGTATCATATCAAATATTTTTCTAATTATATGTGATACATTTTTATCAATTAAAAATTTATGTTTATCTTTTGGATCTTTTATATATCCGTAAGGAGCTAATTTTCCAACAAATTCACCATTTTGTTTCTTCACAATTAGAGAACTTCTTACTTTTTTTGATATGTCTTTTGCGTACATATCATTAAATAAATTTTTCAATGCTAGATAATCATCACTATAATAATCCGATGAATCAATTTCATAATTTTCATCTACCGAAATTACAGATACTCCCATAGCAGGAAATACCACTTCTACAAAATTACCAGTTTCAATATAATTTCTGCCAAGTCTTGATAAATCTTTTATAAGTATTACATCTATTTTCTTATTTTTTATATCTTCTAACATTCTTTGAAATTCTGGTCTATCAAAATTAGTACCCGAATAACCATCATCTATATAATAATCAATTAATTTATATTCTCTATGTTCTTTTAAATAATTACCTATAATTATTTTTTGATTAGTTACGCTATTTGATTCTTTTTCATTACTATATTCTTCTTTTGATAAACGAAGATACACTGCTACCTTATATGTCATCTTAATATTACAACTTTCTATAAAATTTCACAAAGAAGATTTTGTTCTTCTTTTTTTATTTCATTTTCAATTATCCATTTTATATCTTCTATCGATTTATCAATATTAAATATGCCATTGCCTACTGGATAATAAACAGGATAAACTTTATATTCGTTTTTATTAATTTGTATTTTGTGACATTTTTTTCTATTTTCAGATACAGATATCTTTTTATTTAAAATAATAGAACTAACTTGGTTTCCAAAAGTAATAATTATTTTTGGTTTAATTATATTTATTTCTTTGAATAATAAATCAAGATATTTTTTCAACACTTCATCAGGCAATGGTCTTGCATCTATTTGTGTACATTTACCTAAATTAGTAATGAACAATTTATTTTTTTCAATTTCTTCGTAAACATAGTTGCAAAACTCATAATCCCATTCTTTTGGTTTCTTTTCTTGAATTTTGTTAAATGTTTCTTCACTTAATAAATCAACTTTATAGAACAACTTCCATATGTTTTTAGTTCCTAACCATGGCGACTTTCTACCTTTCCAAGATTTATCACTGGCAATATTTTTTCCTGTAGGATTCATAAAAACAAAACATATATCAGGATTTTTTTCACATCCACCATTATATATAGAATCTAATTCCTTAGCACCATATTTAACTTGTAATTCATCATAATCTTTTCTTAAATCTTCTATCTTCAAAATATTCACCTTCTTATAAAAAAGTTTCTTTAAGTAGTTCTTACCCAATTTTTCTTATAATTTTTGTTAATTTTTTATTAAAAATTGTAAAAAGGAATTTAATTAAAAGCCTTATAAAATAAGAGTTTTAAATAGAGTTTATATAAGTCGTTCTTTACCAGTTGATGTTCGTCGATGGTAAACTTTTTGTGTCCTCGTTCATTTTTTTATTTTTTCTCATTTCTCTCTTTTGATACATATCCATTATTATCACTTCCATTCTCTATCATTCTTGCTTCATTTAAAAAATTATCAAAATCTGATTTATATAATTTATCTTTAAATTTATCATACTCTTTATAAGCTAATTCTTTTGCAACACTAGCCGATATTTTCCCTGCACTGTGCAATATTTCTTTACCATTAAATTGCAAAAATGCATTCAATTTTTCTACCCAATCTTTCATAGTCATAGCATTATGATTTTCTGCTTAATACTCAGCATAATCTAAATACATTTTAACAATTCTATTTAAATCTTTTAATTCTTTTTCATTCAAATAATTCTTAGCAACATCATATCTATAAATTGGGCCATTAGGAGAATTTTTCAAATTTGTTAGTCCAATATTTTCTTTTTCTGAATTCACTCTATTATATATTATTTCAGCTGCGGTATTACCTGTTATTGCATAATGTAATTTATTTTGAATTGTTTTAAAAAATTTTTTTGTCATTTCTGAATCTTTATCATAATCAACACTACAAGAAGAATATATATCGGTTATTTTTTGATAAAATCTTCTCTCGCTTGAACGAATGTTTCTAATTCTTTCAAGTGTTTCTTCAAAATAATCCTCGCCAAATATGTAATTAGGATTTTTTAATCTTTCATCATCCATAACTACACCTTTTATCATATATTCTTTTAATATTTTAGTAGCCCAAATTCTAAATTTTGTTGCCTTTTTTGAATTTACTCTATATCCAACTGCAATAATCATATCAAGATTATATATCTTTACAGGTTTTTTAGAATTATCAATGTCGGTTTTTCCGACGGTGTTATTTTCATCAAGTTCACCACTATTTAATATATTATTAATATGTTCTGTTATTGTACTTCTTCCCACACCAAACAATTCTGCAATTAAATTTTGAGTAAGCCATATGTCATTATTTATTAACATTACACTAACCTTAATATCATTGTTTGAATCTCTATATATAAAAAAGTCATGATTAGTTATTTGTAAGTTTTTATTGTCCATTTATTATTCTCCTTTCTTTTAAATTTTTTATTTAATATCGATTTTAACATTTTTATTCTTATCAATATAAATACATTTTACTTTATTTTCTAATTCTAATCTAGTAATATTAGATAAATTTAATTTTTCATTTATAATTTCAATTAGCTTATTTTCACTAATAGATTCATTATTTTCACAAGTTTTATTTCTATAGTAGTTAGAGCAATAGTAATAAACTCTTTCTTTTGAAGTTCGTTTTATCATATTACCGCCACAACATTTGCACTTTAAAAAGCCAGATAAAATACCTATACTTCCATCTTTATTTACTTTAGCTTGTCTATTTAAAATATCTTGCACTTTATCAAATTTTTCTTTACTTATAATTGCTTCGTGATGATTAGGAGTTATAATCCAATTTTCCTTTTCTAATTGAATTTGTTTGTTAACTCTATAATTTAATTTTCTTCTCTTGCCCTGGAGTAATGTTCCTGTATAATTTTCGTTTTTCAATATTGTATTTACCATTTCAGGATTCCATTTTTTCATAACTGATACATCTTCATTCTTATTAAGATTTAAATACTCGCTTGGAGTTAATATATCATTATCATTTAAAAAGTCAGTAACTTGTCTTCTACTTTTGC
>ERZ825896.3822-NODE-3822-length-12273-cov-14.042478_pt1 | contig 12273 bp, 9 predicted proteins | sample MGYA00519858_ERZ825896 | MGnify/ENA primary metagenome ERZ825896 (study PRJEB31778, sample SAMEA3449214) | human gut metagenome | biome: human gut; feature: human-associated habitat; material: faeces | place: United Kingdom | collected 2010/2012 ... | reverse complement strand
AGCAGTGGAGTATTTTGATAAAGCTGTTCAGTATGATGAGATTAAACCGTATGCGGCATATTCACTTGCAAAGATCATGTTGGACAATAACCCGTACCACGATTCAGAAAAGGCTGTAAGTATTTTGGAATTAGCTGCTATGGAAAATGAGTGGGCGTCTTTTTTATTAGGCAGACTTTATTTATACGGCACAGACGATATTCAAAAGGATAAAGAAAAAGCGCTGGAATGGCTTGAGCTATCGGCGGAACAGGGGAATGAGTATGCACAAAATATGCTTGATAATATTTATAGCTTTGAAAATGCTGTAATAGCCAATACAATATTCGGTTTATTTGTAAATTTAAGCAAGTGCATAGACGATGACTATAACCGGAAATACAAGTCAAACAGAATGTCTGCCGACAGAAAGCTAAAGCGTATTATACAGCAGAAAAAACAAGCTCTCGGTCTCAAAGAAGAACATCTTCAAAACCAAGAGATGTATTAGTGTAAGCGCAATAGGCCCTGCGTCAATGTGACACGGGAAAGTTAAGTAGAAAATAGAATATATATATTACAAAGAGAAGAATAATATATTTATCTTTTAATTAACCGAAGTGTGTATAAGGGAAGGAGGGATATTGTGAAGAATTGAAACAGCTTTGTCTGTATCTGTTATCCAATCTTCTATCTGCTGTTTTTCAAGTACGACAGGCATGCGGTGATGAATACTGCTTACAGATGAATTTGCAGATGTGGTTAAAATAATAAATCTCGGTTCGTCTTTAAAAAAGTTATATAAACCTGCCATATAAAGTATTCTGCTTTCAGGAAGATTAAACAGATACTTTTGTTTTGATTTGTCCCATTCATAAAACCCTGTGCTCGGTATAACGCATCTGCGCTTTAATAAGCTGTCTTTAAAAGTTTTATTTTCTTCTGCTGTTTCAGCTCTGGCATTAATAATAACGCCTTTGTTTCTGAAATTAGGAAACCCCCATTTGTATGGAACAGGAGTAACGGATGAGTTTTGCTCGACTAAAACCGGAGCTGTGTTTGTTGGAAAGATTTCGCCTGATTTTACATCTATTTGACCGTATTTGCTTTTGATCAGTTTTATAATTTCAGAAATATCACGGTTATATTCATCGTCAAAAAATAAGCTGTATCTTCCGCACATTATCTTTTCGCCTCCACGAACCATCTTGGTTCTTCATAAAACAAATATGATTCCTGACCGAGAATCCTGCAAGTGTAACGCATACCGATACCGCCTGCCTTTAAGCTTGCAGCCCTTCTTTTGTCAACAACCTTGTCAATTGTATAAACCGTACCGTCTTCCCAAGTTACCGACAGAGGAGTGATGTTTCCGTCAGTATCAAATTTTGCGGTAATCTCAACATAAACCTTTCTTACCATAAACAGCCTCCATATTTAGTATATCTTGTTTTGTAATTGATATACTAATTAAAAAGGAAGGTGTTTAATATGGCAGTATCACACAGAGGAGCTATTTCATTCGGACTAGTCCACATTCCTGTCGGGTTATATACGGCAACGCAGGATAACGATATACACTTTAATCAGTTGTGCAGAGAGGACGGAAGCAGAATTAAATACAAAAAAGTGTGTGCTTCCTGCGGAAAAGAAGTATCGGCAAAGGATATAGTAAAGGGATTCGAATATGATAAAGACAAGTTTGTAATTATGACAGACGAGGACTTTGAAAAAGCCAAGTCCGAAAAGGACAAAACAATTCATATTCTGCATTTTACGGATTTAAATGCAATTCGGCCTATTTTTTATGATAAAACATATCATGCCATTCCCGAAGCCGGAGGGGACAAAGCGTTCGAGCTTTTGAGAAAAGCCATGAAAGACGAAAACAAGGTTGCAATTGCCAAAACGGTCATGGGAACAAAGGAAAAGCTTTTAACTCTTATTCCTACAGATGACGGAATATTGATTGAAACCATGTTTTTTGCAGACGAGGTAAAGCAAGCACCGAAAGAGCCTGTACATCCCGAAGTGAATGAAGCCGAACTTACTATGGCAAAAACTCTTATAAACACAATGGTCAAGGATTTTGAGCCGAGCTTGTACAAGGACGAATATCAGGTAAAACTGAGAGAGATTATTGAACAGAAAATTGCAGGCAAGGACATTAAAGCTTCTGCACCTGAAGTACAGGTAAACGCTATTGATATTATGGAGGCTCTCAAGCAAAGTCTTGCAAAGGCAGGAGTAAAAAATGACTGATATATGGGAAACCAAAAGTATCAAGCCAATGTTGATTGGAACAGAAGGAGAGCCTTTTGACAGTGATGAATATATCTACGAACTAAAGCTTGACGGTGAACGGTGCATTGCATATCTTGACAGTGATAAAACGATATTGAAAAATAAGAGGAATATATTAATGCTGCCGAAAGTACCTGAGCTTACGGAGATTCATAAGAATGTCAATGTTCGCTGTATTCTGGACGGAGAGCTTGCAGTAATCAAGGACGGCAAACCGGATTTCTTTGAAATACAGAAACGAAGTATGATGAGCAATCCCGTAAAAATCGATATGGCGGTGAAGAAATATCCTGCCTGTTTTACAGCTTTTGATATTCTGTATTATGAGGACAGACAGGTAACGGACTTACCTCTGACAGAACGCAAAGAGCTTTTGCAAAAAGCAGTAAAATCAGAAAACAGCAGATTTGCAGTATCGAGATTTATTGAAAAAAACGGTACTGCATTTTACGATCTTGCGAAACAGCAGGAACTGGAGGGTATTGTTGCAAAGCGAAAGGACAGCAGATATTATTTTGACCGCAGAACAAAGGACTGGATAAAAATCAAATATCTGAAAGACGATGACTTTATAGTTCTCGGATATGTTCCGAAAGAAAATAATATGAACAGCATTATCCTCGGACAGTACAAAAACAATCAGCTTATTTATAAAGGTCATGTGACTTTAGGAGTAGGCGGAGAGCCGTTTAGAAAAATCAAATCTTTTGATGAAACAAGCTGTCCGTTTACGGATATACCAAAGGGCAATGAAAACGCAGTATGGGTAAAACCCGAACTGGTCTGTACAGTTAAATATATGATGAAAACCGAAAACGGCGGAATGCGGCAGCCTGTGTTTAAGGGACTGAGAGATGATAAATCACCGGAAGAATGTATAGATAAAAGTAAAATGCCTGAGCAATAAAAAACTCAGGCATTATTTTAACTGTTAACGGCATTAAGAAATATCGAATTAAATTTTTCAAGTTCGTCATAAGTAATTCCATGACCGCTGTTTGACAAGGTTATAAGCTTTGAACCGCATATACCCTTATGCTGAATTTCTGCAAGCTCATTTGAAACAATAACATCTTTATCACCGTGAATAATAAATGCAGGAACACGAACACAGGATAAATCCTTTCGTCCGTCTTCTTCACGCAAAGCAATACCGCATTTTATTGTTCCCAAACCCGAAGCTGATAAAGCTATATTTCTGAACCAATCAATAACCGCTTCCGAGTGAGGACTTGCAAAAAGCTGTTTGCTGAAATTAAGACACAGCTGAGGTCTGTCAGTCTCGGCAAGATTTATCAGACTGTTAACTTCTTTAACAGTCTTGCCGTACGGGAAATCGGAACGCTGTGTAAAGCATGGAGCAGCGGCAGAGAGCAATATCAGCTTGCATACACCGAAACCTTTGAAAATGTTCATATATCTGAGAGCAATTGCTCCTCCCATTGAAAAACCGATTAATATAAAGTTTCTGAGTTTAAGTCTCTGAACAACACTGAATATATCGGCAGACATTTGATTGTAAGTATATCCGCACGCAGGAGTATCTGATTTTCCGAAGCCTCTCAAATCAACAGCAACAACTCTGAAACCGCAGTTTGTAAGCAGGCTTATCTGATATTCATAAATCTTGTGAGAAAGAGGCCATCCGTGAATTAAAAAAACCGTCTGCTTTCCTTTAGGGTTATAATCATAAACAGCTATTTTTATTCCGTCATTAGATTTAATATACTGCATAAAACACCTCCGTTTAAGTATTAATATATTTTATGCAGTGTTTAAAGATAGCGTTTCTAATTAAAAAAACTCATAGGATGAATAATATGGTCGTTTTTAGGATTAAGATTGGACAGTTCCGTATCACAAAGCATCATGCCTTTCTGTACAGAGAAATGACCAAAACGATTTCTCAGACTGTCCATAGCAGTTTCAAGTTTTTCTTGTTTCTGTAGCTGTGCAACATCAGGCAAAAGCGACAACTGAATAAAGTCAACAGGTTCTAGATCACAAGCTCTGACGCTTAAACTCCTTATTGGTTTTCCGTTGGTGTGTTTTTTGAAAAGAGAGAAAGCAAGTTCAAATATGGACTTAGCCGTTCTGTTTGGTATTTCAAGCTTTCCTTGTCTTTCAAACCATTCAAGCTCGTTGTCACGAATGCCTATCTGAACAGTACGGCAGATAAAGCCATATTCACGAAGTCTTGCGGAAACGCTTTCGCTTAGCACCATAAGTGTAATTTTTATGTCCTCATCGGTAATCAAATCTCTGGGAGCAGTTGTGCTGTTGCCTACAGTCTTTATAAGAGATTTTGCTCCGATATTGGAAACAGGGGAAGTATCAAGACCGTTTGCAAACTGCCAAAGTACAACGCCCATTTTACCTAACCAAAATCTTAGGTTTTCGGGATTTGAATTTGCAAGATCGCCTATAGTAAAGATACCCTTGCGTTTCAATTTTGCGTGGGTTGCCCGCCCTACATAAAGAAGTTCTTTTACAGGCAACGGCCATACGATTTCTTTAAAGCGATCGCTTTCAATAACAGTGGTTGCATCGGGCTTTTTCATATCAGAACCGAGTTTAGCAAAAATCTTATTAAATGAAATCCCGACAGAAACCGAAACGCCTAACTCAAATTTTACCCGTTTGCGTATTTCGTTTGCAATATCTTCTCCCGAACCGAAAAGCATAGTACTGTTTGTAACATCAAGCCAACACTCGTCAAGACCATAAGGCTCGACTTTATCGGTGTATTCGGAATATATCTCACGGATCAGCTTGGAATGCTTCGTGTACAAGTCATAATGCGGAGGAATGAAAACAATATCGGGACACTTTTTCTGAGCCATCCACATAGGATCTCCTGTCTGAACACCATAGGCTTTGGCTTCGTAATTTTTTGCAAGAACAATACCGTGCCGAGCCTCAGGATCGCCGAGTACGGCAAGCGGTTTCCCTCTGTATTCAGGGTGATACAGGCATTCAACAGAAGCATAAAAATTATTTAAATCGGAATGGAGTATAACTCTTTCTTTCATATAAATCCCTCAAATTTAAAACATATGTTCCAACCTATTATACCACCGATTTTATGTGAAGTATACAGGTAATGTAAGGTAAATATTATCTTTATGCTGTTTAAATTCTTTGGAAAAAATTAAAAATTTGACATAAAAAAGTATATTTGTTAAAATAAACATATTGCATAATAAGTAATGCAAAATAATTATATTGAAAGGTGAGGAGAATGAAAAAAATTAAAGGAAGGATAATCAGTCTGCTAACAGTAACAGCGTTGATTGCTACAGGTACAGTACCGCAGGCATTTGCTGAAGCAGGAAAAGAAAGCAGTACGACTAAAGTAATTACAGATTATTCATCTACTGAACAGAATACAGAAGAACAGGTGTATATCACAGGAGAAGTCGAAGATCTGAGAACAAAATACAGTAAGACATATGAGCAGTCAGACGGAAACATGGCAGCAGTGGTTTCAGCTGCTCCTATTCATTTTTATGATGAGGAAAAAGAAACTTGGGAAGAATACGACAACCGTCTTGCATATAACGAAGAAACCGAAAACTATGAAAGTGATGAGAACGGCTCGGATATGCAGGTGTCATTGCCGAAAAAAATTGATGAAGAAAACGGAATTGAAGTTGAAGCCGAAGGATATAAGGTTTCAATCACTCCGATGGATATGAAATCATCATATTCCAAAAAAACAAATGAGAAAAAGAACGTCAAAAGCAGCAGTGAAAAAAGCCTGAAGGAATATAGCTTAGAGGATTATGTGTCCGATTCTGTTTTAGACGGTAAGGTAGAGTATATACAGGATGAGTCATCAAAAATTGAATATATTTTTTCTGGAAGCGGACTTAAAGAAAATATTGTTCTTTCAGAAGTTCCTGAAAACGAGCAAACATATTCATTTAAAATTAAGGCAGACGGATTAACAGCAAAGCTGAAAAAGGATAATACAATAAAGCTGCTTGATAAGGACAAAAAAGCGGTCTTTGTTATTCCCGCACCGTATATGTATGACAGCGATTTTGCGTTTTCAGATGAAGTAGAAACGACCTTGAAAAAAGAAGGCAAAGAATATATACTTACATATGCTCCCGATCATGAATGGCTTGCAGATAAAGAAAGAGCATATCCTGTAACAGTTGATCCTACAGTAAGTACAAAGCCATATAATGATAAGGTAGTTGATACATCGGTTCTAAGTACAGCAGCTCTTGATTTAGCTAGCAATCCTTATCTATATGCAGGTGCATTAGGAAACAGAAACTGTGTAGTTGATGCATATATAAAGTTCGCAAAGCTTCCTAGAATAGAAAAGCAGTGGACAATATCAAATGCTAAATTAAATCTGAAAACAGCTTCTGACAAGAATAATAAAATCAATGCGTATAAAATAACATCTGATTGGCAGACAAGTACAGTAAAAGCAAATCCTCCTACAGTTGAAAGTACAATAGTTGATGTCTGCAGTGTTCCGGCACAAACAGATACATGGGTGTATTGGGATATAACCAATACAGTGTATGACTGGTATAACGGAGAAACTAATTACGGAATAAAGTTGTCATCACCGTATGCTGCAAATAATCAGTCAGTGTTTTATTCAGCAGACGCTGCCGATTCTGAAAATATACCGTATATTTCGGTAGAATATAAGACAATATCGTCATCACAGCTTGAAAACAGCAGAACAATAGATATAGGCAGGGCAGGAACAGCAACGATCAATGATTATACAGGCAATCTTGTATTATCAAGAGAAGATATAGGCGTGGATGGAAACATAATGCCTGTAAATATATCAATGATATATAATCTGAACCAAGTTAACGGTACTGCATTCGGATATGGTTTTACAACTAATTATACTCAGACAATTAATTATACAGGTGATGCCGGAAAAAACAAATATTATGAGTATTTGTGCGGTGACGGAAGTAAGGTGTATTTTGATTATGATGAGGAAACAGAAGAATATACAGACAGAAGCGGCAGAGGATATACTATTGAGAACAGTGGAACAAATACAAATGATTATGTAAATATAACAATTACAGATTCAAGCGGTTATGAATATTATTTTGATAAATACGGCAGACTTATAAAAATAAGCAGTATTAAAGGTTCAGAAGAAGCGTCAATAATAATTGCATATGTCGGGGATTATTATAATTATTTTGAGATAGATTATATAAAAGACGGCGTAGGAAGAAAGTATGATTTTAACTATACAGATGGAAAGTTGACGGATATATCATACTATGGAAATACAAATACCGTACTGAAAAAAGTTACATATCAATATGGCAGCGGTTCCAAATTAACGAAGGTCACATATCCTGACGGAGAATCCGTAAAATACTATTATGGCAATCAATGCTTGGTTTCTGCATATAACACAGATAATTACCATGTAACTTTTAATTATACAAATTATACTTCTTCATCTAAAGCCAATAGAGTAACAGGTGTAACAGAGTACGGAAGCCGGGGAACAAAAGGCGGAGATATATCAGTTATATATACTCCGTTTCAGACAAAGTATGTAAATAACAACACAGGTGATACAGAAACATTAGTATTCAGCAATGAAGGAGATTTGATTTCAACATATAGTTCAGATGGTGATGTTACCGTCAACGAGTATGCTAAAATTTCTGAAACACACAGTGTAAATAATCTTGTTAATAAATATGAGCATAAGCATAACGATAATAATCTTCTTAAAAACGGAGAATTTGAAGATGGATTATCAGAATGGAATGTTGGAAGTAATTCCGATCAATCATGGGAAAACATTGGACATCCCGGAAGCAATAATTCTGTTAAACTTATCGGCTCGCCGGATAAAGTCAATTCGATTTCAAATGGCTATGGCGGAATGAGTACAGGAGAAACCTTTGAAGTAGGAGGCTGGGCAAAAGCAAATGCCTCACCGCAGAATCCGTTTAATATAACGGTAACATTTTTTAATGCTGCAAAGGTTGCCGCTGTACATCAAATAGATTTTAACCCTTACTGTACTGATTGGCAGTATGTAATGAAAAGTTTTAAGATGGAGAACTTTTATACTCATTTTATTGTTTCGATAAACTATTCAAACCAGATAAATGAGGCTTATTTTGATGGAATAGCTGTGTATAGAAGTGAAACTGAAGATAGTATAAATAATGATACAGGCATAAGCTCCGGTAACGGCAGTGAAGAAGTAACCGAGCCTGTGATTTCAGTTGGGTCAGATAAGAGTGTTACCACAACAGAAGAAAAAGACGGAGTAAAGACGGTAAGCGTTGTAGATAAATATGAAAATGATTTATCAAATGAAACTATTGTTGACGGTATTTCATATAAGGAGAGTAAAAAGTATATATCAAGTGGTAATTATCTTAAATCTTCGCAAAATTCATGGGGAACCAAGACTTCGTATGACTATGATGAAAATACCGGAAATTTAAATTCTGTCAATGTATATTACAATCCTATAAATTACACATACGATGAATTGGGAAATATAACTAAAGCATTGCAGAATGTAGATAAGCTGAGCAACGGTACAGCTATGGAAAATTCATATTCTTATGACAGCGGCGATAGACTCAGCAAAATAACTCATAATGGATTTAACTATGATTTGGGTTATACAGAGTTCGGATTGCTTGAATCAATAAAGGCAGGGAATCAAAACTTAATCAATTACAGTTATGACAATGACGCAATTATGACCAGTGTAAGCTATGGAAATAATCAGATTATAGATTATGAGTATAATGATGATAAGAACAAGACATCAATAAAATTAAACGACAAGTTGTTGTATAAGTATAAATATAATGAGTTAGGAAATCTTGATTCAATAGAAGATAATGTATCAGGTATAGTAACTAACTACTTAAAAAATACTGATGGGCAAAATGTAATTGAAGAAACGGGTGATAATTTTTATCATAAATTAAATAGTTCTGAAAATAAAAGAATAGAAGTAATAGACAATAAATCAAAGCAAACGGATATAATTTCGGAAGATTATTCAACTGAAATTAAATATAAAATCAGTAACAATTATTATTCACATTATTTTAAGAATAGAGATAAGTTTGAAAGAATTTCAAATGAAAGCGTATATAGAGATGGTAAAGACACCAGTACACAGGTTTATAATAAAGCGTATAGTTATCAATCTCCGGGTGCAAATAAAACATCTGAACGAGTGGGTACACTAATTTTTACCGGTGGATATAACAAAACGCTTAGATATGGGTATGATGCTTACGGTCATATATCAGAAATAAATAATATATGGTATTCATATGATGAAGCAGGGCAGTTGACAACAGAAGCAGATGTTACAACAGGAACAGGAAAAGATTATATTTATGACAAGGGTGGAAATATAACCGAGATTAGACACTTTGTCAACGGCGAATATGGTGAAACAGATACTTTTACTTATGGAGATCCCAATTGGAAAGACTTGCTCACTGAATATAATGGTAATGAGATAACCTATGATGAAATAGGGAATCCGTTGACTTATTATAACGGAGCAAAATTTACATGGACAATGGGACGCAGACTTGAATCAGTCAGAAAAGGCAATGCAAGAATAAGCTATAAATACAATGCGGATGGTCAAAGAACAAGTAAAACAATAAATGGTATAAAATTTAACTACTTTTGGAATGACAGCAAGTTGACTGCACAGACATGGCTTGGAAATACAATATATTTCTATTATGATAATAATGGCGTTCCAATAGGTTTCGATTATAACAATGATCATTATTACTATATAACAAATCTGCAGGGAGACATTATAGCTATATTAAGTTTAAACGGCGAATTAGCTGCAGAATATGAGTACGATGCATGGGGCAATTATAATATTGTAAGCAATAAGGATGGTATTGCTAATATAAATCCGCTTAGATATCGTGGATATTATTACGATAGTGATACTGAAATGTATTATCTTCAATCCAGGTATTATGACAGTAAAATTGGCAGATTTATTAATGCGGATGATTTAAATGTTTTAATATCATTGGATGGATTCGATAAAAAAGTTTTAGGATTGAATTTATTTTCATATGCAAATAATAATCCGATTTTAAATCGAGATTCACTTGGATTTGTTGCTGTTGTTGATGATTTAACATTAGCTTGTATTGCATGTATATTAGCGATAGCAGGTGTATCTAGTTATACGGTTACTAGAAGCGGTAGTGTTTCATGGAGCGGAGGAACAATAAGTAATTCAAGGCAAATTGATATTGCTTCATCTACAACGGTTACAGTTAGAACTAAAGCAACGCCTATTAGCGATGCCTTAATAAGATCGCAAAGAATTACTAGAGAAAAGGTCAATAAGGCTGATTATCTATTAGCAACTGTAGTCTATTACGGCAGTGATAAAAGAGGCTGTAGTCGAAATTATATTCCAATTTATCCAATTACAAGGTCAGCAGCAATAAAGGCATTAAAGAAAAAAAAATCGATTTTCACTAAATTTTCTCATATGGCAAAAGGTGTGGCTCAAAATGCCGGAAATGGTAAAACAATACATCATACGGCTAAAAAGTCGGGTTTTTTTTCACATTATCATCCAGCGAAAACGGTGAAAGCTAAAAACGGTAAAAGCAAATCAGTAAAAAAGGACGGACACGCATTTTATCTTGGTAAATAAGGAGATCAAAAGTATGAATATATTAATTGAATATACAGATGTAATTGACAAATCAAGACAATTTTTAGAGTATGCACTAAAAAAATCATCTCAATTTGCTTGCCATTATTATTTATCATTAGAAGGATCTTATAATAATAAGGACAGATATCCTGAAAGCTATTATTGTGAATTATTGCCTGATTTATATAATGAAATAAAAAAAGGCGATAGTTGTTTTGGCGCTCATGGACCGAGTAAATATGAAAGTATCGGAGTTTATAATACTACTGACAAGGTAAAAAAGTTTGTTTTAGAACAGAATAACAAGTACCCTATTATGCTAGAGGATGAAGATGAAACACCGGAGGAGTTCTATTTTTTCAAAGATAAAAGGATATGGATAATAATTTATCATGAAGATCAGATAATGCATATGTTCAATTGTGATGATGAAGATTTAGCATTTTTAGATAAGCACAGTATTGAATATTTCGCAGAAGATTTTTATATAGATGTTAGACTTCCGAAAGAAAAGCGTAAATAGTAAATAATAAAAACAGAAAGGTTGTTTTGAGCAATGAACGAAGATTTACATTTAGAAAAAGCCGAAGAGTTTTTTGAAAAGAATAATGATAATTTGTACCTTTTTTCTGTAGAATCTTTATACACAGTTGAAAATCCCGATATTGTAGAAATTTCTATGCAGAGAATGCTGAATGATAATATATCTCAAGAGGATTTTATATTTGCCGAAAATAAGATAATATCATTTTTTGAGTATTTATATATTAAAAGTGAGAAAACATATTGTTGTTATTCAACGATTCTTGATGACAAAACTTTTAAAAAGCAAAATAAAAAAGTAAAAGAAATAGGTGCATTTACAGAATACATTTCAGCTGATATTGATAAGGAAATAGAGATTAAAGATATTAATGCTTTAAGAGGATATTTACTGATTGGAATAAGATTCGGAACAGTATTTTTCAGATTTGAAGGAATTGATATAGAAGCGGAAATTGACAATTGTCAGAGCTTTTTTGTGAAGTTTAATAATAATGACATCAAAGACGAGCTTATATCAGCGGCTGATAAATTAGGAATTAATTCTGATAAGATGAATGTAGTATAAGTATGTAAATAGTACTGGGATTTTAACAATATGATTTTTGTTAGAGTGCAGATGATTCTGCTCTCTTTTTTATGTGAATATATACAAATAAATGATAAATAATTGTATAAACATATAAATTTATACAAAATATTAACAAATGTATTGCTGTAATGTAAATAATATGATAATA
>ERZ825896.3807-NODE-3807-length-12319-cov-14.774788_pt1 | contig 12319 bp, 14 predicted proteins | sample MGYA00519858_ERZ825896 | MGnify/ENA primary metagenome ERZ825896 (study PRJEB31778, sample SAMEA3449214) | human gut metagenome | biome: human gut; feature: human-associated habitat; material: faeces | place: United Kingdom | collected 2010/2012 ... | reverse complement strand
CCGCATCATCTATCGGACGCATCCGATAACCAATGATAACGGGCGGGCAACCTCAGCCGTGGCCTGCTGGACAACCTCCTGTATGACTTTTCTATGACCTCAGCTGCAACCTACTGGGCAGCCTCCTGTACGACCTCTTCCGCAACCTCTGGAGCAACCTACTGCGTAACCTCTGCTACAACCTCAGCTGCAACCTCCGGAACAACCTCAAGTTGCTCTCATTTTATGTTCAAATACTTCTTGATGACCTCGGCATGCTCTAACGCCAGATAGGGCTTCGCCGCCGTGTAGTATGTCTGTGCCATAGAGAGATTTCCCTGAAATCCCATGGCGAGGATCGCATACATGTTCAGTTCGCTGTCCTTCGGGTCGAAGCGCAGAGCATCAATAGCCGTCTTTTGCGCCAGGATATAATCCTTGCACTCCATCTTCAGCCGGACATATCCCTTGGTGATCTGCAGGTACAGGGACTGATAGTACATGGACAGCTGCATCAGCCACAGTTCATGTTCACATCTTGGGAGTAACTGTCCTTTATACATATCGACTGCGCTGTGGTAGAGGGAATGCCGCATATCCGGGTTTTCTTCTGTTTTCAACTGAATGCAGGCATCCTCAAAGCGGTCGAAATCCGTATGGATATTGAAGTTGGGATTGATCTGGAATGTACCATTCTTCCCGATGACCAGCTTGTCGAGCCCGATGACGGAAAGAGTACGCCGCAGGCGGTAAACGATATTATTGACGACCTTATATGGCGAATCGAGTTCGTCGTATGGACAGATGATCTCTGCCAGTGTGTCAACCGAGAAATTCTTTTTGTGGTTCAGAATGAGATATGCCAGGAGCAGGTAGCACTGGTCCGCTTTAATATCTTCTCCGGTCAATGTCCCTTTGGAGCTGATGATCTCCATGCCGCCAAAGAAATTAATATGGATGTCCTCCGGATTGTACTTTGAGGCTTTTGTTGCAGCCAATAGAGACTGCTGCTGTTTGATTTCGTTGAGCTCCACAACCACTGCATAGGAGGCGATGAATAGGAAAACCGGGTCATCCGTGTAGCGAGTCGGGTCGTCCACGGCAATGAATTCCTGATTAATCCGCTTGGAGAATGGTGCCGCCAGCAGTGTAGTCACCCCATATTCCCGAAAGAAGGCTGCTTCATCTGGATAGACGTTCTCTAATCTTTGCAAGTCAGAAATCACGACCGGTCTATTGGCCCGAAGTGCTTTCCTCCATCTCGGAAACTTCTCCATGGGCAGGCACTGGAGCATATCTCTCTGCGCCGACACACCATCTTTGCACCATTCATAGGTAATAACGCCGATTCCAAGATCCCAGTCAGCTTCCACCACAGAGGCTCTTGATGCGCCATAAAACTCAGCCGCACCCTTCAGAAGGCCACTGATGATAGCGTCTGAATCCTCGGTGTTTCGCAGACTGGCCTCCAATACGCTCATTCCACGATGAAACGCACTGCATTCAACAAGCGGTGTGGTTTCCTGCATGATTTCGCTGCTCATGAATATGCCCCCTTTGATTTGTAAAAAAATACAGAGACCGTCCAATGTAACTCGGGCAGCCTCTGCTGTGAGCCGCACAGTATGGCTGAGCGGTTATGTACTACACTATTGTCTTGATGAATGCGGCAAGCGCCTCGCGCTGATCCTCATTGAGAGTCGCAACACTATTATCTAATTCACTCTTGGCGTTAGGTGAATTTGCCGTATCGTTCTCCGTAAAGAACTGCGCCAGTGTGATTCCGCAAGCGTCACAAATCGCATTTACCGTTGGCAGGGACGGTTGGTTATTTCTCTTGAAGATATTGCTGATCGTTGTCTGCGACAGGCAGATTCCTGCGCTAATCGATAAATAGTCCATCCACGCTCGGCCATCAGCTGCCGGATTCGGTTTTGTGCATTGAACATATATACCACCTACTATGTTATTAGTTTACGCCTCATTTGATTATCCTTGTAGAACTCATCAGTATGGTATATGGCAATCAAATGATGTGTACTTTGTGGTGATATACTATGCAATTCCGGCGTATTACCCAGAGTTAGAACTGCAAATTGTTTTTCTCTCAGGCTTCAATGCAAATCACCTCTATAAAGCAAAATCCCGCAAGGCATGGATTATACACCGATGCCTTGCGGTTTCTCTGTACTTACAAATGTGTTATTTCAGGGAATGGTCACTCACGGGTCAGCCGACGAATATTGCCGATGATGAGTATTAAGTCATCGTCATTCAGCTTTCGCAATTCTTCAATGGCCGTTTGCAGGAGTGCAGGATTTTCTTCGGATTCATCGAAAAATTGGCTTGGTGTAATATCAAAATAGTTACAGATTTGAAGAAACTCTGCCATAGGCGGCAACGATTTGCCAGAGGATATGTTATAAACATAGCTTCTGCTATGCCCGAGATCATAACTCATTTGATATTCAGAGACACCCTTTTTTAATCTCAGCTGAGTAATTCGATCACGCACGAATTGTGTGTCCATATGATATTCACCACCTATCTTATGATTATTTTAGGTGATGACCGAAGAAAAATAACCCACGATTTTACGCCGTTTGCCTTGAAAGCATACAGATGTTTGTGCTGTAATACAGGAAATTATGTTTTTTGCTCTGCGATTCAAGTTATTTATCGAATTGTGCTTGTTTATAGCGTATCAAAAATGTTTTAACCCGCATTGCATTGCAACAAAAAAACGAGTGCCACGGGCACTCGTTCAGGCGTCGCTTCTTTTCGTGAAGTATCTAACTTGAGGATAGCTCACTTGTTGCATTCAACTCCGACTATCAGCCAGCATCTATATGAGGGCAGAAATTGCAGCGGCTTTTGAAAAGAATATTGCTTTTTCCTTTTCAAAGTGCTATAATCGGTATATACCGAAAACAAAGGAGGAAAGCGCCCATGCCAAGACCGCCACGGTGCCGTCGGATTTGTGGCGCACCACAAGTTGATACCTTCTGCCCCAACGGGTGCGAGAATACCGAGCCGATCCTGCTGACGCTGGACGAATACGAGGTCATTCGGCTGGTTGACTTGGAGCAGCAAACCCACGAGCAGTGTGCCGCGCAAATGGACATTTCCCGATCTACCGTGCAGGAGATTTACGAAAGCGCGCGGCGCAAGATCGCAGCGTGTCTTGTCCACGGGAAACCGCTGCACATCACCGGAGGAAACTACCGCATCTGCGGAGGACAGGAGACGGCCCGCTGTGGCCGATGCTGCCGGATGCAGAAAGCCAACACAGAAAGATCCAACAAAAAATGCAAAGGAGATTCCATTATGAAAATTGCAGTTACCTATGAAAACGGTCAGATTTTTCAGCATTTCGGCCACACCGAACAGTTCAAACTTTATGAAGCTGCGGACGGCAAAATCATTCATGCGGAAGTCGTTGATACCAACGGCAGCGGTCACGGCGCGCTGGCAGGCTTCCTGATGCGGCACGGCGTGGACACTTTGATCTGCGGAGGCATCGGCGGCGGTGCGCAGGCAGCACTTGCCGAAGCGGGCATCAAGCTCTACGGCGGTGTCAGCGGGGAGGCTGACGCGGCGGTGAACGCATTGCTCAGCGGAAGCCTGGGCTACGATCCCAATGTTCGCTGTGACCACCATGACCATGCGCACGGCGAAGCCGGTCACACCTGCGGCGACCACGGCTGCGGTAAGCATAGCTGCCATTGATATAACTCCCGTTCCGGTCATCCTTGACCGAACACGATATGTCCGATGCTATCTCTATGAGCCGGCAGCGAAAAATTTTTCTGATGTAACGCGGACGACAGAACGATAGAGCAACTTCCGAGCCGTGAGAACGAGAAACTGCCAAAGGAAACGATGGCGGCTTTTGATCCGTAAAATCCCCATAAAAAGCAAAACCGCTGCAATTTTCATCTTCTTCCGGGATGAAAATTGCAGCGGTTTTATCCTTCTTTCTCAAAATAGTATCATCTCTGAAATCATATTGAATACATTTTTCATGCTGCCAAAGAAACTAACATTCCGGCCGTCTGTAATGGTTAGAATCAATTCTTCGTTCCCGTCGCATGTGATCCTATACCTGTGTGCCGAACTCAGGTTTGAAAATGTGAAAGATCTTTTTTCTGGCGTGATTTTCCCGTAGCCGATCGTAATAGGATTATTCGGATCATCCGCATTCCACAGCAGCACTTCCCCGGAATAAGTTGAATCCTTATCGACAGAAACCTCTATCTTCTCATTGTTTGTGAAGAAAATATAATCATCGACATCTGCAACAGCAACTTCCAGATCGTTGGATGTTAAATTATATATTCCCGTTTCAACTTCATGGATTACAGGATTTGCTTGATCGTGCATATCTTTTATCGTCAGAAAAACCAAGGAAAGCACACAGGCGGCGATAAAAGATATTGCAACTGCGCCTACAGCTAATTTAATACGATGTTTCCTGACCCTTTTTGCATATTTGACTGCTGTTATTTCGCCGGAAGATTTAACTGTTTCGGAAACAACCGTTTCCGCTTGCATTCTCTCCAGCTTTTCCCGACACGCTTTGCAAGAGGCTAAATGCGCTTCGATTGCGGCTTTGCTTTCATCGGAACAGGCTCCATCCACATACAGCGGAAGAAGATCGTCAATAATACCACAGTTGCAATTCATATTTTCCCCTCCATATCCTCAACCAACTTGCTTTTTGCCCGGTAGAATGTAACTTTAGCCCACGATTCTGACTTTCCGCAAATATCGGCAATTTCTTTGAAGCTCAGCTCACCAAACACTCTCAACATAAATACTTCCCTGTAAGGTTCTTTCAGCGCGTGGAGATGCCTGTGTATCTGTAATGCTTGTTCCTTATTCGCGAATGAATCAAAAAAATCCGTGTCAGCAACAGTGCTTCCCAAGGTATCCGGACTGGAAAACCTGCTGCGCCGCTTTTGCTCTTTTATAAGGGCATTTTTTGCAATCTGGCACAGCCAGGTTTCAATTTTACAGTCCCCACGAAATTGTCCTATATGAAGATACGTTTGATAAAACGTTTCGGATGTCAGTTCTTCGGCTAAACTCTCATTTCCGCAGAGTGATAACAGGAAATGATAGACCACTGGGGTGAACTCTTTGAATATTGCGTCGAACTCTTTCATTCCCTATCACCTCGTTTCATACATTAGAGTCAGCAAGTCAAAAAAAGATACAAAAAAGACAGTTCTTCAAAAAGTATATCATGCCATTTTAAGATTTTCAAAATCCAAATAGCCGCCCGTAGGATTTCCCCACAGGCGGCATTATGGTCAGCTATCCAAAGGCTTATATTCGGTTACTGTTTTCAAATAAGTTTCGGGATTGCCGTTCAAAACCAAGTCTGCATATCCCATCGGGTCATTGCAGATCAAATAATCAAGCTCCGATCGCTGATACATATTCGAGTCGATCTCACCCTTGGAAAGCAAGACAACCGTCTCCACATGGCTCGTCCGCGGGAACATGTCCACGGCGACGCCGGCGGCGGGGGTATAGCCCTGCCGGGCGAACGAGGCAAGATCGCGTGCGAGCGTGCCGGGGTCGCAGGAGACATACACGATCCGCTCCGGCTGCATCCCGACGGCGTGGGAGATGACGCTCTCGTCCAGCCCGCGCCGCGGCGGATCGACGATGATCACCTGTGGGCGGATGCCGCGCCTCGCAAGCTCCGCGGCGGCCCCGCCCGCGTCGGCGCAGAGAAATTCGCACTCGTCCGAAAGATGATTCCGCTCTGCGTTGTCCCGCGCGTTTTCCACGGCGGCGGGAATGACCTCCGCGCCGATGACGTGCGCGCCGCGGGAGGCCATGCAAAGGCCGATCGTCCCCGTGCCGCAGTAGAGATCGAGCGCCGTCATGCCCGGCGTGATACCGGCATAGCCGAGCGCGGCTTCATACAGCCGCTCGGCCTGCGGCGGGTTCACCTGGAAAAACGAGCGGGGCGAGAGCGTGAACGTGAGGCCGCACAGCCCCTCGGTGAGCACCTCGCTGCCCCAAACGGTATCAAACTCTCCGGCAAGCACGGTGTTGCCGCGGGCCGTGTTGCGGTTGAGCACGAGCCCGGTTACATCCGGGCAGCGCTCGCGCAGCATATCCGTAAGTATGCCGAGAGATTTTTCTCCCGGCGAGCGGGACGCGGTGAGCGTCAGCACCGCCTTTTCCATGAGATGCGACGAACGGTAGAAGATATGGCGCACGCCGTCTCTCTTCGCGGCCTCGTCGTAGACCGGGATATGCTCCTGCTCCATCCAGTCAAGCACTGTCTGCGCACACGCAAGCGCTTCCTTCGGTACGGCGGGGCAGTCCGGCACGGGGACGACCTCGTGCGAGCGCGCGCGGTAAAACCCGGCGACGGGATGGCCGTTTTGCTCTGCCACATTGAAGATCACCTTGCGGCGCTGCCGGGCGTCTTCCGGCGCGGGGAGAATGCCGGAGACGGAAAAGTCCAGCTTCCCGATGCGGTGCAGCGCGTCGTTCACGCGCTGCAATTTCAGAGAAAGCTCCTCCTCATAATCCATGTGGCGCAGCGCGCAGCCGCCGCAGCGGGGGTATGCCGGGCAGTCCGGCTCCGCGCGGTGCGGTGACGGGGAGCGAAGCGTTTCGCCCCGGCCCCATACGGCGGCGGATGTGCTGCGCACGATGCGCACATCCCATTCCTCGCCCACGATCGTTCCCGGAACGAATACGGCGCGCTCACCGATGCGGCAGACGCCCGCGCCCTCAGAGGTGTAGCCGGTGATGCGGGCGGGATATATTTCATTTTTTTTCAGTTCAGACGGTATTGTCAAGATCGATCACCCGCAGACATTTTACCATAGCTTTCGCGTATTGCCAACGGGAAAACACTTTGCTATAATGTGCGCGGTATAAATATTTGGAAAGAGGGTCGTTTCCTTGCCTCTGCTTTTGGATCTGTTCTGCGCGTTTTTCCGGATCGGGCTGTTCACCTTCGGCGGCGGCTACGCCATGCTGCCGCTTCTGCAGCGCGAGATCGTAGAAAAGAAGAAATGGGCCACGGAGGAAGAGATGTTGGACTACTTCGCCGTCGGCCAGTGCACGCCCGGCGTCATTGCGGTCAACACCGCGACGTTTGTCGGCTTCAAGGAGAAAAAGCTCTCCGGCGCGATCTTTGCCACGCTCGGCATCGTTTCGCCGTCGCTCGTGATCATCACCGTTATTGCGGCGCTGCTGAGCAATTTTGCCCACATCGCCGCCGTGCAGAATGCGTTTGCCGGCATCCGCGTTGCGGTATGCGTGCTCATTTTCAATTCCATCGTGAAGCTCTGGAAAAAGTCCGTGGTGGATAAGCTTACGCTCGGCGTGTTCCTCGCTGTGTTCCTCGGCTCTGTGCTGCTCAGCCATGTGAGCCCCGTGGTGTTCATCGTTGCCGCGGCGGTGCTCGGCATCGTTGTGCGCGTATGGCTGCGCACCGGAAAGGAGGGCAAGGCATGATCTACCTTCGTCTGTTCTGGGAGTTTTTCAAGGTCGGGCTGTTTTCCGTCGGCGGCGGCCTTGCCACGCTCCCGTTCCTCTATTCTCTCGGCGCAAAGACCGGCTGGTTCAGCACAGCGGATGTGGCGAACATGCTCGCCGTATCCGAGTCCACGCCCGGCCCCATCGGCGTCAACATGGCGACCTATGCGGGCTTTGACTGCGCCGGCGTTCTCGGCGGCGTCGTGGCGACGCTCGGCCTTGTCACCCCGAGCGTGATCGTCATCGTGCTCATCGCCATGGCGCTGCAGGCCTTCCGTACGAACAAATACGTGGATGCCGCGTTCTACACGCTCCACCCGGCCTCCACCGGGCTCATTGCCGCGGCGGGGTGGTCGGTGTTCGCGCTGGTGCTTGTGAACCTTGACGCTTACCGCGCCTCGTATCAGCTTGCCGACCTTCTTCAATGGAAAAACCTGATCCTGTTTGCCGTGATCTGGGTGCTCACCAATCTGGTGAAGCCGCTGAAAAAGCTGCACCCGGTCGTGTTCCTCGCCCTCGCTGCCATTGTGGGTATCGTATTCCGGCTCGGCGGTGTGTAAGTGAACATAATATAATTAACGTAATATTATTTACATAATTCGATAAACATAATTTGCTTTACATAATTATTGACGCGGCGACGTAGGCGAGCGCTGCGGAGAAAACGCCCTGGAGGAGCTTTCCTCCGAGGCGTTTTTGCATTTTCAGCCCTTCGGCGGCAGCTCCGGCCTGTCCGTGGACGCACAGCCCGCCCCAGCTCAGCAGAAATTCGCCCAGCGCAAGGCTTCCGGGCGTGAGCGGCAGGCCCGCCATTGCGCCGACGCCGCTCGAGAGCTCGAGCGCGCCGGTGAAGAGCGCACGGAAGAAGGAGAGCGGCCCGCCGGTGTAAAGCGCGAGCTCGCCCGCGAGCGTGTCCGGAAAGCCCAGCGCGCCGAGAGACGCGATCAGCGCAGAAAAGAAGATCACATATGCGCCGATCTGCAATATTGTCTGCCCTGCGGCGGTGACTGCGCCGCCGAGCGCCGCACCAAAGTCCGGCGTCTTCCGCGGCGGTTTGATCGGAGCTTCGCCGCCGCGCGTCCTCCGGCGGAAGAGAATGCCGACAGCGGCGGCGGAGATGGCGTGGATGCCCCAGAGCAGCATCCCCCACCCGGCGGAGCCGAACACTCCCACGCCGAGCGCGCCCACGGCGAACGCCGGGCCGGAATTATCGCAGAAGGCGAGCAGATCCTCGGCTTCGTCCCTTTGGAGCAAACCATCCCGATAAAGCGCCCCGATGCTTGCCGCGCCGAGCGGGTATCCGCCGGAGAGACCGAGCAGGAACACTGCCGCGCCCGCGCCGCTCACGCCGAAGAGCCGGGCGGCGGCCGGGGCGAGACGGCGCGCGAGCGCGTCCACCGCGCCGAGCCGCGTGAGCAGTCCCGCCGCGGCAAAGTACGGCAGGAGCGACGGCACGAGAAGCGCTCCCCACAGCCATAGCCCGTCGGCGGCACCCTGCCGGGCGTCGGCAGAGGAGAAGAGGAAGAGAAGAAAGAGCGCCGCGCCCACGGCGTATCCGAAAAAGCGTCTTTTCATCATATCGCTACTCTATGTCCTTACCGGACGGTTCATGCGGCATGTACGTCCTGCCGCGCTCATAGGATGACGGGGAAGGGGGCGGGGCTATGAAACTACGCGATACGGTAGCGGATCTTGCCGATTCGCTCGAACTGCCGGAGGAGGCGGTCTCCGATGCGATGCGCGTGACGCTCATCGGCCGGCGGCGCGCCGTGGTGGAGCATCACCGCGGACTGCTCGGATACGACGCGCAGAGCGTCGAGGTGAGCGCCGCCGCCGGGAGAGTGCGTATTCTCGGCGCGGAGCTGACGCTGCATGCCATGGACCGGGATACGCTGATCGTGACCGGGCGGATCGCCGCGGTGGAATATGCGTAAGGGGAAGACAGGACGCGTCGAGCGGCTGCTGCGCGGCGTCGCAGAGATCCGCATCACGGGCGCGGCGCCGTGGAAGCTCATCAACGCCTGCATCCACGAGCGCATCACCGTGGAGGGTGTGGAGTCGGACGATCTTATCACGTGCCGGGCGCTGATCTTCGCTGCCGACGCGGAGCGGGTAAAGTCGCTCGCGCCGCGCTGCGGCTGCGATGTCGAGGTGCTGTCCGTGCGCGGGAGACCGGTGTGGAAGAAGTTTCTGCACCGGCGGCGGTGGGCGGCGCTGTGCGCCGCAGCGGTCTCCGCGGCGGTGCTCGTCTCGTCGCTTTTCGTATGGGACATCCGCGTGACGGAGAACGATTCCGATGTGCCGGATGCGCTCATTCTGCACACGCTCGCGGAGCAGGGTGTGGGCGTCGGAAGCTTCTGGCCGGGCTTTCGGGGAGAGCGTATCCGTTCGCGCGCGCTTGCCGAGCTGCCGGGGCTCAGCTGGCTGGCGGTGAACGTCCGGGGAAGCACGGCGAGCGTGGAGGTGCGCGCCGCAGTGGAAAAGCCGGCGATCACCGATCCCCGGCAGGCCGCAGACGTGACGGCGTCGCGCTCCGGCGTAATTACCGAGATCCGCGTCTTTGAGGGGGAAGCGCTTGTTTCGCGCGGCGACGCGGTGACGGCGGGGCAGACGCTCGTGAGATGTGAGCGTGCTGCGCGCCGGGGCGAGACGCGCACCGTCCATGCGCGCGCCGAGATCACGGCGCATACCTGGTATGAGCTGACGGCCTCCGCGCCGCTTTCGGCACAGGAAAAAGAGAGCGCCGGCGCGGCGCGGTACCGCTTCGCGCTGCTTATCGGAAACGCGAGAATAAATTTTTACGCGGATAGTGGAATTTCGGGTACGGAGTGTGATAAAATTACAAGGATATGGCAGCTGGGCGTAAAAGACGTGTTTTCCCTGCCGGCTGCCGCCGTGATTGAGACCGCGCAGCCGTATACGCTCCGCGAAACGGCGCTCTCCCGCGCGGCGGTGCGCGCGTCGCTCGAAAAAGAGCTGCGCGCCGCGCTGCAGGAACGGCTCGGCGAAACGGGCGCGGTGCTCTCGGAATACTTTACCGAGTATGAGGAAAACGGCATACTCACGCTCACGCTGCGCAGCGAGTGCGAGGAGCGCATCGACGAAGAAACTCTCCGGCCATGACCGGATGAAGAATACAGGAGAATCCATGGAACGAATCATTTCCGCCGAGCGTGTCGAGGACATTCTCAATGTTTTCGGCTCGTTCGACCAGAATCTGCACATCATTGAAAAGGAGTGGAACGTCTGTGTCACGGACCGGGACGCGGAGCTGAAGATCTCCGGCGAGCCGGAGGACGTGGTATCCGCGGAAAAGGCGGTGCAGAACCTGCTGATGCTCGCCGCGCGCGGCGAGACCGTGGACGAACAGCGCGTGCGCTATGTGATCGGCATGATCCGCTCCGGACAGGAGGATCAGATCCGCGAGCTGGACAGCGGCGTTGTCTGCATCACGGCGAAGGGCCGTCCGGTCAAGCCGAAAACGCTCGGCCAGAAGGCGTATGTGCAGGCCATCCGCGAGAACACCGTGACGCTCGGCATCGGCCCCGCCGGTACGGGCAAAACGTATCTCGCCGTGGCCGCGGCGGTGGCGGCATTCCGCGAAAAGAGCGTTAACCGCATCATCCTCACGCGACCGGCGGTGGAGGCGGGCGAGCGGCTCGGCTTCCTGCCCGGCGATCTGCAGAGCAAGGTCGATCCGTACCTGCGCCCGCTGTACGACGCGCTCTTTGATATGCTCGGGCCGGAGACCTATAATACCTATCTTGAAAAGGGCAATATCGAGGTAGCACCGCTCGCGTACATGCGCGGCCGCACGCTCGACGACAGCTTCATCATTCTCGACGAGGCGCAGAACACCACGCGCGAGCAGATGAAAATGTTCTTAACGCGCCTCGGCTTCGGCTCGAAAATCGTCATCACCGGCGACGTGACCCAGATTGACCTTCCAGACGACAAGGTTTCCGGCCTGAAGGACGCCGTGCGGGTGCTGGACGGGGTGAAGGACATCGCCATCTGCCGCCTGACCGCCGCGGACGTAGTGCGCCACGCCCTGGTGCAGGAGATCATCAGCGCTTACGAGCGCTCCGCCCAGAAAAAGGAAGTCAAAAAACCGACCCGTCAGATTCAGGGCCGTTACCATCAGAGGAAGAATTGATATGAGACATAAAATCAACATCGTATTTGAGCAGCTGAGCCTGCAAAAATTTGCCATCAAAAGCATCATCCGCACGTGCATCAACGCGGTTCTGGACGCAGAGGGCATCAATGTCCCCTGCGAAATCAACGTCCTTGTGACGGATGACGCAGGCATTCAGGTGGTCAACCGGGAGAGCCGCCACATGGACAAGCCTACGGACGTGCTGAGCTTCCCCATGTTCCAGCTCATCGCCGGGGAGCCGCCCACGGACTGGACGGACTTTCAGGACCCGGAGACCGGGCTGGTGCCGCTGGGGGATATGTGTATTTCTCTGGAACGGGCGATCGCGCAAGCCAAAGAGTTCGGCCATTCCACCCGCCGGGAGGTGGGGTATCTCACCATCCACTCCATGCTCCATCTGCTGGGCTATGACCATCTGGACGAGGGCGAGGAAAAGAAGAAAATGCGCGGCAGAGAGGAAGCCATTGCCGCGTCCATCCCCAACATGAGCCGGGACTGAGGAGAAAAGAAAATGAAAACGAAATCCGCTATGATCACCATTGCCGGACGCCCCAACGTGGGTAAGTCTACCCTGACCAATTATCTGGTGGGCGAGAAGATCGCCATCGTATCCAACAAGCCCCAGACCACCCGCAACCGCATCTGCGGCATCGTGACGAGGGGCGA
>ERZ825896.3802-NODE-3802-length-12331-cov-14.195096_pt1 | contig 12331 bp, 2 predicted proteins | sample MGYA00519858_ERZ825896 | MGnify/ENA primary metagenome ERZ825896 (study PRJEB31778, sample SAMEA3449214) | human gut metagenome | biome: human gut; feature: human-associated habitat; material: faeces | place: United Kingdom | collected 2010/2012 ... | reverse complement strand
AAGTGGTTTTTGCCACTTCCTTTTATTTTTGCCAATAAAAATTATACACTAACGTAGAAATGCTAAATGTTGCAAAAATATTACGAATCTATCTTTGGAATAGGAAAAAGCATCTATGAAAAAAATGTAAAAAAAGATAGGAATAATACTCAAAAATTATTGACAAAAATTGTGCAATAATGCCAAGTGAAAAAACAGAGATAACAGAAGAAAGAGAAAAAATAAGAAAAAGAGAGAACGGAAAAACTGGAAAATAAGGGAAAAAAGAAAGATTGGAGATTTTTTTTGGATGGGAAAAGGCAATATGTAAAAAATATATAAAAATTGAATAGAAATACAAAAGAATTATATGAAAAATGGCAATAAAATGTCTGGTAATCATTACAAAAGTGTTAAAAATATTTGAAAATTCTATTGGAAATAAATCTAAAATTAGTATATAATAAAAATAACTTATAGAAAGTTCAAATTATAGAAAATGAAGGAGGAAATGCAAGTGCATAACATTAAGAGAAGAATTATGGGAAGCTTAATGGCTGTATTAATGGGTACAAGTACAATTTTAGGTACCTGTCCGGCTCCACTTTTTGCAGCTAATGTTTCCACAAAAGCAGAAGTGGAAGTTACTTCTGATGCATCTGAAGTGAATGCAAACCAGTATGGATTAGTTTCTGCAAAGCAGGGTAATATTTTACATGCATGGGATTGGAAGTTCACAGATGTAACAAAAAGTATCGAGGATATAGCAAAGGCTGGTTATTCTCTAGTACAGGTATCCCCATGCCAGGTATGTGAGAATACAACTACTAATAATGATTGGTGGAAGTTATATCAGCCATATGACTACAAGTTCGGAAATTCATTGGGAACAGCAGATGAATTTAAGGAAATGTGTTCCACAGCAGAAAAATATGGTGTTTCTATTATTGTCGATGTAGTAGCAAACCATATGGCAGGAACTGGTACTGGAAGTTGTGGTGAGAGAAAATCACAAGTAGACAGTTGGTGGACGGATGATAAGTTCCATAATACTGGAGTGAAGTTTACAGGTGCTTATGATGACAATCGTGAAATGATGGTACGTTCTAACATCGGTATGCCAGATGTGGCAACAGAGAGAGAAGATGTACAGCAAAGAATGATTTCATATCTGGAAACTTTATTGGATATGGGAGCTGATGGTTTCCGTTATGATGCAGCAAAGCATATCGGTACAACCAGCGACACTGGAAACTCAAAGGATACATTCTGGAAGAATATTTCCGCAGCCGTGGCTGCAAAGAAACCAGATGCATTGGTATATGGCGAGATTTTAAATAGTATGCCTGTATCAGATGAATATTATGTAAAAGATGGTATCAAAGTAACAGAAAGCCAGAAGGGCTGGGATATGAAGGACTTGGTACGAGGTGAAGGAACCGTTTCACAAAAGAGTGCATTTACATATACAAGAAAATCATCTGCTTCTAATTTGATTACTTGGGTAGAAAATCATGATACATATTTGAACCATTGGGGTAGTACAGGATTAGCAGACAACCATAGTCATAAGAATTATATGTCTGATGACCAGATTATGCTTGCATGGTCTACGGTAGCTGCAAGAGCAGATTCACAGGCACTTTACTTTGCAAGACCAGATGGTTGTTCAGAACCAGCAAATCCTAATGACAATGATGCAAGTAATACAATTCAAGGTAACTTGGGTATGAGTACAAAGAATTTTGATTGGAAGGATCAGAAGGTTGCATCTGTTAATAAGTTTAAAAATGCAATGGTAAACGAAGGGGAAGAATGCTCTACAAGTGGAAATCTTGCAATTATTAAACGTGGAAACAAAGGTGTTGTAGTTACTAACTTTGGTAGTGGTTCTGCAAACTTTGAGGTAAGCGGATTATCAGGATTAAAAGATGGAAAATACACAGATGCCAGTGGACAGAACGGAGAATTTACCGTATCTGGTGGAAAAGTTTCTGGATCTGTAAAGGGAAATTCATTTGTTGTATTATATGATGCAGATTCTGTTGTACAGGAGACAGAAGCACCAACAGCAACACCAGATGAAACACCAGTAGCAGGAGCAGCATCTGTTTCTTTTGAAAACGGTGGTGGTAAGTTTAAGGAAGCTGTAAAAGAAACAATCACTGTAAAGAATGCAGAATATGCATATTATAGTTATGATGGTGCTGATTGGACAGAAATCAAAGATGGAAAAGCTACAGTGACAATCGGTGCAGATGCAAAGAATATTGGTGATACATATGCTTTATATGTAAAGGCAATGGGCAAAGATGGAAAGTTGGTTGACAGCGAAAAGACTTATACATATTCAACAAGTTCAAGTGAATCTGGAACAACACATTCTTTGAAACTTAGAATCGCAAAATCAGAGCAGGCAACAGCACCTTATGTATACTTTAAAGGTAGTACAACTGCATGGCCAGGAGAGGCTATGACAGAAGAGGGTGACTATTGGGTATATGTATCTGATACAATGACAAGCGGAGAAGTAATCTTCAATGGCGGAACAGGAAGCTGGCAGGACCCTGAAATGGGTAAGGGTTGGCATACAGTAGCCGGATATATGCAATATAGTTTGAAAGACAAAGCAGTTACTGAATTTTCAGAAACAACGGAGGCAACTGTTTCTCCAGATGCAAAGAAGGCAAATAAGGCACCAGAATTTGTTCTTTCAACAACAATACCAACAGAGACACCAGCTACTCAGACAGCAGAACCAACAGAGGCACCAACAGCAACACCAGATAATGTGACAGGTGAGATGAGTATCTCTGTTAATAAAGAAGATGGTACACAGTTCGATACAGAAACATTACCAGTTACAATTAAGGTAGAAAATGCAACAGATGCTGTTTATAGCATTGACGGTGGTGCAGAAGTTAGCTTTGATGGTGAGACAACTGTTGAAGTTGGTGAAGGTAAGATTGCTGATACAGACGTAACATTGAAGGTAACAGCAACAGATAAAGAAGGCACAAGAAGTGCAACTACATATACTTACAAAAAGGTATTTAATCCTAAGAAAGCAGCAGAAGACCAAAAAGTAGGAACTGTTACAACAGCAGTTACTAAGATTAAGAGTTTGATGGAAGTAGTATCTGATGCAGCACAGGCAGATGCAGATGTACTTCAAGGAGAACCAGAAAGTAGTTATTTTTCAACAAACCCTAATAATCAGACTGGTGCAAAAAAGACAATCACATCAGCAAAAGATTTTACAGAGGATATGATTATTGCTCAGGGTGTGGCAAATGATGGTATTACCTCGTTCAAGGGAACACATGAAGGACCTGTATATGATACTTATGCTTTGTTTGGTGCATATGATGATACAAATGTATACATAGGTGTGCAATATACAAATGTAATTGATGTAATTGATCCAGCGCAAGGTTATCCAATCTCTGATAATGGAAAGCCTTCAGCAGGTGATATTCCACAAATGATGGTATTTGATACACGTTCTGGCGATTATACCGATGGTACTGCAAATGATACAAAACAGAAGACAGCATGGGACACAAATGTCAAGTTTGCAGGGGATGCAAAGGTAGATAAGTTATTTGTTTATTCAGCAAAGGCAGAAGTAAATAATACTGCATTATTTAAGTCGGTAAATGGAATTGTAGATTATAACACTGTAATTTCTTCAAAAATAGCTTCGACAGGAAAAACAGGAATTACATACAAATATGAAGATGGCTTCTTCTGCAAGAATATGTATGGTATTAAAAGAAATGGATATGATGGTTATACACCAGCAGATTTAAATAGTGATTCGTCTGAATGGATTGACTTCTTAACAACAAGTCATGACACAGATAAAGACACATTTATGATTATGACTATACCAATGTCAACTTTAGGAGTAACAGCTGATAAGGTTGCATCTGAAGGAATTGGTGTTATGAGTATTTCAACATTTGGGGCAAGTGGAATTGGAAGTTGTCCACAAGATTTAAGTATGTTAGATGTAGCTTGTGATCCGTATGGTCCGGATGAGTCGACATCAGCAGAAAAAGAAGATGAAGATACTGTTACAACTAAATTGGCACAACTTGGGGGCTCTGTAGATAATCCTATTAAGACACCTAAGCCAAGTACATCAGCAGAAGTGACAGCAACACCAGATAGTAGTGTAGCAACAGCAACACCAGAGGTTACACCATGTGTAACAGCAACACCAGAAGCAACAGATAGTAGTGTGGCAACAGCAACACCAGAAGCAACAGATAGTAGTGCGGCAACAGCAATACCAGAAGTTACACCACATGTAGTAGCAACACCAATTGTACCAGAAGATACAGATCAAATGGTTGTAAACTTTGGTGCAGAAAAAGCAGCTCCACAGGTTGCCGGAACAACTTTGAAATTAGAGGCAAAACCATATAACACAACAGGAACTTGTCAGTATCAGTTTGTAGTTGACGGTCAGGTTGTACAGGAATACTCAGAAAGTGCTTCTCATAATTGGTATGCAACTTCAGGAAAGCATACAATTAGTGTAAGCGTAAAAGATCAAACAGGAAAATATGTTGTAGTTGAGAAAAACTATACAGTTATGGGTGATAATCCAGCGACTCAGGAACCAACAGCAACACCAGAGGTTACACCATGTGTAACAGCAACACCTGTACAGTCACCAACAATTGAGGATCCAAAGGAAACAGAAGCACCAGTTGAAATTACTGTAAAAGCATCCTTTGGAAAGGCTTCACCACAAAAGGTAAATACTGCTATTAAGATTACACCAAGAGTAAGTGGTACAAAGAATAGTTACAAATACTCTATTATGGCTGAATTAAAGAACAGCACATATACACAGCGTGTTGCAAGTAATTCAACAGCAAAGAGTGTAACTTGGAAACCGAAAAAAGCAGGTACTTATAAGATTACGATTTCAGTTACTGATTCAGAAGGATATAAGGGCGTAAAGACTTACAACTATGTAATTAAACAGCCTAAACTAACTGTAAAGGGAAGCATTAGTAAGAAATCAATTAAGCTTGGTCAAAAGGTTAAGATTACAACAAATGGTACAGCAAGTAAGGGTACTTTGAAGTTTAAGATTACTTCTAAGAAGAAGGGTGACAAGAAAGCAGTTGTACTTAAGAAATACAGTACAAAGAAAACTTGTATCTGGAAGCCAAAGAAGAAAGGAACATATACAATTACTGTATATGCGAAAGACGGAAGTGGAAAACAGGTTAAAAAGACTCTTAAACTAACTGTAAAAGCAAAGAAATAATAAAAATTCTTAAAATAGGTAAATATAGGGGCTGCAACAATTTTGTGGCTCCTATTTTTTCTCTCACTGTATAGAAATATTTGTGAAGAATGTACAATGAAATATGATAATATGATGTTCTTTTTTACATTATTTTGTAGAAGTATCTAAAAATGGAAATATAAGGGAATATTATTGAAACGAAAATGTGTAAATGATAAAATATAGAAAAATACACCAATATCACATTTTAAGATATGAGACATAGGAAAAAAAGAATGGAGGAAATAGAATGGCAAGAAAGAAAGTTCTTAGTGTAGCATTAGCTGCTATGTTGTCTACGAGTACGGTATTTGGAAGTTTACCACAGTTCTCGCAGATAGTATCAGTTAATGCTAAAAAAACTACAAGTGAAGATCAGGATGTGGAAGAAACAGAGGTAGTAACCGATGCAGAACAGGTAGATGCATCTAGTTATGGATTATGTGATAACACAAAGGATGGTGCTATTTTGCATGCATTCTGTTGGTCTTTCAATACCATTAAAGAAAATATGAAGGATATTGCAGAGGCGGGGTACACAACAGTACAGACATCTCCTGCAAATGCTTGTAATGATAGTAGTCCAGGAATGATTTTGTATGATCCTAATAATAAAGATGATTCCTACGATGGAAAGCGGGGATGTTGGTGGTGGCATTATCAACCAACAGATTGGACTGTAGGAAATTATCAGTTGGGTACAAGAGATGATTATAAAGCAATGTGTGAAGAAGCGGACAAATATGGTGTAAAGATTATTACAGATGTGCTTCCAAATCATACAACACCCGATATTGCAAGAGTTTCAGACAACCTTGCAAATGCTGCAGGAGGAAAGGGGAAAGGTCAATTATACCATGAGAATGGTTTTAATGAAATTAATGATTATAATAATCGTTACGAATGTACCCTTGGTCAAATGGGAGGACTTCCAGATGTAAATACTGAAAATCAAGGATTTCAGGCATATTACTTAAAATACTGTAATGACATTATTTCTTTGGGATGTGATGGGTTCCGTTATGATACGGCAAAACATATTGGTGTTCCGAGTGATCCTAAGGATAGTTCTAATACCAGAGGTGTGAATGATTTTTGGGATATAGCCACTGGAAAAAAAGCGGTCAATGGAATTAGTTTGAATAAAGCGGACGAATTATTTATTTATGGAGAAGTATTACAGGATCGTAATATTCCGTATAATGAGTATGCCTCATATATGAATATGACAGCGAGTGGATATGGTGGAACATTAAGGTCTGCTATTGGAAGCAAAGATTTTTCTACAGGTCGAATCTCAGATTGGAATCATGCTACACCAAATCGAATTGTAACTTGGGTAGAATCGCATGATACCTACTTTAATAAGCATGAATCTGCATGGCTGAATGATTGGCAAATACGTGCTTGTTGGGCAATTATTGCAGCAAGGGATAATGGTACACCACTATTCTTTTCAAGACCAGATGGTTCAGATGGACCTTCTACAAATTATGTAGGAAATAATGTGCTTGGAGCGAAAGGTAACGACCAGTTTAAGCATCCAGAGGTGGCTGCATGTAACCGTTTTCGTAATGCAATGGTCGGAGAAAAGGAATATTTAAGCAATCCAAATGGAAGCGGAAGTTTGTTAGCAATTGAAAGAGGAAATAAGGGTGTTGTAATTGTAAACCTTGGTTCTGATGCATCTAATATTAAATTGCAGAAAGTAGCAGATGGAACGTATACAGAAGAAGTAAGTGGAAAACAGGTGCAAGTTTCTGGAGGTACTTTAAATTATACAGTACCAGGTGGAACTGTTGCAGTAGTATACAATCCAACAGCGATTACAAAAGACCCATCTGTATCTGTTTCTAAGGATACAGGAACATTTACTGATCCATTTGATTTAAAATTGACACCTGTAAATGCGACAAAAGCAACCTATTCCATCAATGGTGGTGAAGCAGTAGAATTTACAAAGGCAACTACTGTTAAGATTGGTGAAGGATGCGAAATTGGCGATAAAGTGACAGTAAAAGTAACAGCTACTGGTGAAGGTGAGCCATTTGAGAAGACATTTACATACACAATGGCAGATGCACCACAGTATAAGATGTATCTTCGTGTGAAAAAATCTGATTTTGACAGTGCACCAACATTATATTTATATGATTCGGAAACAGGAAAAACGGCTTTAAATGGTGCATGGCCAGGAAATGCCATGACAGCAGAAGGCGATTATTATGTATATACAAGTGATACAGTAGATAGCGGAGTTGCTATTTTAGTGTCTGGTACATGGAGAAGTACAGAAGATATGCAGCCGGGCTTAAGTGTAAATGGTTATATGGAATACGACAAATCCTCGAATAAGTTTTCAACATTTACAATTGAGACAAAACCGCCAGTTACAAAGGAACCTACAAAGGAGCCAGAAAAGACTGCCACACCAAAACCGTCTTCAACAGCTACTACGACACCAATCAAAACGGCTACACCAAAACCAGAAAATACAGCAAACTCAAAAAGTCCAAGTATTTCTGTTTCAGTGGAGGATGGCAGTTCATTTACAACAGAAACAGAGTCTGTAAAAGTAAAGCTGGCAAATGCAACAAAGGGTACTTATCGTGTTGATAATGGTCCAGAAAAGAGTTTTGGAACTAGCACAACAGTTGTTTTAGGACAAGGAAAGATAGCAGATACAGATGTTACATTGGAAGTGACAGCGGTGTCTGGAAGTAAAGAAGTAACAAAAACATTTACTTATCATAAAGTATTTGATGGTGAGAAAGTAGAAGTAAAGGCATCAGCCCTTCAAAAACTGCAAAGTTTATTTGAGGTGGTTGCAGAGGCAGCGCAGACAAATACAGCAGCAGAAAGTGATGCTTACTATGCAACTAACCCAGATGGGAAACTAGGAAAAGAGGCAACCATTACAGGAATGGCTGATTTTACTCAGGATATGCTAGTTGCTCGTAGCGGTGCGTGGGATGTACCAAATGCATGGAACGGAGCGCATGAAAATAGTGTAGCAGATTGCTATGGCTTATACGCTGCTTGGGATAGTGACAATCTTTATATTGGATTGGAAATGGTAAATACTACAGATACATGGGCAAATGGCGGCGAGGGTCCTCTTTTGGATGGGGGAAAAATGTCCAATGTTCCAATTGTTTTGGCATTAAATACTGGCAAAGGAAATAAAATGACAGGAAAGTGCCCTTCTGATATGACAGGTCATGTATGGCAGTGTAATTTGGAATTTGAAACAAGAATTGATCATTTGTTGTTCTCTAGCGCACAGGGAACTGGAGACCCTGGAATGTTTACTGCAGGTGCGGATGGTAACAGTGATTACAAGGAGAATTTGGTGTCATTTAAGGATGCTGGAATTACATTAAAGATTGAAGATGGAAGTATTGCACCTGAGATTATGCACTTGGTAGGATCTAGTGATGTTGCAGATGCACATGATAGTTCTAAGTATCAGGATGCTATGAAGGCAGGACACGATCGCAAGTATGATACATTTTTTACGTATACAATACCTTTGAAAGCTTTGAATATTGATAAATCCTATATTGAAGCAAATGGTGTTGGAATTATGGGTCTCGGTACAAGACAGACATCTGCATTAGACTGTATACCACATGATCCATCTATGTTAGATAATACAATGGAAGCTTATTCGGCTGGAGATAATACATCATATGAAAAAGAAGATTTAGATATTATTACAGTACCATTGGCAGCGGTAGGAAATGCCAAAGGTGGTGGAGAAGGTTCTGGGGAGGTTTCGAAAACAGAAGAACCGAAAAAAACAGAACAACCAACCAAAACAAATGTACCAGAAAAAACAGCGGGAGCAACAAAAACAGAGACTCCAAAGAAAACGGAAGAGCCTACAAAGACAGAAACTCCAAAAAAGACAGATGCACCTCTTGAAACAGCAGTGGTAGCAACAAGTAATCCTGGAGATAAATTTACAGTAAACTTTGGTGCAGATCGTTCTTCTCCTCAGCTTAATACAACTAAATTAAATTTAAAAGCAGTTGCTTATAGTGGAAAGAAAAGCTATAAATATGAATTTTTAGTAGATGGTGAAACGGTACAAAAAGCTTCTACGAAGGATACTTATAGTTGGTCTCCAAGTACAGGAAATCATACTATAAAGGTTATTGTGGAAGATGCAGATGGAACAAAGATTTCCTGTGAGAAGAAATATGTAATAGAAAGTACGGAAGGCCAGACAACACCTTCTACGAAACCAACAACTGCACCTACGAAGGAACCGACAAAAACTGCTTCGCCAAAGCCTACGGATAGTGTGGTACCATCAGGTGAGTTGATGGCGAGATTGAAGTTTTCAGCTGTATCACCACAAAAAGTTGGAAAAGCAATTGGATTGAATTTAGTTGCAGTTGGTGGAACCGCTCCATATAAATACTCTATAACAGTTACCGATAAAACAGGAAAACCTGTTAGATTATTAAATAAATCTAATTCTGGTACTGTTACATGGAAACCATCAAAAGCAGGAACATATAAGATTTATTGTATGCTTGAAGATGCAAATGGTGATGTAGTAATAAAAAATACGACATATACAATTAAGGCATCAAAGACAATTACAGTAAAAGGTTTCAAAGCAAGCAAATATGCTGTGGCAAAAGGTAAGAGTGTGAAATTTACTATGAAGGCGGTATCTTCTAATAAAGGAAAAGTACAATACAAACTTTCTGTACAGAAGAAAGGTACTTCTAAAAAGGTAGTTATTAAAAAGTATTCCTCAAAAGCAACGTTCACTTGGAAAACAAAGAAAAAGGGTAAATATACCATTTATCTGACGGTGAAAGATGCAAAAGGAAAAACAACAACAAAGAAGTTAAGTAAACAGATTACAGTAAAATAATAGGTAAGAAGAAAAAGGAAGAAGTCAAAAGCAGAAATGCTGGAGGCTTCTTCCTTTTTGTGTTATAGGAAAGATTGATTTATATTGCTAAAAATATAAAATTAAACTTAAAAATGCAGTTTTAGATAAGAAAAATTGTTAAAAATGTAGAAATTTAAGAAAAATGAAAAATAATTGTTATATTTCTTAAAAAAATGGTAATATAAACATAGTGTTTTTATAAGGTCAAAGAATGGCTTTGTAGAAATATAAGGTATATGGCAGTTTATAGAAATATATATTCTTAATTAAATAATCGCCAGAAAGTTAAAAAAAGAAATGAAAAGGAGAAAAGTGAATGAAAAAAAACAAAAAAGTAATTAGAAGATTAGGGTGTTGTCTATTAGCAGGTGTAGTTGCAACAACAACCGTGGGACCGTTTAATCTTAATAAGAAGGTGAAGGCGTTTAGCACGATTACAGTTGGCACAGAAGGGAAAAAAGTAGTATCGAATCCTAAATTTTTAGGCTTGAGAGATATGTATGAATGGTGTAGTTTTATTGATAAAAAGGAGTTTAAAACTGCAGAAGAGATTGAAAATCATCCTGTTTATTATTCAAAAATGTTACATGAGAATGTTTTTATAGGAAAAGATAGAAATGATAATGAATGGTATGGTGATTGTGTTGCTCTGACATTTGGTGCACCACATAGTTACCCATCTGGTTCTATGCCTGTTTTTGTTAATGTGAGATGCTATAGTTCTTCTGATGGAGTAAAGGACGGAACAATGCCAAAGGGAGCAAATGTAAAATATAATGGAGAGGATGTATTTGCACCTGCAATAGAAATTGGTGAAAATACATTAGGTAGTAGTAAGATTACCAAATTATATGTACCAGAAACATACAAGCTTATAGCAGATAGAGCGTTTAAAGGGAGAGATACTTTAGAGGCGGTCAGTTTTATAAATGTTGATGGGGAAACGGAAAATAGTGGATCTGAATTAGTAGCTATTGGAGATGAGGCTTTTGCAGAATGTTCTTCATTAAAAAAGGCCATTTTGCCAACAAAATTGTTAAGTATTAGTGATAATTTTTTGAGTAACTATTCCATGGTTTCTGAAAGACCTATGGGAAGTCAGGTTTATAGGAATTGTAAGGCAATTAATTCTGTTTTTATTGATGCAGAAAATGAAAATATAGTAATTCCGAAAGAATTATTTGCGGGTTGTGAAAATATTAGTAGTATTAATATTAAGGCAAAATACGCAATTATTTGTGAGGGTGCTTTTAGCGGTGCAGGAGCAAATGCTTTAAAAGATTTTGTATTGAACTGCGATGCAAAAATAGGAAGTTATGCGTTTAGTAATAATAGTTCATTGGAGCGTGTTGTATTTAATGGACAGATAGATTTTGAAGAACTTGATTCGAAGTCATCATATACCGAAAGTAAAGCGGTGTTTTACAAATCGTTTTTACAGAAGAGTGGTAGGGAAACATCTGTAGAGTTTAATGGAAATACAAAGGTTAAATTACCTGAAAAATGTTTTAGCTCAACAGGATATTTGAATAAAATTGTGTATGGGGATAAAGTAGAGTATATTCAAATAGGAGCATATGTATTTGAGGATACAGGTATTGGTGATTTGGATTTTACAGGGAAAAAATTGTATGTTGTTGATAATGGACTTGCTGGACTAACAAATACAAAAGCAATTAGCTTTAATAGTACGGATAGTACTTATCTTTATGCGAATGCGTTTGGTACAAATGTAAATACAGAAATATCGACAAATAAAATATCAACAGTAAATAAGATAACAGTAAATTCTAAAACTGTTAAACTTTGTTCTTTTGAGAGTGTTGAGGACGGAGTTGAATTGATATTTGGAGATAAAGTATCAATCTTTTCGTGGGGTAATACGTCTGCTGGATATAGTATGGGTGGTATTAAAAATGTGTATGTAACCAGTCCAGATACTGATTTGAAATTATATGAAAAAATACCAAATGAGGGGTACAGCTTTTATGGTTATGCAGGAACAAGGTATCAGGAGTATATTGTTAATTCTGCAAATAAAGTAAGTTGGAATAGTTATATAAGGGAACTACAAGCTTGGAATGCACAAGATTTAGGAGATACACCAACCATGGTGAAATCAACAG
>ERZ825896.3784-NODE-3784-length-12362-cov-4.520923_pt1 | contig 12362 bp, 13 predicted proteins | sample MGYA00519858_ERZ825896 | MGnify/ENA primary metagenome ERZ825896 (study PRJEB31778, sample SAMEA3449214) | human gut metagenome | biome: human gut; feature: human-associated habitat; material: faeces | place: United Kingdom | collected 2010/2012 ... | reverse complement strand
CTTCCCGCCGTTTTCTGTGCGGGCGCGGGAGGGAGGGAGAGCGCACAGAGAAAAGAGCGGCGAATGGACTTAAAAGAATCGATTTCAATTAAATTAATAATTAATACATTTATTAATTTATGTATAATGACAGTATTTGCAGTTATGACTGGAACTCATTTTGAACAGGAAAGTTATGTATTAATTCTTTATTTTTTAGTGCCATTTATGATAACCAATGTTGCTAACATTTTAACAATGCGTTTATTAAAAAATAAGTCAAACGACATTGTAAATATGACGATAATGTTATTAATCAATGCGATTCTATTTAAAATTAATATAAAGTTTCCTAGTGTTTATGAAACTTCAAGTGTTTTAGTATGGTTAGTTTTATTAATTATAACAGTATTTTATTTTATAAAAGCTGTTTATCAATTTTATGAAGAGGAGGATGATTATATATGGAACTTGCAATAGATAGGCTAACAAAACAATATAAAAATAAAATTGCAGTGGATAGAGTTTCTATAAAACTAAAACCAGGAGTTTATGGATTACTTGGTGCAAATGGAGCAGGAAAAACAACACTTATGAGAATGATATGTGGTATTCAAAATCCAACTTCTGGTCAAATTAAATATAATGGAACAGATATAAAAAAACTAGGGGAGGATTACAGACAAGTTCTTGGTTATTTACCACAAGATTTTGGATACTATCCAGATTTTACAGCTTATGATTTTTTAATGTATATTGCTGCATTAAAGGGATTATCAAAAGAAAAGGCTGAAATGAGAGTGAATGAGTTATTACAAATAGTTAATTTGGAAAATGAAAAAAAGCAAAAAGTAAAGACATTTTCTGGAGGAATGAAACAAAGATTAGGAATTGCACAAGCAATGTTAAATAGCCCAAAGATTCTAATTTTAGATGAGCCAACAGCAGGACTAGACCCAAAAGAAAGGGTAAAGTTTAGAAACTTAATTAGTAGTTTTTCACAAGATAAAATTGTAATATTATCAACTCATATTGTATCAGATATTGAATTTATTGCAGATGAAATTATTGTGATGAAAGCAGGTAAAAAGATATTAACAGGAACGCCAGAAGAGCTTTTACAAGATTTAAGAGGCAGTGTATGGAAATGTGTTGCTTATGATAAAAAAGAAGTAGAAATGCTGAATCATAAATATTGTATTATTAATATTCATCAAGAAAATAATACAACAGAATTAAGAATTGTAAGTAGGCAAAAACCATCTGTGAATGCTGTTAATATAGAACCTAATTTAGAAGATTTATATTTAGCATATTTTCAAGATAATGAAAAATAGAAAAGAAAGGAATGAACAATATGGGAACATTAGTGAAATTTGAATTAAAGAAATTATTTAATAAAAAAATGAATATTATTGTAATCATAGTTTGTTTGTTTTTAATAACATTACTATTTTCTATGGCAGGTAAAGATTTTCTAGCAACAGATAAGAGTGGAAAATCTTATAAAGGTAAAGAGGCTATTAGTGTTAGAAAAGAACAAATGAAAGAGATTTCTGGAACTTTAACAAATGAAAAGATTATAAAAGAAATAGAAAAATTGATATAAATTTTTATCATAAAAACTGTTAGATTAATAAAATTTTCTAACAGTTTTATTTAACTTTGTTAAATATTGTAAAAAAAGTATCAATAACAATTAAAATAATTAAAATATAAGTAATTATTTTAGGAATTTTATAAATAAATTTATCTATTAATGGTCTTAGTAAGAATATAAATAAAGTGGATGCGAGTCCCCAAACTAAGGCCATTTCTAATGATATATACTTTCCAATATGATATTTATGATTGGAATAATCCCAAAAGGTAATATTAAAAATTTGTTCTATTAATATGCCACCTATTAACTCAATTATTGATAAGAAAATGCATATTGAAACAAAGAAGATAATAAATTTTAAAAATTTATTTGTATTAATTTTTTTAAAAATAAAATCAAAGAAAATAATAATTATGATTGCTCCAATACCATATACTGGTGTCCATGGACCATATAAAATTCCTGATCCACCATCCCATTTAAATAATGTATAAAAACATGTCTCAAGTAAAAAACCAAGTATAGAACAAATAAAGAAATAATTAGTATAGTACATAAATTTCACCACTTTTATTATGGTGAAATATGGAAATAATATACAATTAATTTAATATTTTGTCGATAAGACCATATTTTAATGCTTCATCCGCACTTAAAAAATAATCTCTTTCAGTATCTTCGGAAACCTGTTTAATATCCTTACCAGTATTATCTGATAACATTTTATTTAGCTTATCTTTTAATTTTAAAATACGCTCAGCAGCAATTTTTATTTCTGTTGCCTGACCTTGTGCTCCACCAAGTGGTTGGTGAATCATTACTTCACTATTTGGAAGAGCAAATCTTTTTCCCTTTGTTCCGGATGACAATAAAAATGCAGCCATGCTTGCAGCCATTCCAACACATATAGTTGAAACATTGCTTTTAATAAAATGCATTGTATCATAAATAGCCATACCAGCTGTTACACTACCACCCGGTGAATTTATATAAATACTAATATCATTATGATTTAAAGAATCTAGATATAATAATTCTCCAATTACAATATTAGAATTTATATCATCAATTTCACCACTTAATATAATAATACGATCTTTTAATAACCTTGAATAAATGTCATATGCTCTTTCGCCATTATTTGATTTTTCAATTACGGTAGGTACTAATGCCATAAATTATCACCTCTAATAATATAATAAGTTCAAAATAATTATTTTATACATAAATTAAAATGACAAATTTTTATTATACGATATTTTCTTGTAGATATTTATGATGTAGTATTAGCATTATATATTCAAAATGTAATTAAAAAAAAGATAGTTTTATTTTAATTACTGTTAAATAAAGTTGACAATTATGATGTATTATGTGAAAAAATAATGATAAATAAAAAAATATAAATAGATACTATAAGAAGGTTTAGTAGACATAATAGCTTTTATAAAGTGTAAAATTACCTAATTATATAATAAAGAAAGTGACAAAACACTATAAATTTGATAAAATAAGGTTAGAATAAGAGGGAAAGTTATGGGAAAGAAAATAAAAGTAAATTTTCGTGGAGCTTTAACAAAGGAATTTGATAGTGAAGTTACACTTTTAGAAGTTAGTGAGTCTTTTAAAAATAATTTTGATTATCCAATACTTGCTGCTAAAGTAGATAATGATATTTGTGATTTAAGTGAAACATTGTCTAAAAAATGTGATATTGATTTTTTTGATCGAAGTTCTTCTGTAGGAAATTCTATATATAGTAGAGGATTACAATTTATTTTAATACTTGCTGTACATAGATTATTTAATGGGCAAGCAAAAGTATTTATTGAACATTCTATTGATAAAGGTTTTTATTTTGAAATAGAAGGCGCAAGTATAAATAAAAATACTATGTCTAAAATAGAAGAAGAAATGCACATAATAGTAAATGAAGATTTAAAATTTACGAAACTTAGTGTTGCAAGATTAGATGCAATTAAGTTTTATCACAAAAAAAATATGTTAGATAAAGAGAAAGTTCTTAAATACATTAGTAATACTTATATAAATCTATATCGATTAGATGATATTTATGATTATTTTTATGGAGAAATGCCATATAGTACAAAAGATATAGATGAATTTAAACTAACATATATTAGAGAAAATGGTTTTGTATTAAGCTATCCAGATATTTATAACCCAGAAATAACACTTAACTATAAACATCATGAAAAATTGTTTGATAAATTCTTAGAATATACAAGATGGGGAAGAATGCTTGGTATTGATAATGCTGCTGATTTAAATCAAAAGGTATCAACTGGAAACTATAATGAAATTATAAGAATATCAGAAATTAATTATAATAATCAACTTAATGAAATTGCTGAAGATATTAGGAATAAAAATGGAAAAATTAAATTAGTTTTGATTGCTGGTCCATCATCAAGTGGAAAAACAACAACCTCTAAAAAACTAGAAGGATATTTAAAGAGTAAAGGTATTAATACTTTTAGTATTTCCATTGATGATTATTTCTTTGATAGAGAAAAGACACCACTTGATGAAAATGGTGAACCTGATTTTGAGTCTTTAAGAGCTATTGATGTTGAATTATTTAATAAACATTTACTTAAATTATTAGATGGTGATAGTGTAAACTTACCAATATATAATTTTGCAACCGGTAAAAGAGAATATCAAAAAACACCTGCAAAGTTAGATAGTGGTACTGTTATTATTATTGAAGGGTTACATGCTCTTAATGATGAATTAACTATCTCTATTGATAGAAAAGAAAAATATAAAATTTATATTAGTCCACTTACACAACTTAATGTTGATAGCCATAATCGTATTTTTACAAGTGATACAAGAAAATTAAGAAGAATTGTAAGAGATAATAAGTATAGAGGTTATGGAGCAGCCGATACTTTAAGACAATGGAAGAAAATACGTGAAGGTGAGGAAAAATATATTTTTCCATTCCAAGATGATGTAGATAAAATAGTAAATTCGGCTCTTTTATATGAAATTAGTGTTTTAAAAGTATATGTAGAGCCATTACTATTCTCCGTTGATGAAAATGATGAATTTTATCCTGAGGTACTTAGATTGATTAATTTTTTAAGGAATTTTTTACCAATACCTAGTGAAGGCGTACCAGCCGATTCTGTTTTAAGAGAATTTATTGGTGGTAGTATATTTTATTAATGAAAGGATGAATAGGAAATGATAAAAGTTGCAATTAATGGTTTTGGTCGTATTGGACGTTTAGTTTTTAGATTAATGGAAGAAAATAATGATTTTGAAGTTGTTGCTATAAATGATTTAACAGATGCTGAACAATTAGCATACCTTTTAAAGTATGATACAAATCATCGTAATTATAGAACAGATGAAATTAGTTTTGAAGGAAATGATATAATTGTAGGAAATCACAAAGTAAAAGTATTTGCTGAAATGGATCCTAAGAATTTACAATGGAAAGATTTAGATATTGATATTGTTATGGAATGTACTGGAAAATTTGTTTCTAAAGATGCAGCCATGGCACATATTGATGCAGGAGCTAAAAAAGTTATTATTTCTGCACCTGCTAAAGGAGATTTAAAAACAATTGTTTATAATGTAAATCATAATATATTAGATGGTAGTGAACAAGTAATTAGTGCAGCATCATGTACAACTAATTGTTTAGCACCCGTACTTGATATTTTAAATAAAGAGTTTGGTATTGAAAAGGGCTTTATGACAACTGTTCATTCATATACAAATGATCAAGTAATATTAGATGTTGCTCATAAAAAAGGAATAAAAGCAAGACGTGGTAGAGCAGGAGCAGCCAATATAATTCCATCTTCAACAGGAGCAGCAAGTGCTATTGGAGCAGTTATTCCTGAGTTAAAAGGTAAACTAGATGGAAGTGCTCTAAGAGTACCAACACCTGATGGTTCAGTAGTTGATTTAACACTTGAATTATTTAAAAGTGTAACAGTAGAAGAAATAAATAAGGCATTTGAAAACAATCAAAGTGAAACAATTAAATTCACTATGGATCCTATTGTATCAAGTGATATAATTGGGTCTAGAGTAGGAGCACTTGTTGATGGACTTCTTACTAATATTTTAACAGTAGAAGGAAGACAACTTGTAAAAGTAGTTGCTTGGTATGATAATGAAATGGGTTATAGTGCTCAAATGGTTAGAACTGCATATTATTTAGGAAAGTTAATGAATAAATAAAAAAAATTAAAACTAGATTCATAATGAACCTAGTTTTCTTATAAATAAAAATCATCAATATCAGTATTAAAATAATGATTATTTTTATCTATTTCATATATTTGTTTAAATGTTTCCGTAAATTTATCTTTAGTAGTATAATTAACTAAATCAGATAAAGAAACAATTCCTATAGCTTTATTATCTTTAGTAACAATTAATCTTTTTACTTTGTTTTTACCCATAATATCAAGGGCTTCATATACATCTTGATTATAATTAACGGTTATTAATGAATTATGTTTATTTATTACGTCATTAAATTCATTAACAATAAGATCCCTATCTGTAACCGTTCCTATAATCTTATTATTATCGATAATAGGTAAAAAGCCAACATCATATTTTTTCATTATATTAGCAATCTTTTTAATATCATCATTTATACGACAAACTATTATTCCTTTAGTCATTACTTTTTCAATATCCATTTTTATCACCAATAATAATATTTACTTTTAAAATAATAATATACATATAAATAAATATAATATATTGGTGATAATATGTATAAAAGAGCAAGATATAAACATAAATTATTAATTTTTAATAAATATAAAAAAAGAAAAAATATTAATAAAATAATTATACTTATTATCTGTTTGTTTTTATCTATTATTTTTACTTTTAAATTTATAAATAAAAAAGTATCACCAATATTATTTAATTATGCCCAGTCTTATGTCAAAAAAATAAGTAATTTAATAATAAATAAAGCTATATCAAAGCAAGTAGCAGAAGATTTGAATATTGATGATTTATTTATAATTACTAAAGATGATAGTGGACAAATTAAAACCATTGATTTTAATCCTATATTAGTTAATAAAACACTTACATTAATTACTAATAACATTCAACTTAATTTAAAATATCTAGAGGAAGGTAAAATAGATTTAATTGAACTTCCTGACAATGTTGATATCGATTTTAATGAAGATAAAATTAGTAAAGGTATTATATATGAAATACCTACAGGTGTTATATTTAATAATTCTCTTCTTTCTAATTTAGGACCAAAAGTACCTGTTAAATTAAGTATAATTGGAGATATTGTGAGCACTATAAATACAAAGGTAACGAATTATGGTATTAATAATGCAATTATAGAGGTAAGTGTACTTGTTGAAGTGGAAGAGTTAGTAATACTTCCTATTACAACAAAAAAAATAAAAGTAGAAACAAGTATACCAGTTGCCATTAAATTAATACAAGGTACTGTTCCTAATTATTATTTTAATGGTATAGATAAAAATTCACCTAGTTTATCAATACCTATAGAGTAAAAAATGATGTATATTTAAGTTTAAATTTGTATTTAATAAAAATAAAATATATGTTATACTAATAATAGAATAGAAGGAACGAAAAATGAAGAGAAAAATTATATGGTCAAGATTTTTTATACTAGTTGCTGTTGTTTTATCAATCTTTTTAGGTATATATTGTATATTAAGAAAGCCTATAAAAAAAATAGTATCGAAAGATATAGAAGGCTTTATTGCCTCTAATGATATAAGTGTAAAAATATATGATGAAGAATTTAAAGAAAATAAAGATATTATAAGAGGTAAAAAAATTAAAATTAATGATAATGAAATAAAAGATGAAAGTGGTAAAATTTATTATAAAATAAAGGATAAAGATATAAAGGGATATATTTTAAAGGATAATTTTACTAAAGATGAAAAAGAGACTGTATTAGAAAAGGAGATGTATGTAAGAACATATTTAACTGTATATAAGAATCTTGATAATGCAGAAATATTATCTACTATAAATAAGGGTGAAAAATTAGATATAATTGGTTTTGATAAATTATTAGATGATGGAACAGTTAATAAATATCAAATAAAATATAATGATATTACAGGATATGTATATGGTAAATATTTAGTTAAAACAAAAGAAGAGGCTCTTCTTAATTATGATGAAGATGGATTATATCAAAAACATTTAAATTGTAATGATGTATATGATATTGGGACAGCTGGTAATTTAGATTTTTATCCTGTTAATAAACCAAAATTTGAAAATAATGTTATGCCATCTGAAGTTAGAGCCTTATATTTAAATTCTGGTGTTATATCAAATGTTGATAAATATATAGAACTTGCTAAAAAAACAGATATTAACGCTTTTGTTGTAGATATAAAAGATAATACAGCTCCAGGATATGAATCACCAGTTATGCAAAAATATTCCAAAACAAGTTATGATAGAGCCATAAATAGTTTTGAAAACTATCAAAAAGCCATAAGGAAAATAAAAGATGCTGGATTTTATGTTATTGGAAGAATAACTGTGTTTAAAGATTCTTACTTTGTAACTGATCATCCTGAAACAGCTATTATTGATACATCAGTGAATAAACCATTTTTACATAATGGCTCATATTGGCCAAGTGCTTTTAATAGATTAGTTTGGGAATATAATGTTGAACTTGCTAAAGAAGCTGTAACGGAAATGGGATTTAATGAAATACAATTTGATTATGTACGTTTTCCAGATAGAACATATAGTTATGAAAAAAGTGGAGAAATCAGTATGCAAAATACATATGGTGAAGAAAAGGCTCAAGCAATACAAAAATTTTTAATGTATGCAAGTGATGAAATTCATAGCGTAGGCGCCTATATATCTGCTGATGTTTTTGGTGAATCTGCTCATAACTATGTAACAGGCTATGGTCAATACTGGCCAGCCATATCCAATGTTGTTGATGTTATAAGTGCTATGCCATATCCTGATCATTTTGGTGCCCATGAATATGGTATATCAGAAGTTGTTTGGACAGTACCATATAAATTATTTAAAGAGTGGGGCGAATACGTTGTAAATAGACAAAATAGTATTCCAACTCCTGCTGTGGTTAGAACGTGGATTCAATGTTATGATGCAACTAAAACGCCTAAAATAACATATGATGTATCAAAAATAGAAGAACAAATAAAGGGACTTGTTGATTCTAATTTAACAGGTGGATATATGACATGGAATGCTGGTTCAAGTTTATCTAAATATGAAAGTGTAAAAGATGCATTTAAGGAGTATGTGACTAATGAATAAAGTATATAAAATAAATGAATTAAATTATGAACTAATTGAAAACTATAAAGAAGGATTTATATATGAAGATGTCTTAAATAAAGCAACCGATTATTTCAATGATTTTGATTACATAGTAGGTGACTGGTCATATGGTAAACTTAGATTAAAAGGGTTTTGTGATAAAAGTAATAAATTAATTAAAAAGTATAATGATATTACTAATTATAAACAATATATAAAAGATGAGTGCGCATATGATTGTAAATATTTTGTTTTAAAGAAAAAAGAAACTGTTTAATAATGGTTTCTTTCTTTGAATTAATTAAATTATTGACAAGCATATTTTTTTATGATATATCAGTTATATAAAAAAATTATTAAAAAGGGATTTAGTGATGTTAAATGAAATGTCCAAAATGTGGCTATGAACAACCAGAAAGTTCATATTGTAAAAGTTGTTTTAATAAAATTGAAAAGGATATTTATTTTGAAATAACTCCAACATATGATTTTAAGTATATGGCTCTTCCTTCAATTATAGTTGAGGGAGTGGCTACATTATTTGTTTCCTTAGTCTTTTTATTTTTCCCTATCGTATCTATTATAATGCTTATTTGTGGTATAATTGCAATTACAATAAATATAAAATGTCAAAAAAAACACTATGAGAAGAATATATATTCATTTGATAACGAAAAAGTAAGGTGCACAAATATATCAAAAAATAAAATAAAAAAGGAAATGAAATATTCCGAAATAACAGGAATAGAATATAAGCAATCATCACTTCAAAGGCATCATAATTTAGGTAATATTATTTTACATAATGATGTCACTGTAAATGGTAACAGTGAAATACTAATGAGAGATGTACCTAATCCTATGATGTACTACAACAAAATAAAAGAGGTTATTGGAATAGATAAAAGCAATAGTGATATTATTTATCAAATATTACCTAAATTTAATATTATTTATAAGATTTTTAGTACTATATTTCTTTATTTTTGGGTTGTTTTTTTAATATATATTGGTGCAACATATAACAAAAGTAATAAAGGTCATTATATAGATTATAAAATATATTTAGTGGTTATATCTGTAATATCTATTTTTATGATAGTTTATTATTTTTTGGATAAGAAACAACTAAAAAAAATAAAATACAATTTTTATTCTCATAAATTTGAATACATTAATAAATTTTGGGGAACGTATATGAAAGAAATGAGATATAATGACATTGAAACTATTTTTATCAAGCAAAATCCTATACAAAAAATATTTAATATTGGAACAATAAAATTAATTACGAAGATGTCAAGATTAATAAGAAATAGAAATGGATGGGATGTTGTTAAAGACCATTTCTCTATAAATAATATAAAAAATGTAGAAAATGAATATGAAAAAATTATGGAAATAGTTGATGATGGAAAGTATAAAAATTAAAATAATTAGAAGGGAATGTGAGAATATGTCTACAATTTTTTTATCACAAGAATATATTGCTTTAGTACTTATAAAAGAAAAAGAAGCAATATTTTGTGAAAACTTTATTACAACTAGTGAGCTTAATCAATTTAGTTATTATATGCAAAAAGAGTTTAATAAAAATGGTTTAAATGTTGTTATTTTTACAGGAAATTTAAGTAGAGAAGATTTTAATCTTGTTAATGGAATTATTATGATAAATAATGAATGTTCCTATAATTTAAACACAGTTCCTGTGGATATTTTTAAAGTATTAACAGATAAGGAGTTAATTATTAAATTTTTTAAACAATTAGAAGAAGAAAAAATAACTAAATTAAATAGAATGCAACTAGAAAGCGGAAAAGTAAAAAAATTAAAATTAAATAATTAAGTTATATATTAGGATTGTATTTTGAAAAATCATCATTTAACCGAAAAAATTGATAATTATTAAAAAAATGTGTATACATTATAAATGTAGGAGGTAATTCGATGAAAGAATATAGAGAGAATTGCTGATAAAATACTTAAAAAAGTAAAAGGCAAAGGTAATGGTTTAATTGAAGAACAAAAATGGTGCGGAAGAACAATAAAAGAAAAGTAGTTAAGTAATTAACATATAAAATTTTAATTATTAACTTATTTAAGTAGTTAAAAGAAGAAAATAGTAAATTACAAGAGATGCTTAATAATAATAAAAATTAGATTAATTTCTAATTTTTTTTTAAATTTCTTATTCTCATGTTATAATGATTATGGTGATTATGATGGAACAAAATATGTTACTTATGGAATATAACAAATATAGTGAAAAGATAGAAGAATTATGGAGGTTACTTTGACACTGAAAGTAAACTTAATGAAATAAAATCTTTTGAAGAAGAAATGTTAAAAGAAGACTTTTGGGATAACAGACGTGATGCTGAAAAGAAGATTAATAATATAAATTATTTAAAAGAAATAACAAGTACAATTATAGATTTAAAGAAACGGGTAAATAATAATATAGAATTATTAAAAGAAAATAATTTGGATGAAGAATTACTTAATATGATTAATGATGATAGTAATAGTATTAAAGAAAAAATAGATAATTTAAATATTAAATTATTATTAAGTGGTAAATTTGACAAGAATGATTGTATTTTAGAAATACATCCTGGAGCCGGTGGTACTGAATCACAAGATTGGGCTCAAATGTTACTTAGAATGTATATAAGATGGGCAGAAGCTAAAGGATATAAAGTTAAAACATTGGATTTACTATCAGATCCAGAAGCAGGAATTAAAAGTGCAACACTTCATATAGAAGGGCTTAATGCTTATGGATATTTAAAAAGTGAAAAAGGAGTTCATCGTATTGTTAGGATATCTCCTTTTGACCCTTCTGGAAAAAGACATACATCTTTTGCATCTATAGATGTTATACCAGAATTAGATGATAGTATAAATATTGATATAAATCCAGCAGATTTAAAAATAGATACCTATAGAGCATCTGGAGCAGGAGGTCAGCATGTAAATACTACAGACTCAGCTGTAAGGATAACTCATATACCTACAGGTGTAGTTGTACAGTGTCAAAATGAAAGATCTCAACATAAAAATAAAGATACTGCTATGAAGATGCTTATGGCTAAACTTATAGAATTAAAAGAGCTTGAACAAAAAGAGAAAATTGAGGATATACAAGGAAAGTATTCTCAAATAACTTGGGGAAGCCAAATAAGATCATATGTATTCCAACCATATAAGTTGGTAAAAGACCACCGTACAAATGCGGAAATCGGAAATGTGGATAGTGTAATGGATGGAAATATAAATTTATTCATAAATGAATATTTAAAAATGAATAAAATAAAAAGTCAATAAAAATCAAACAAGGGGGCTACACAATTATTGTGGCTCCCTGTTTTTTAAAGGAGTGTTTGAGTTTGGATATATATAATATTTTAGAAAAAGAATTTCAAATTAAAAGAGAGTA
>ERZ825896.3774-NODE-3774-length-12394-cov-12.631575_pt1 | contig 12394 bp, 10 predicted proteins | sample MGYA00519858_ERZ825896 | MGnify/ENA primary metagenome ERZ825896 (study PRJEB31778, sample SAMEA3449214) | human gut metagenome | biome: human gut; feature: human-associated habitat; material: faeces | place: United Kingdom | collected 2010/2012 ... | reverse complement strand
TTCCATGAGACTGATACGCTGTCAGTCGTTCCCGATGTTCCGCCGCAACGGAGATCAAGGATAAATATTGCGGAAAATCGTCTGAAAAATCGGACGAAGGCAAAACGTAAAGTTATTCCGCACTGCATTTTTGCTGATGCAAATAAAATTTGGCAGTGCGGATATAACGCAAGTGCGGAGATTCTCTGCATTTGCGTTATATATATCAATTTAACAAAGGAGAAATCAAAAATGAACAAGTACGGACAAGCTGAATATGCCTATGGAATTATGAAAATTATAGCAGAAAAGTTACTGTCAAACGGAACTTTGAATGAGCAGCAATTGAAACAGTTGAATACGCTGAACAAAGAGGACTGCTTTCGTCAGTTCTGCACAGCTTTGGCAGCATAATTTCAGTGGGTTTGGTGATACCAATTTTCATGAAAAAGTGATATTGTATGTAGTGAAAAAAATCAGATTGGAGGGATAAATTTGAATCCCAATGTAACGGTAATTCATCCGACAATTACAGCAGGACAAGAGCAGAAAATCCGAGTAGCGGCATATTGCAGAGTCAGTTCCGACTCCGCCGACCAGCTGAATTCGTTCATGGCACAGATGCGGTATTACGAAAATTTCCTTGCCGACAGCAAAACAGAAACGCTTGTTTCCGTCTATGCAGACGAGGGCGTGACCGGAACACGAATGGACAAGCGTGAGGATTTCCAGCGTATGCTCAAAGATTGTCGCAGAGGTAAAATTGACCGTATTATAGCAAAGTCCATCTCCCGTTTCGCCCGTAATACCAAGGAATGTCTCACCGTTATGCGAGAACTGAAATCTCTCGGAATTACGGTTCTTTTTGAAAAGGAAAATATTGATACGGCGAACATGTCCGACGAAATGATAATGACGCTGATGGGCGGTCTTGCGCAGGAAGAATCAATATCGATTTCAAACAATGTAAAATGGAGTTATCAGAAACGATTTGAAAAAGGAGAAGTAAAAGCATTTTCCGCATCGTTCGGTTACGATTTATGCGATGGAAAGTTAATAATAAATGAGGCTGAAGCAGAAATAGTAAGGTTAATTTTCAATATGTTTTTAAGTGGAAACGGATATCAGCGGATTTCAGAAATATGCAGTAAAAAATATTTTGAATACAAAGAAAAGTTTAGCTATTATGGGATTTCATACATTCTTTCCAACGAAAAATATATCGGCGATTCGATTTATCAAAAAACATTTACGACAAATAATCTTCCGTTTAAAAAGCTAAAAAATGATGGACAATTAAATAAATATCATATTCAAAATACTCATGAGGCTATAATTTCAAAGGAAATTTTTGAAAAAGCTCAGGCTTTGATTGGAAGCAGAAAGCACAATAATATTACGTCAGAATATGCTTTTAAAGGCAGAATCATATGCGCTATATGCGGCAGTAAATATAAGAGAAAAATATGCAGAAACAAAGTGTTCTGGGTATGCAGAAAACACGATATCAGCGCTAAAAAATGCTTGTCAAAACCGTTATCACAGGAGAGCGTTTACATCGCATTTATTGCAATGTACAACAAGCTGAAATCCCAATACAGCGTGATTTTTCCGCCTATGCTTTCACAGCTTCAGGAACTGAAAAACCGCAAATTCAGCGGCAATCAGCAGTATATGGAGATTGCAAAGGAAATCGCCAAACTTAAGGAGCAGACTCACGTCCTTGCCCGACTGAAAACAAAAGGATTTCTGGACGAGGCAAAGTACCTTGAGCAAACTGCGGAACTTAATTCCAAGATTAATAAACTCAGCCGTGAACAGCGTAAAATCGTGCATTCCGATGACGAAGACGATATGATTGAGCAAATCAAGGATATCGCTTCAATCATTGAAAACGGCATGGATCTGATGACTGAATTCGATGAGCTAACGTTTGAAAGTTTGGTTGAGAAAATCATTGTGAAAAGCCCAAATGAGCTTGAATTCCATCTGTATGGCGGTCTGAAATTTACGAAAATTGTGAGGTGAAGAAAATGTCTAAAAATCGTACTATATCATTTGGATACTGCATGAAAAATGGCGTGATTCAGATTGAACCTACCGAAAGCAAAGCCGTACGGGAAATATTTCAAGCCTATCTGAACGGCAGTTCACTGCTTGCAATTGCAAATCTGATGAGCAGACAAGGTGTGTCATACAACGGCATTAATAATATTTGGAACAAAAATATGGTAAAGCGGATTCTTGAAAATGAGAAGTATCTGGGCAGAAACGGCTATCCTGCAATCATTGATGAAGATATGTTTTGCAGAGCAAATATGCGGAAGAAAATTAAATCGACTACAGTCGCCGAGATTTCAGAGGAGCTGAAGGCAATCCGCAGTCTTACATACTGCGCCGAATGCGGACATAAACTCTCCCGAATCGGAGGCAATACTCGCTCTGAAAAATGGGACTGCCGAAATCCGGAATGCTCACGGTTCAGCCACAGAATAACCGATCAGATGCTGATTGGAATGATCGCCGCTGTTCTGAATACAGTGATTGCAAATCCCAATTTGCTTGACGCTGATTCGGAAATAAGCAGATATACTCCGAGTATTGAGGTAACCCGTCAGCAGAATGAAATCAGCCGCTTGATGGATACTCCCAATGTTGATTTTGAAACTGCGAAAGAAGAAATTTTCAGGCTTGCGGAACTGAAATATGACTGCTGCACCTACAGCGACAAACCTCAGAAAACAACGCATTTAAGGGATATTCTGGAAAGCTGCGAACAATTGAATACGATTGACATTGGCTTGCTGAAATCCTGTGTTTCACGGATTCTGGTAAGCCATTTTTGTACCGTTGAAATCGAATTCATCAACGGCGTCACCATTAAAAATATTACAGAGAGGAAAGATGAAAATGACCACAGCGCCCAATGTCAGGATAATTCCTGCGAAGCCGCAGACTGCGGAAAACAGGGATAAATACCATCAGCTCAGAGTGGCGGCATACTGCCGTGTATCGACAGAACAGGAGGAGCAGCAGAATTCCTATCAAGTTCAGATCGCATATTACACCGATTTAATCAACCGGAAAAAGGAATGGACTCTCGCTGGCATATTTGCCGACGAAGGGATTTCCGGCACCCAAGCGAAGAAAAGACCTGAATTTCTGAAAATGATCCGGCTGTGTAAGAAGCAGAAAATCGATCTTGTCATCACAAAATCAATCTCACGTTTTGCCAGAAATACCGTGGATTGCCTGGAATATGTCAGACAGCTCAAAGACTTAGGAATAGGCGTGATTTTCGAGAAAGAGAACATCAACACTCTGACCATGACCTCGGAATTTATGATTGCAATGCACGGCTCATTTGCTCAGGCGGAGAGTGAATCGATTTCCAAAAACGTCAGCTGGGGTAAGCAGAAAGCCTACGCAGAGGGCAAGGTTGCGTTCCAGTATTCCAAGCTGCTGGGCTACCAAAAGGGCGCTGACGGAAAGCCGGAAATCGTACCAGATGAAGCGGAAACAGTGAGGCTTATATTTGAGTTATTCCTCGACGGATATAGTCTCACAAGCATTAAAAATGCTCTTGAAATCAAAGATCTGCCGACTGCAACGGACAGGAAAATCTGGAATCAGTCGCTGATTCAGAGCATTTTGAAAAACGAAAAATATGTAGGCGACGCTCTCCTGCAAAAGACCTTCACATCTGACTGCATCACCAAAAAAGTTGTGAAAAACAATGGCGAACGCCCCATGTATCTGGTGACAAATCATCATGCGCCGATCATCGACAGGGACACGTTTAATCGTGTTCAGCAGGAGCTTGCAAGGCGTTCCAGTAAACGAAAGATTTCTGATAAAACAACTACCGAGCAAGGCAAATACTCCGGTAAATATGCACTGTCTGAACTCCTTATCTGCGGACATTGCGGTACTCCTTACAGGCGGCAGATGTGGAAATCAAACGGTAATCGTTATGCCGTCTGGCGGTGCATAAGCCGTCTTGACCACGGCAAAAGGTACTGTACAGATTCTCCCACCATTCATGAGGACAAGCTTCATAAGGCGATTTTGCAGGCGGTAAATGAATATCTTGGCTGTCGGAATGAGATCGCAAAAATCCTGAAAGCAAATATCGGCTCGGTTCTGGAATGCAAAAATCAGCAGGAAATTCTGAATCTTGAGCAGAGGCTGAAGGATTTAGATAAAGCCCGAAACGACCTGATATTGCTGATTTCAGAGGGCGGATGTGACGAGGATACGCTTGATGCAGAATTTGCGAAAATTCATGCAGAGGAACAATCGGTCAATGAAAAGCTTTCGGAACTCCGAAAAAATGCAGAGATTTCAGCTGATACGCAGAGCAAAATTGACTCTGCAATGGAGGCACTGGAGCATGAAAAATTTGAACTTGATGTGTTTGATAACATCATAATCCGCAAGCTGATCGAGTGCATAAAAATTCTCAGTAAAACTGAGCTGCTGATTATTTTCAAGGGCGGCATTGGAGTGAAAGCTGAAATGGAAGAATAACGAAATATCGAGGAAAACGGCCTGCTTGCAGGTCGTTTTTTGTGGGAGATGATAATTTGTCAGGAAATTTTGAAGGAATAAAAACACAAAAATTCGGCGTGGAAATCGAGTGTACAGGTCTGGCCAGAGCTGCTGCTGCAAGGGCAATTGGAAAGGTTTTAGGCAAAACTCCGGAGCACTTCGGCGGTAGTTACGACAAATATTACATCAGCGATGATAAAGGAAGAAAGTGGTCTGTGGTTTACGATTCCAGCATCAGATGCGTGGACAAAAGCGGTAATTCCGCGTCGAGAAATTATGCGGTGGAACTCGTCACTCCGATACTGGAGTATGATGATATACCGCTGCTTCAGGAGATTGTACGTGCAGTCAGAAAGACCGGCGGTGTAACCGGAGCGGATTACAATTGTGGAATCCATATTCACATTGATGGAGCGCCTTATACTGCTCAAAGTCTGCGGAATCTGGTAAACATTTTTGCAAGCAAAGAAAATTTCCTGTTCGATATGCTTCAGGTTTCTCCCATGCGTGAAACCTACTGCCAGAAGGTAGACAGAGATTTTCTTGAAAAACTGAACAAGCAGAAGCCCAAAACCATCGAAGAAATCCGGAAATTGTGGTACAGAGGCGACATGAATGAGGTTCATCATCACTACAGTTCTACTCGTTACAGAGCTTGCAATTTACATAGTTTTTTCGCCAACGGCCATTGGGAGATGAGAGCTTGTAATTCATCTTTGCACGCCGGAGCTATCCGATCTTACGTGACGCTGGCGCTTGCAATTTCAAATGCGGCGCTGACGAAAAAATTCTGTTCTCCACACATTTCGGAAAGCGATAATCTCCGATACAGCGCAAGGGTCTGGCTGATTAATCTGGGGCTGAACGGAACGGAGTTTAAAAACTGCCGCAAGCATCTGATTTCCCATCTGGACGGCTGTATTTCATGGCGGCATCCGGAGGACGCAATTGCTCAGAGAGAACGGCTGAAACAGGAGCGTGTCGCCGCCCGTGAGCAGCGTGTCGAGCCTGTAAGCGAGGTTCAGGAACAATGCGAAAACATACCCGATGAACCGGAAGAAGCCGTTACAAGCGATTTTGAAGAGGAATACGAGGAAGAAGAAAACATGGGATTTTCCATGTCGATGTAAAGGAGTTTTTATGGATAAGAAAATTTTATACGCTGCATACGGCAGCAATATTAATTTGGAACAAATGGCGTATCGCTGTCCGAATTCCACAGTTGCCGGAACAGCGATGCTGGAAGGCTATGAGCTGCAGTTCCGGCATCATGCTACGATTAAGCCGAATGAGAAAAGCGAAGTTCCGATTTTACTTTGGGAACTGGATTCGCAGGATGAGCGTTTTTTGGACAGATACGAGGGATGGCCGAAGTATTACCGCAAGGAAAGCATTACCCTCGAACTGAACGGTAAATCCGTTGAAGCGATGATTTACATCATGAACGGTGACAGACCGTTGGAATCTCCGACGGCGCAGTATTACGATATAATTGAGCAAGGCTACAAAGAAAATGGTCTGGATACAAGCTATCTGGAAACGGCTCTGGAGGAGGCGATTCAGTCGGAAAGCCTTGAAATGGATGAGGAAATGCAGATCGGATTCGATATTATTTATTGACATTATATCATACGAATCAGGATAGGTCAATATAATTTGAAAGGAAATGAAAGTATGTTATATCACGGATTTTATGTGAAATTTACTTCTCTGGAAAATATTCAGAGGGAGAAAAAAGACGGCAGTATCGATCTTTGTGGCGGTTTTCAAATTGAAATTTTTTCTGACAGTTCGGAGGAAATTCCAGTGGATGCATTCACAGCAGCAGTGGGGTTTGAAATTTTGAACAATTCTGTGCAGGATGTGAAGCAGTTTGCGAAGGATGTCATTGACAGCGAGGAAAAGGGGTATTTGAAATTGTTGGAGGAATATAACAGAAGCAGTACGTAGGCGATTATTCACCATGATATCAATTGCAGCATAAAATATGTGGAGCACGTATTCACGAGGTGATATTTATGCTAATGTGTGCTGCTGTTCTGGAAGTGAACGAGAACAGCTTGCTGGTTCGTGATAATGCCACGTCTCAGGAGGTTATTGTACACAAACCTTGCGTATGTAAATTTCATGTTAACGACAGAGTTGGGATTGTTTACAACGGGATAATGACTAGGAGTATCCCTCCGCAGATCAACGCTTCCAGAATATTCAGAATGCCTTTTAACAGATGTTTTTGATAGCTATTACAGAATGAGAGACAGGAATAAACAAACTGTCTCTCATTGTTTTTTACCCGGTATTTTATGCTAAAATAATACAAAGAAGTATATCTTTCGGCAGAAGTAACAATAAAAAGCAGAGTTTTTGTGCAGTCATACAAATTTCTCTAAAAACTGTAATTTTTTGGAGCGTTTTAGGATTATTAATAATAGAGAGAAATTTACAAGGCTTTTCAATCAATTGGACAAGTATTGCCGAACTTCAATATGAAAATATGCACAAAATACTTAATAAGTTTTATATCAATTAGTAGAAAGTCAAATATACTTAGCAAAAAACAACTGGAAACTATTGTAAATTTATTGGTTGTATTGTATAATTATATCAGATTATATACGCTAACGATTGATAATTGTATATTATATCAATCTTGAGCTTCTTTACTAATTATAAATATGATTTATATTAAACCAAAGGAGGGATATTAATGCTATTAAGAGATAAATTATCAAAAAATAGTATTCTATACAGTAAATTTATAAGTTTAGAAAACAATGCTCGTCATCTACTTGAGTATTCTCAGGGTGGATCTCATCTGCAGTATACTCCACATGGATTATCTCACGTTACAATAGTAGAAGATAATTATGATTGGCTATTGTCAGAAGATATAGAAAAATTTAGCTATACTGAGATATTTATTTTGTTGTCTGCAACATATTTTCATGATGCTATGATGATTCCTAAATATCTAGGAGATGAAGAAAAAGCACGAGCAAGTCATGCTGAACGTGCAAATGATTTTATAACTAAACATTATGTTGAACTTGGATTGCAGTTAAATGAAGCGGTGGCAATAGGACATGTTATAAAAGGACATTCAGTAGATGCTTTAGATGAATTACAGGGATCACTTGTTTTAGGGAGTGATAAGATTGATATACATAAATTAGTTGCATGTTTATCAATTTCAGATATTTGTCATGCAGATGAGAGCCGAGCTCCGTGGATCGTCAAAGCGCACCTAGAGATAGATGAAGAGAGTGAATATCATTGGAGTAGACATTTACAAATATCGGGAATCACAAGAGATAATGAAGATTTAATAATGAGTGCCATAGTCTTTAGTAAAGAGGGAGAAAAGGCCATTTATGCTTATAAAGAAATGATCGAAAAACAATTGATAATTTGTAGACCTTATTTCAACACAAAATTAAAGCCCTTAAACAGTGTAAAATTAAATATTACATATTTAAAATCTCCTCTAGATCAGCCTTTAAAATTTAATACAAATATGCCAGAAATATTAAATTTACTTATAGAAGGCGTTTATTCACAAGAAGAAGTTTTTATTAGAGAATTGGTGCAAAACAGCATTGATGCTTGTACAATTTGTCGAGCTAGAAGTTACCAAGTCAATATTCACTATCAAGCTAAGATAATTTTAAGCATTTATACGGTGGATAAACAAGTGAGGTCTGTTCGAATTGATGACAATGGCATTGGAATGAGTATAAAAGATGTAAAAGATACTCTTTTATGGATCGGAAGTTCAATAGGAAAAAATAAGGATATAGAAACTTTTGTAAAAGAGAACACAGGGAAACAACTTATTGCTACTTTTGGAATAGGACTTCTTTCATGTTTCCGAGTGGCTGATTATATATTAGTTACATCACACAAAGAAAATGAATCGCCACTAAAATTAAAATTAAATGGAATTTCAGATACTATTACCCCTAAAGAATCGAATGACCTATCTGTAGGATCAACTTTTTATATAGAATTTGATTCAAAAAAGTATACCGTTACTGTCGAAGAATTGATGAATATTTTTTCTTACTATTTTAGAGATGTCAATCAAGTCGAATTATTATGTATGGAAATGCCATTTGATGAAAATGCACCAACAAGATCTCGAGAGAATGTTTTTACTATCGCTCGTTCTGAAGCAAAAGAGATTAGCCATATTGCCACTCCATTAACCAATATTTTATATCAAAAAAACATCATAGGATCAAACTTTAACGGCTTATTTTGGATAAACAAATCAAATGATGAAAAGTTGTTGAGTAGAAAGGGAAAGATTCAAATATTAAGTGAAGGGATTTTTGTAAAAGAAGATTCAGTGGATAATTGGCTTCCTAGCCATATGTCAGTATTTGAAGGCAAACTAAATGTTTCAGCTAAAGCACTTGATCTTACAGCATCGCGTGATTCAATCAAAGAAAACCACAAATCGAAGATGTTGAGGGATGAACTTCATAAAAAGAGTTCAAGTTTATTTGAAGGTCTAGTTAAAAAGCAATCTGAAGAATTGCTGTTAAGGTCACAATTATCATTACTAATTATGGATATAATAAAACGTGCAAATAAAGAATATTGCGATAATCTATTGCGAAAATTAGATTTATATTGTGTTAAGATGTCAGGAGTTAATAAGTTTGTTTCGTTAAAAGATATATCCAATGTGGTGTATGTTGAATATCCAATTGGTCGTTTTGTAAATGAGTTGACTGAGTTTGAGGGTAAAACACTGTATCATAAAGATGCAGAACTTACTCAGTTGCAAACAGCATTAATGCGTCAAAAAGGCGAGATGGTAATATCTGCAATTAATAATGATTTAATTTCCTACAGTTCCTATGAATCATTAAACGAATTAGAATTGATAACAAAATATTGTGATTTAAAAAATATAAAAGTAATAGATTTAGTTGCGCAAAATATAATTGAAGGAGAACTTCGTTCTAAAAAATTAAGTAGTAAATCTAGAGAACTCATTGGAACACGAGTGAAATTTGTCGAAATACCAGAACTTCCAAATAAAAAAGTATGGATAGTGGGCGAACATGTTTGGGTAAACTTATGCAATGGATTTACAAAAAATCTTTATGATGTTTTAAATGATTCGAATGTAAATGTGACTACAAAAAAAGTAGCGAAATCGATTATAGATTGCTTAAGTTATCAATTTGATGATGTTATTTCAACCTTATATGATATATTGAAAGATAATGAATAATTTTAACGAATTCATCTATTTTAACGAATTCATCTATTTTATAGTAGCAAGTCAAGTTAATTGGACAAATCTGCTCGTAAAAACGGGCAGATTTTGTTATATTGAATAAAAAATGTGTATTTTCAATGATGCGAGGTTTCTTTACTTCGTATCATTTTTTATGTCAGGAGGTTATTTTTTATGAGTAATCAAAAACGAATTTCATTTGGGTATACAAGAAATGCTCTAAAAGAGATAGTAATTTATAAAGAACAGGCAGAAGTAGTAAAACTTATATTTGAGCTTTATTCGTTCGGTCAATCATTATCATACATATCTAAGCATTTGGAAATATATCATATTCCTTCTCCAAGTAATAAAACTTTATGGGGTAGACAAATTATCAATAATGTTCTTTCAAATGAAAATTATCTTGGCAATTTTGACTATCCTCAAATTATAAATGAAGAACTCTGGAATGCAGCACGGGATAAGAAAAATAACAGCGGCTATTCAATGAGATACAGCAGGAGCAAAACGGTAGTTTAAATATCTGGATTTTCGTAAAGGTTTTAGTGTAAATACTTGATTTCAAAGTAAAAAGCTGATATACTTATATTAAAGGAACGGAGGTGCAGCAATGGGTATTTATTTAAATCCGAGCAATATTGATTTTCAGCGTGCTATCAACTCTGAAATTTATGTTGACAAAAGCCAATTAATAGAATATACGAATAAGAAATTATTTACAGAGCAACAGTTTATCTGTGTAAGTCGTCCAAGACGATTCGGAAAATCAATGGCGGCAAATATGCTGACGGCATACTACAGCCGTGGATGTAATTCGGAAGAAATGTTCAGCAAGTTGAAAATATCAAAAGCTGATACATTTGAAAAGCATCTGAACAGATATAATGTAATTCATATTAATATGGTGAATTTTCTGGAACGTTCAAAATCTATTGACGATATGCTGGATTACCTCAGAAAGCGTCTTATTCATGAAATAAAAAAAGAAAACGGAGATGTAGATTGCTTCGATTGGAATGACTTGATTTCTGTACTTGATGAAATATTTCATGAGAAAAAAATTCCGTTTATCTTTATAATAGACGAATGGGATTGTATTTTCAGAGAGCATCAAAACGATACTGATGCTCAGAAAAAGTATCTAGATTTTCTGAGAAATTTATTGAAGGATCAAAGCTATGTAGCGCTCGCATATATGACCGGAATTTTGCCAATTAAAAAGTATGGCAAGCATTCGGCTTTAAATATGTTTACAGAAGTTTCCATGACAGATCCCCGCGAATATGCTGAATTTACCGGTTTTACAGAATCAGAAGTGGAACAGCTTTGCGATGAATACAAAATGCCGTTTGATGAAACAAAACGTTGGTATGATGGATATAATCTAATGGGAGTTTCAGCTTATAATCCACGTTCAGTGGTTATGTCCATGACAGGCGGATATTTTAATAATTACTGGACTTCAACAGAGACTTATGAAGCGTTGAGGGTCTATATCGAAATGAATTTTGACGGTTTGAAGGATACAATCATTGAACTTCTTGCCGGACAAAAAGCAGTAATTGATACGACAACATTCTCAAACGATATGGTAACTTTTGAAACAAAAGACGATGTACTGACACTTTTAGTTCATCTTGGGTATCTGACATATGATTTTTATACAAAGGAAGTATCGATCCCAAACTACGAAATTTCAGAACAGTTTGCAAGTACTATTAAGGTAATGGGTTGGTCGGAAGTTGCAAATTCATTGAAATTATCAGATGAACTTCTGAAATCAACTCTGAACTGTGACGCAGAAAAAGTTGCAGAACTGATAGACAAGGCACACAGCGATAATACGTCAATTTTAAAATACAACGATGAAAATTCACTTTCTTGCGTGATTTCACTTGCATATTATTCTGCACGAAAAAGTTATATAGTTGAACGAGAACTTCCTGCCGGAAAAGGATTTGCTGATCTGATTTTTCTACCAAGAAAAAATAACAGTAATCCTGCAATGATTGTTGAGCTTAAATATAATAAATCCGCTGAAGGTGCAATAGAACAAATTAAGAAGAAACAGTATGCAGATTCCTTGAAGGATTATTCAGGAGAAATTTTGCTGGTGGGTATCAATTATAATAAAGATACAAAAAAGCATGATTGTGTGATTGAGAAAATTGTAAAATAGTTTTTAATGCAGTGATGGTTGCCCATCACTGCATTTTTATCCGAAACATAGGCAAAAATACATTCATCTATTTTGTAGTCACAAGACATCATGCACTGACAAAATAGATGACAGTGCCGTAAAGCCCGTAAATACGGGCTTTTTTCGTGTTTTGAGGGCGAAAAAAAGAGATAAAAAACCATAGATGCTTTTGGGCGATTTTGGGCAACTTGAGGGATTTGAACCGACACGAAAGGAAAAATGAAAAAAATAAAAGCAGATTTGAGAAAGAAAAACTCAAGTCTGCCTTTTTTGTATATGTAGAAAAAATAAAGCCGTTTTTGTTGCTGATTCACAAAAGGAAAAGCAAAATCAAGAACGGTTTTTTTATTGTCTGAAATGGACCATAGTCAATAATCTGGACACAAAAAGGCGAAAAGAAAAAAGATTAA